>Ga0209653_1002484_pt1 | contig 13393 bp, 15 predicted proteins | sample SaaInl6LU_22_DNA_FD_184644 | JGI IMG/M metagenome (GOLD analysis project Ga0209653, IMG submission 184644) | Marine microbial communities from expanding oxygen minimum zones in the Saanich Inlet - ESP_116LU_22_DNA (SPAdes) (version 2) | ecosystem: Environmental > Aquatic > Marine > Intertidal... | reverse complement strand
ATAATTTTTTCATCATAATATTTGCGTAAATTATACTTTGTCTTTGGTTTCTCATATAATGAATCTTTGTATTTTTTGAAAGTAGCATAGTTATCTTTCATTTCCTGTAGTGCGTCAATATTCTCAATACATTTATTGTAAAATGGTGTATATGTCTTATAAGGATTACCACCGTCTGTTTTAATCGAACAATCTACTTTGAATAAGGTATAATCTTCATATGAGAATGTATATGGTCTATTAGGATGATCGTGGCACATGACCTCGATGGTTTTATCTCTCATTTTTGCATAAGGTGTGTAATCTCTATTGAAGAATATTGCTTTTAAATTCTTATATTTCATCAATATATCTGTTTCCGTTTCAGATTCATAGAAATGAAGATGTCCATCTAATGCGTCGTTTAACTCTTCCAAGCATTTTATCATGAAATTAACAATGTGTTGTGAATAATAGTCGTTCTTTCTTGCATCTATTTGTTTTGGATTAAAGATGAACATGGGGAGTAGTTTGCAACCATGTTCTTTACAATATTCTTTTGCTTTGATAAATGCTAAATTATCTTCTATTCGCAAATCCCTCCTGAAAATGAAGGCTACGACTTCCACCTTGGTCATAATTAATTAATAGTTAGGTATTTAATTGTGTAAATGTTGATTCTCAATTTTTCTTGTATGAAAATGGTATATTTAAAAAAAAATGATCGTTCTATTGCTAAATAGATATAAACAAAGTAATATCGTTATCTATACTAAATTATTGTTATTCAATCAAAATGCTGGGCACTTACAGTGAATTCCTTAAAGACTTTGATACTACTTTTCCCAACGGTCCATGTGCAGATGTTATTGATGTGGAAAGATTCATAAACAAATACAAAATCCTCATTGAACGAACGACTAACACTGTCATTGAGGAATTGAATATGTTCAATTGTGTGGACTTCAAGCGTAGAATGCAGAAATGCTTCGATGCATGTGAAGTTACTAAACACAGAATCTTAAGTGATATGTGAATACTACTTGCGGGTAGTATTGAATGAATTATATTCATTCTTTTTTCTTTTTTCTTTTTTCTTTTAATGATCATATTTGCTATAAATTCTCATAAATTAATGATATTTTACTATTAATTTAAAAAAATGATTATTGTTATTATTGATTAAGAAACAGATAATATATAACATACTAAACTTTTAACGATTACAAAAAGTTAAAAAAATGTTCGAAGAAAATTATTACGTATGGAAAAAAAAATCAGTTGATAAATTTAATGCCATACATATAATAATAAATAATTATCATGATTTAAAAAATATAAACCCTGAAACATACCATCAAATATTGTCAATAGAAGATGTCAATGTGAAAAATCTGAAAACTTTACCTGCTGAGATTTGTCAAATGTTGAATCTTAAAAGTTTGACTGTACGGAAAGCTCAACTTGAAAACCTGCCAAAAGAAATAGGTCAACTGAAATCGCTTGAGACACTGGTTCTGAGTGGAAATAGACTAACGAGATTACCTGCTGAGATAGGTCAACTGAAATCACTCAAGTCGTTGAATCTGAATGGAAATAGACTGACGAGTTTACCTGCTGAGATTTGTCAAATGTTGAATCTTAAAAGTTTGACTGTACAGAAAGCTCAACTTGAAAACCTGTCAAAAGAAATAGGTCAACTGAAATCGCTTGAGACACTGGATCTGAGTAGAAATAGACTGACAAGTTTACCTGCTGAGATAGGGCAACTGAAATCACTCGAGTGGTTGGATCTGAGTGGAAATAAACTGACAAGTTTACCTGCTGAGATAGGTCAACTGAAATCACTCAAGTCGTTGAATCTGGGTGGAAATAGACTGACAAGTTTACCTGCTGAGATAGGACAACTGAAATCACTCGAGTCGTTGTATCTGGGCAGAAATAGACTGACAAGTTTACCTGCTGAGATAGGTCAATTGAAATCACTCGAGTCGTTGAATCTGGGTAGAAATAGACTGACAAGTTTACCTACTGAGATAGGGCAACTGGAATCACTCGAGGACTTGGCACTGCAGGATACTGGAATTGAAAACCTGCCAAAAGAAATTTGTCAACTGAAATCACTTAGTGAATTGCATCTGGACGGAAATAGACTGACAAGTTTACCTGCTGAGATAGGTCAATTGTCGAAGCTTAAGTATTTGTCTGTGGCAGCTAATCAACTTGAAACTCTGCCAAAAGAAATCCGTAAACTGAAATCACTCAAGGCGTTGGATCTAAGTGAAAATTATGAATTAACAAGTTTACCTGCTGAGATAGGTCAATTGTCGAATCTTCAGGATTTAAACATGGAATCCATTTCGAATCTAGGGAACGGTTCAACCTTGGAACCTGGCAAGATAAAAGTGCCTGCTAGTTTGAAGAAATTTTTGACACGACGAATAGGGAGATATCCTGAAGAATTTGAATTCATTCCAGAAAAGGTAATAAATCCAAAAACCAATAGATATATTTCAGTTGGAAAATCCACATACAGTAAGTTAGTTGATGAAGGCCTCATCTGGGAACCTGTGTGATATGTGAATGCTACTGGGTAGTTTTGAATGAATTATATTCATTCTTTTTTTATGTTTTTTGTATTTGCTATAAATTCTCATAAATTAATGATATTTTACTATTAATTTTAAAAAATGATTGTTCTTTATGATTAAAGAAATAATTAATAATAATATACTGAATTACACGATTACCAAAAGTAACAATGACAGAACATCTTGAAATATATGATGCACGTGAATTAGGAATTCTAACAAACCCTAAAACATACGATAAAATAGAGTCACTTATTTTGTTCTCAGTAGATCTCACAAGTTTTCCTCGTGAGATTTGTCAAATGTCGAATCTTAAAAGCTTGTCTGTTATAGCTTCTCAACTTCAAAACCTACCGAAAGAAATTGGTCAACTTAAATCACTTAAGGAATTGCAACTACAATTTACTCAAATTGAAAACCTACCGAAAGAAATTGGTCAATTGAAATCACTTGAGCGACTACTTCTATCTAATAAACTGACAAGATTACCTGCTGAGATAGGTCAATTGTCGAATCTTGAATATTTGTATGTGGAATCTTATGAACTCGAAAACCTGCCAAAAGAAATTGGTCAACTGAAGTCACTTAAGCAATTGCATCTAGAATATACTAATTTTGACCTGCCAAAAGAAATCGGTCATCTTAAAACATTCGTTATCTGGTTATGGTTAAAGGATCCTCATCAAAAGATAAAAGTTCCAACAAGTTTAAAGAAATTTTTGACACGACGAATAGGGAGATATCCTGAAGAATTTGAATTCATTCCAGAAAAGGTAATAAATCCAAAAACCAATAGATATATTTCAGTTGGAAAATCCACATACAATAAGTTAGTTGATGAAGGCCTCATCTGGGAACCTGTTTGATATGTGAATGCTACTGGGTGGTATTGAATGAATTATATTCATTCTTTTTTTGGTTTTAAAACAAATGTTCTATAAAATAAAAAATGGGGGGACCTGGAAGTGGACGAAAAGCAAAAGGTGGTAGTTTCTTTTTTCCACATAAGCCTAAACCTCCAACTTGTGACATTATAAACATTGCGACTGATAATTATTTAGGAGTAATCGATGAGATATTTAATATTACAAATTTTTTAAAATATAAAGATTTTCTCACAACATTATTAAGGGGTTTATCTTATACTATTTATCCTTATGATAATACTGAAGAACTGCTTTATGTTCTGGGAAAATACAATGAAGACATTAAATCTAATTTGAATTTGTTAACTATTGAGGACAATAGAACGCTTAGTTACTTCATCGACACCGTCAGAGAAACGTATCTTCAATTATTATCTAATGAAACCTTAACCTTATTATCTGACCTTATGAAACATATACTACTAAAATCATCTACACAAATAAATGATGAATACAAATTTATAACAGCTATTAAAGAATTTTGCAAAAAATATCCACAATATTCACATTGTAAAAAAGACGAACTAAAAAAAATTCATCAAATAATGGCTTGGATAGTAAAAGACGTTGAAGAAAAAATTAAAAATGAAATTGACAGATTAGTAAAAGAACAACAAAAAACCATCACTCATGCAATTGGTGGAAAGAAAAACTTATCTAAACCTCGTGGAAAGACAAAACAAGAAGATACAAAAGATACAAAAGATACAAAAGATACAAAAGATACAAAAGCTACAAAAGCTACAAAAGCCACAAAAGCCACTAAAACTACAAGAGCTACAAAAGCTACAAAAGCAACTAAAGCTAAACCTACCAAACCTTCTTCAAAGAAACCTAAACAATATAAATAAATCTGCTACATAAATATTCTTTGTTTTTCAAGATATTTTCTTCAATACATGTAACTGATTCAAATCTATACATTTAAAATTGATGAAAATGCCTTAATTGCATTTGCATTTTTTTTCATATCATATACAATTAAAATAAATAGTCATGCCTCATATTTATCCCATCATTGGGGATTGTTTTGAATTACCATCACAACCAGGTGTGTTTCGCATGTTACAAGGTGAAGATTTATGCATAAATACAAGCACACGCAAAGTAACATCATCAGAATCTAGAGAAATTGACAATTATTTCGAAAAACTGATGCAAATAAATCCAAAAGATGTTTCACTCGTATCTGATGGAGTATTTTATGATGAAATATTCATCTATTCGGATCATAAAACGCTACACTACAATATGGAGGATATGATTATTAATTATGATAGCAAATATTTTCAAAAAAATATCGTCAAGAATGGTCTTGATATAAAGTTCAGACACTCTAAATATGGTATCATTACATTGAGTATCAAATACTATAAAAATCCTCAAATAAAATACGGATTACAATTGATGTTGGAAGATATGTCTGATGAATTATCTGGCTTATTCATATATCAATACAATCCTAAGATGATTGATTTAGATAAGCTTCATGATTGTAGCCGTAGAACACTTACATATCAACATATGAAACCTAATAGTGATTATGTAACTTTTCAAAAAAGTAAATTATAAATGATACAATTGACTATTCACGTTTGACTAGTTAATTAGACATTTTCATCTCCATAGTGATATTTATCCATTCGTAAGTCTTTTGGTGGAATCCAATTCAATTTCCAAAGCTCCTTTCCATTAGGTAAGTAATTCTTTTTCCCAAAGTCATCATTACTATGTGGAATGATTTTGATTTTTTCCAATTGATTTGATTTTTGTGCTGAACCAATTATATATCCTAATATTGACATCATTGTGCAATATCCGAAAGCCATTGATAACATATTTAATCTTTTCTGTTATTTTTATCTTTTACCAACTTTATTATATCGTTGATCAATTTTTTTTCTATGTATTAGTTCTTATATTCAGATTATATATGTAATTTCTTAAAGTAAGATAATAACAGTAAGTCTGGCTAGTTGTTTCCATAATAAACTTATAATCATATTATTAAAATGGATATCGAACAAAGGAGATTATATTTTCTTTTTGGTTGCATTCCTGTGAGAATGCTTCTAGCATTTAGTTTATTAATGATACCCAATTCATTAGTGAACTTTGTAGCTTCTGCTCTTGCTTCAATTGGTGTATCTTTTGCCACACTTTATACTCTGAAACTTCGTATGAATGCATCTGAAGGTGGGGGTAAAACATGGTGGCATTATTTGAGACCTTTACATGCTGTGTCCTATTTAGTCGCAGCATACTTGTTGCTCATGGGAAACAAACAACATGCTTCTATGATTTTGATTTTAGATCTTTTCATTGGGGCGTTTGCATGGCACAAAAAAAGGCGCGTTTAAAATCGGATTTATTTTATATACTAGATAAGTAGTTAATGAAAGTTAAAAATTCTGGTGTTAACTCAGGGGCAGAGTGGGAGACTGTAGACTTTTAACAACTAGTAAAGCAAGGTAATACTTGCACATAATAGTCATCTCTAAGTCGTTGGTTCAAATCCAGCACACCAGACTGACTATTTAACTTTCTTAATTCTTTTTTTTTAGTATATTATTGATACTAATTAATAATATAGTTTTTACCCAAAATATATAAAAAATGATATATAAGAAAATAGTCTAATAATAATAATTTATGACAAAAAAGTTAACAACAGAAGAATTCATTCAAAAAGCAAGAACCGAACACGGAGATACATATGGATATGATAATGTTGAGTATATAAATATTCAAACAAAGGTCAATATTACATGTAAAATATGTCAAAAAGATTTCCTACAAAGACCCAATGATCATCTTCAAAGAAAAGGATGCCCAACATGTGCTAATCGTAAAAGAGCGAAAGTAGCTTTATCAAAAGCTGAGTTTATTCAAAAAGCTAGAGTTGAACACGGAGATACATATGGATATGATAATGTTAACTATGTGAACAATAAAACAAAGGTAAATATTACATGTAAGACATGTCAAAAAGATTTCCTACAAAGACCCAGTGATCATCTTAATGCTGGTAGCGGATGCCCAACATGTGCTAATCATATGCGAATAAATATGGAAATGACACAAGGAAGAATTATATATGAAAGGTTAACAACAGAACAATTCATTCAAAAAGCTAGAACTAAACATGGGGATAAATATGGATATGATAATGTTAACTATGTAAATAGTAACACAAAAGTTGATATTACATGTAAGACATGTAAAGACAATTTCCTACAAAGAGCTACTGATCATCTTTATGGAAAAGGATGTCCGTCATGTGCTTATCGTAAAAGAGGACAAAAGCGAGAACAAATGACAAAAGCCGAGTTCATTCAAAAAGCAAGAGCTAAACATGGAAATACATATGGATATGATAATGTTGAATATATAAACAATAGAACAAAGGTCAACATCACATGTTTGGAATGTCAAGAAGATTTCCTACAAAGACCCAATAAGCATATTGACGGCAATGGATGTCCAACGTGTGTTATTAAGAAGAATGCCAAAAATAAAATGATGATGGAAGCCGAGTTCATTCAAAAAGCAAGAGCTAAACATGGAAATACATATGGATATGATAATGTTGAATATATAAACAATAGAACAAAGGTCAATATTACATGTTTGGAATGTCAAGAAGATTTCCTACAAAGACCCTATTGTCATATTGACGGCAATGGATGTCCAAAATGTGTGAATAAAACTGAAAGAATTACATGTGATGTTTTACAATCTGTATTGGATACATTAAAAGTAAAACATATGGGATACAATGTAACAGAAGATATTGGTAGAATGGATATTGTTGTATTAAATCAAAACACCGATATAGTTTGTTTCATTGAAGTAGATGGAGGACAACATTTTGAATTTATCGACTTTTTCACCAGAAGTGTAGAGGATATACAAAATAGTGATCTTGAAAAACACAAACGTGCGAAGATGAAAGGATATCGAACAATTCGTATTGATCAAGAATGGATATGGGATTCTTATAAAAAAGGGGACAACAGTTGGGTCGAATGTCTAAAGAAAACCATTTTGAAGCTTGAACAAAACATTGAACCAGATATTAAAGAGATGTTCTTAAGTAACAAAGTGGATAAATATTATTCTCATCCCTGTTATCAATACGAAAAAGACATTGAAAATCTATCTAAAGACGTAGAACAATTGTATTTACAATAAGTATGCTTTCGATAACCTGTCAAAATCATAACATTGTTAAGCATGAATCAAAAACGAAACCAAAATTAGATGGTTCCGGTGGTGATTCTAGAAGACTATCATATCCACAATTGAAAAAACAACTATGTTCGAATACAATTAAAACTGGCTTAGTTTTATCATCATATTATTTTTACAATGAGGGATTCGACAAAGGTATTTCAATGTCTATTGGTGCTACCGCATCAACACTATATATGTATTTACTGTGCAATTATGTCGATAAAATAACTGAAAAGCCTTCAAACTTCCAATTGTTAGTTCCATTTGGAGCGAATATGTTGGAGTATATCATTAACGCCTCACAAGATCAAGTTCACTTGGATTATCTTACAACATTCATAGGATTTGTAAGCTATAAAATAGCAATTTTGACAGTCTTGTTTGATGAAGTTTCTATTATGATAAAAGATGATTTAATTGAACTAAATGATGCAGAACAAATACAGAGGAACAAGGAAATTGTAGAAGTTGTCGATGAAATTATCAATAAAGATGGAAATGTGAATACAGATATGAATGTCAATAAGAAAAGGATTTTGGACGAGGACACTAATGAAATGGACTGGTGAACAACCTAACCAATTTATATAGGATATATTATTTTTTCTACAATTATTTAATTATATTTATGAACTATAATTGATTATATATAGTGCTTTTATACACCCCTAATATATTATAAATAAATGGATGGCATCCATTAGTGTAAATATAAAGTATAATGAATATAGGCAAAAATCACCGTAAGGGAGGGAAGAAGGGTCGTCGTGCTAAATTCTCCATTTCTTCATCATATGAAAGTGACTATGATGATGAATTCGAGATGGATGCAATTTATCCAACTGTTATTCCAAAAAATAACAACCAACAAGACTATAACAAAGCACTTTATAGTATGCATAATCAGATGATATTTGCATTAGGTCCTGCTGGAACTGGTAAAACAATGTTAGCATGCTATGCTGCAATTACTGGATATAACGATGGAACATATAAGAAAATCATTATGACAAGACCCGTTGTTTCCGTAGAGGAAGATATAGGATATCTACCTGGAACCTTAGAAGAGAAGATGGATCCATGGACCAGACCAATCATGGATATATTTTCTGAATTCTACACACAAAGTGATATAAACTACATGATTAGGGAAAAAATAATAGAAATATCACCATTGGCGTATATGAGAGGGCGCACTTTCAAAGATGCTTTCATCATCGCTGACGAGATGCAAAACTCTACACCCAATCAAATGAAAATGTTACTCACACGTGTAGGTGAAGGTAGTAAAATGATAGTAACGGGTGACTTAATGCAACATGATAGAAAGTATGCAGATAATGGATTAAAAGATATTGCTAATAAGTTGGAAAATAAGAATTACAAAAGATTAAAGGTGATAAAATTCACACCGGAAGATGTCGAAAGAAGTCAAATAGTGAAAGATGTATTACATATATATGGCGATATGGACTAATCCAACAATTTTGTTATATCCTCCTCTTTCCATGCATTTTGACGTTGCAATGGTTCCTTAACCACCTCATCGATCCACACATCGTTGGTGTCGTCAGTATTATCGCCACATTTTTTTTCTACATCTTCACTTACATCATCATCGTTGAGTAAAGTGTAAACATATCCCGCTTCAAAGTCTGTGACGTGATCACGTAATTCTTGACCTCTAAGCATAGTGGAGAGTGAAGCATACAACACTTTGAATCTGTTGGTTTGAACTTGTAACTTCTGTTGTTTGGTTTGTTCCATTTTCACGTATTATTCAGGTAGTTGATTATTATTTTGTGCACGTGAATAATGACCGAGTGATTGTTGTTGAAAATGAATTTAAACCTAAATTGACTTTATCAACTAAATCATATATATATATAATATGGAATTCGAGAAAAAATTTGCTATATATAATTTCATAGTGCTTTCGGCTTCTGTAATTCAAATTTTTTTATGCAGATATGATTACTTAAACTTTAAGTATCATTACATGTCATTATTACTATATACAAAATTGGATTTCTTATTTATGCTTCAAAATCCACGAAGATATAGTCTTTTCATACATCACATTGCTACTATCTATTTATTACAAGGTGCTTTACTATACCCAGAATTTGAAAAATATTCTGATCTATCGTTACTTGAGCTTACAACAGTATTCAATTCATTGAATATCATTTACAAAACAAGAACTACTCTTCTTCTCCGTAATGCGATGTGGATTTCAATTAGATTATGTTTACTACCATACTTCACATATGAGCTATTGACAACAATACTTCATACTAATGTATTCTTGTATGTGAGATACGGTCACTCAATCATAACATTGCTGATTCTCTCTTTCGAATGGACAAATGAATTATTGAAGTTAAACTTGAATAACATATCACAACTATATTACATCGTACCAGTAGCATATCAATTATATACACATCAATATAGTAAACTTACATTAACGGTTCTATATTGGTTATTCCTTACCACACAACTATGCACACGGATTATTAGATATGAAAACAAACTATTGTTCAATTTTGCCACATCTTATCTACTCTTATTATAATTATAATTAGTGCAAATGAATGTTGCGAAATATATTACAAGATACAATATTAATATAGCTCTATCTAATCTACCAACATTTATCATAATTACTCTTATTTTGTTGAAGAAATATACCATAGTCATAGGGCTATTAATTACGACAGTGTGCTGTCACATAGTAAAAAAACTCACCAATGCATTACCACCACAATCTATACTATATGAAATTACACGCAGACCAGAGAATGGAATATACTGTGGTATATCTTGTATTGAAAATAAAACAAAAAAAGATGACCCTGGGTTCCCAAGTGGACATATGTCATTTATAACATTTTTTTCTTTTTGCTTACCGGATACTACAATTATGAATATTATGAAATTACTATTAATCACAATAACTGCTTTCAATCGAATAATTACAAAATGTCATACATATATACAAGTTTTAGGTGGATTATTTTTCGGGTATATAATGAACCAACTATTGATTATCTGAATCTGACTCTTACTCCTCCTCTTCCTCCTCTTCTTCATCTTCCTCTTCTTCCTCTTCCTCCTCCTCTTCTTCCAAGTCTTCTTCTTGATCTTCATCCTCTTCTTTTTCTTTTTCTTCATCATCAAAGTCATATTTAGAATAGAAGTCCATATCATGAACGAATAATGATTTGTTATCTTTATGATCTCTAAGGATTACGTCCAAAGCATCCAAGAGTCTTGTCTCTTTAGTGACCTCCATGTTGTTCTTATCAGTGTAAATTTCAATGATCTTCGTCATCACATTTGCTTTCATAATATATTGATTATCTCCATGTTTGGCTTTCTCTTCATTTTTCATCTTATTATATTCTTGTACTTTTGTCGTGTATTCAATATCTTCATTGTCAGTGTAATGAATATACAGTCCTCTACCTTTCTTTGAAATATCAGTTATTGTAGTCCATTGAATATCATCATTGATAAGGTTAATCATCGTAGAGTTGCAATTAATATTTTTCTTTAATTTTTTAACCTCATCCTCAATAACTTTGAATGACATGGTAAGTGAATTATTGATTTTCTTGAGTTGCAAACACTGTTCAGCATAATTCGTATTTCTTGCAGATGGCTTATGACGCTTTGTTTCCTTCATAATCCTTTTTGCAATTACTTGAGCAAGGATATTTGTCTCATCATCCATATCAAACGAAATATCATCTGATTTTTCAGGAGTTGTTACACCGTCTGTTTCAATCTCAATATTCACCGGAGGGTCTTCATACTTTCGCTTAGCACGGGGAGCCATGTTTATAGAGTTTGGGGTAGTAGGTGATTGGGTGGTTGTATGATTGGATTTGTTATACCTTAGTATTTCAGTTTTAATGCTATTTGTTTCAAAAAAGAATATCGATTTTTACAATGAAAGAATAAGTAGTTTATTTATCATAATATATATCTTCTGATACTTAATAAATTTTACTTTTATACTTCAATGGAATTTGATCGATTTCTAGGATTTGATCAATGCCTTCTTTATATCTAGGTTTCTGTAATCTATTGTAATAACGTGTAATGCCTCTACTACTTTTCAGTTCTGTTTTACAAAGAGACTCATTGTGGATATATCTTGTTATGTAATCACAAACATTTCTCTTATAATTGAAAAATACACATAATGTATGCATATTCCTGTATTTGCATGTATTTATGAATGTATATCTTTCTTTTTCCGTTGCATTTTCTCCATCAATAATTATGTTTTGATCATCTGTTTTATCATCCAAATACACGATAACATTTTCTCTCACTTTACGATTTGGGATCTTCATACGAATATATCTCATTTTAACACCTTCGAGTTGTTCAGAGAATGTCGTTTTACCAATACCAGGTGGACCGACTATTACAACCATTGTATTTTTCATAGCATTGATAGTATTAATTATTTCATCAAAATTCTTGACAGTGGATGATTCTATTGGTTCGGTCAAATTGAGAACTGCATCCGATATACATAAGTGTGATATGTGATTCTTTCTTTCAAAATAATGCAGTTTTTGAAATCTTGCATTGAAACATTGTGTAAGCACTTTCGGATTATGAGTGCTTATCAATGAATATTTGGGTTTGGATTCAGCGAATGACAATTCTATATCTTTCAAAACTGTTTCAAAACCATCGTATAATAAGGAATAATACGGGTCACTTACAATTACCGAACAATGCACATTTAGATTCGTTTCTTTTTTGAACTGTTTATCGAGTGCATCAATATACCCATCAATCATCTTTTCTGATAGTTCCTTTTCGATATAGCAAATACATATGTCATCTGCATTAAGATATTGCATTAATGTATCCAATAATCTTCTGTCAAATATGAACTCGTGTCCTTGGAGGGATGTCTTTGTATTTTTGAGAAGGATTGATGTGTCGATAAAATACACATTTTGCTTGTTGTTTATACATTTGTTTTGTTGTTGTATTTCGTTATTTTTAACAATAGAATAACCTTTCATCTTTTAGTTTAAAGACCCCCACTTTATGCTTACATACTGCATGGAGTCAATCATTTTTTATATCTATTTATTATTTATATAATGACTACTGTCTCTGTTTTATGTGTTACTTTCAATCGACAACATTTAATACCTTTCATCATTTATCAATTCAAAAAACAATCATATCCTAATCATCTGATGGAGTTGATTATATATGATGATAGTAAGGACAGAGTATTTCCGAACATACATGATGATAATATCAATTACATCTATAGTAATGAGAAAACAACACTTGGTGCAAAGAGAAATAAATTGAATTCAATTGCAAAAGGAGATATTATCGTGTGGTTTGATGATGACGACTACTACTTCCCAGACAGAATAAAAGATACAGTATCACTGTTGAATAATTCAAAACAACTCTTAGTAGGTTGTACATACACACTACTATATGATTCATTTAAGACTGGAAGAATTTTTAAGATAAATCATAAAAGTAACTACACACAGAATAACATACTTGCGTACAAAAAAGAATATTTACAATCACATGGATATGATGACAATGATAATTGCAACGAAGAAAAACATTTCACAAATGACTTTTCAGAACAACCTG
>Ga0209653_1002481_pt1 | contig 13403 bp, 14 predicted proteins | sample SaaInl6LU_22_DNA_FD_184644 | JGI IMG/M metagenome (GOLD analysis project Ga0209653, IMG submission 184644) | Marine microbial communities from expanding oxygen minimum zones in the Saanich Inlet - ESP_116LU_22_DNA (SPAdes) (version 2) | ecosystem: Environmental > Aquatic > Marine > Intertidal... | reverse complement strand
TTACTAAATCGGTTAATTTCTTAATCTTCTTTGCTTTAAGTCCTTTGATTTGTTCAGCGTATTTTTTATGTAATTGTAAATAAAGATTGTCTTTTGCTTCAGTAACTACTGATTCATTTAAACCTAAAATATCTTTAACCTTTTGGATTTCATCATCTGCACCGCTAATTGTCATAACTCCACCAATATCGCCAACTATCTTTATTTTAACACCTTTTAATTTTCTTTGCACATCTCTATCATCCCAAAGATCGTAAGCAGGTCCAGATATTTTTAATTTACCTTCAAAAACCACCGATTCATTTTGAGCATCAAACCATGCAATTTGCCAATCATCAATATCAAATTTATAGAATGCTACTAGATCTGCAATTTTATCATTTGCACTTGGATCATCTTCACCTCTCTCAACTTCAGTCACATCGTAGTAGTTGTCAGTGATAAATTGTGCTAATTCTTGTTCAGAAGGTCTACGACCCAGTTTGGCAATCACCTTCTTAACGGTATTGTATTTACCCACATCTTCTCGCTTTTCAGAAATGTTTTGAGATTCTAATACCTTGCCATTCTTTTCGATAGCTTCTAATGTTTCTGGCAGTGATGTAACTAGTACGCCAAAAGTATAATTCCATCGAGGAGCTTGTGAGCTGTATGTTAATTTAAACTTATCTTCTAGTTCAGGATGCATTGCAAAAACACCACCCGGTAGGTTATGAATAATAGTGCCTTTGGGTAGAGTTTGGTTTGTAAAGCTTCCAATTTTAACCCCTTTAACTGGTTTTTTTAGCTCGTATTTACGATCTTCTAAAGAAGTAATCCAACCTGCTTTAGTACCAGATGTTTGATTAGTTCTAACCTCAGCTATAAATTCTTCAAATAATTTTATTTTTTTCATAATATATGTATCTTTTTTAAAAGCCACCCATATCCATTGGATCTACTTCAGGTTCTTTAGCATCTTCAGCATCTTTTCTATTTTTATAAGCTTGATTTGCTTGTTTATCATCTGGACTTAATTTTAAATATCTATCTACTAAGAATTCCATATCAAAATAATAACTTTCTTCCATTGTTACAGGATCGGTTTCTACTAATGAATCTTTTAGACTACTAATAAAATCAATTCTACGTTCCATAATTTCCATATGTTTTAATTCTGCAAACATATTTTCTTCAATATACTGTAATGATATTTGTGTTTTAAATCTAGGATCGTCTTTAAATTCCGGATATTTTAAACACATTTGTATGTATAACGGTTTTACTAAAATTTCTTGGAAAGTACTTCTTAGTCTTTTAATAAACTTAGAGAATTTAATTTCATCTCTAATCATACCATCTGCAGCTAAATTAAAGTCTCCTCCACCGTCTTCATACATGAATCTATTGAATGGAATTTTAGATACTGCCTTTAACTTATCTGCAAAATATTTTAGAGCATCTGTATCGTTTAATTCTGGTCCTTCACCGCCTAAAGTTTCAATTTCAGGCTGTTCACCATCTTTACTTGGTAACCAATATTCTTTATTGAATTGTAACATTGGCTTTCCGTTAGTACTTAAACTACCAGATTCAAAGTCAAAGTCTACAACTTCTTTATAATTGTTCATTAATTGAGCAAGTGATTGTTTTGCTCTTGTTTTAGATTTACCACCAACTGGAATGATAAATTTCATTCTATAAGAAGAATTGGTAACTGCCCAGATTACTCTGGTATGTTCCATAATTCTTAATAAGTTAAAAGAACGTACTAATCTCTCTAAATAACTTACACGTGATTTTGTAGTAATAGATGAATAAGAAATATAGATGATCTGTGAATCATATAATACCCTTTCTTTTATTGGATCATCTTTAAATTGCGTCCATACTTTTTTACCATCAGTCTTATTATAACCAGGTACTAATGTAATCGGGTCTATTTCTTTAAAGCCGATAATTTCAGTTTGTTCTGGATTATAAATAATTTCAAATGATAAATAACCATCAACTAGGAATTTTCTAAAGTAATACCATGCAGATTGATCTGAAGTAAATCCAAAATATTGGTAAATGTCTCTAAATGATTTATGCATAAATTTATCAACATCTTCAGAAACATCCATTCCTATTATTTCAGGATTTGCAAAGAAATTTTTATTGTCATATACAATAGTTTCGTCACATAAAATATCTAAAATATCTTCAATTTCATCATATGTTGAAAATGCTCTTAATTCATCACGTTTACCTTTATATTCTTGATCAAAGAACGGTATATTTTTACGCATATTTGTATCAGCCATTGAAAGAGCTGCAAATGCGCCATATAAGTCGTCATTATCAATTCCCATTTGGTTGATTTGACTGTATCCAATTGCATCCTCTAAAGGACCGATTGATTGTGACTGTCTTAAGACTAAATCATCATAATACATCCCAAATGAAGATAACTTTTTTAAAGTATCTTTTAAGGTGAAAGATTTTTTACCATAACTAAATGGACCATTTCTATCTACAAATCCTGCCATTATATTTTGTATTGATTTTGTTTATATATCATCTTTTTATCTTCTAGAAAATAATAACCTAATACCTCTAACTGTTGCACCGTTTAAAGCAATAAAATCACATAGTGCAATTTTAGGCCAACTTTGGTAACTTACCACCGATTGTGATGTCTTTCTATTAGGTTTATATTGTCTTATTGCAAACTCACATCCAAATCTATTTAAATATGCTTTCATACCACTATATGTTATTCTTAATGGGGTTTGAGCTGTTGCATTATTATTTTTATTTCCGGTTGAAGCATTATTGATCTGTCCTTCCATTCTATTATATAGATCATCCATCAATTGTTCTTTAACTCGAACTGGTAATAAGTTTAAATTAATACCTAAGTCATTGTCATCTACTCGTTCTATTGCTAATACTACTGGGTTTTGATCAAACCATGGTAAATTTTCTGTGATTGGATTATATCTAAAAACATAAATCTTACCAGGCTCAAATCTAGCACGTACTCTAGTAGCTTCTTTAATGCTCCTACTTCTTACTGCATTATTATACCATTCTTCAGCAGCACTTCTAGCTTTAGATTTACTACCAGCTTCTTTGATTAAATTTTTTATTTCTCGCTTAACGTAACCCATTTAATATAGTATCTTCAGTTAAAACAATAAACTGCCAATTTCTATTCTGGCAATATTCTTTTGCTGCATTATATTTATCCATATTTTTTACATATTGTTCGGCTAAAAATCGATAGGATTCTAATGCTTTTCTTGAATTCTTTTTAGGTGGTTTGGGTTTTACTATTTGAGATTTTGGTTTGATCTCTACTAAATACTCTACTGTATTACCATCTTGTTTTAATTGTTTAAAATAAAAATCTGGGTAGTATCTATGTGCTTTGTTGTCTTTTCTAAACCAATATTTAATTTCTACTGGTTCACTAGACCATTTTAATACTTTATCGTTTTCATCACACCAAATGCAAAACTTACGCTCCCATGAACTTCTATAAATAATAGGAGTAGGTCCAATATACTTCTCTGGATTCTTTGGATTAAAATATCCTTGATTGAAGTTTGAATTAGAAGTAGGTTTTACGTTTTTAATTGACATTATATCGAGTATATACCACTTTGATCATCGCCAGAACCTCCAATACCATCAATTGAAATAGTTCCACCGTATTTCTTTGGGTGTATTTTATTCCAACCTTTAGCATATCCTCGTTTTGCTATTTCTGTAAAATAAGCAAATGCATTTGGATATTTTGGATTAAAGTTTCTCCAATATTTTAATAAATCTAACATTGCAAATTGAAGACAGTCATTTCTATCATCTGAATTAACATATCTCATTCTATTAATAGCCTTTTCTGCTAATAACATTAACATCTTTTCTGCGGTAGGTGTTAGTTTATCTAATTCCTTAGACTCTGACATAGCAGCATGAAAGTCTTTGTTATTTAAATAGTTCTTTTTTCTAGGCATTGAATTTATAATTTATTTATTTAATATTATATGCAATTATGTTAAATTGTTTATAATTATTAAATGTAAAAAGGACCCATTGGGTCCTTTTATTAAATTATAGTTGATTTTAATTATTCAGCTACATCATGTAATTCTGGATTTAAAGCTTTACTAATACCTTTAATAGATCCTAATTTTTTACCTAAATCTTTTTTAGCTAATTCTTTTGCCCTTTCTTCAGCGTTTGGTCCTTTTTTAACAGCCACACGATATGAAGCTAAATATGCACCATCCGGTTCTTGAATACGTAAAGCATAAACCACATGAGTTCTTGCCATTTTACCACCATCAGCTCTACCTTCGTTTACTGATTCTTTGATTTTCGAACCACCCATTTGTTTATATGCCTTAATCAAAGCCGATAAGTGTTCTTCATCTCTTGCATTGGTAATTCTACCTTGCTTTTTGATTTTATCTTGGAACATCTTAATTGCATCTTCCAATTTTTTTATCTCCATTGAAGATTCATTTACTGATTCTTTAACAAGCTTTGGATTCTTATTAATTAATTCTTCCATTTCAGATTCACCTAAAGCATCAAATCCAAATTCACCAAACATTTTATCAGCTAACTTGTCTGCTTTCTTCATATCAATATATTTTGACATTGTATCACTATCTAAAGTTGCAAAACCGAATTCACCATGAACTTCATCTGCTATTTTATTTAATTTATCCCATGCTTTAGCTTCAGTAACTGTTGATAATTCTACAATCTTAGCTTCCCAGTTTGCGATTTCTTCATTAATTAATACGTCAGCTGCTTTTATTTCTGGAATTGATTTATCTGCTTCAGCTAATAAACCTCTTTGATCTTTTAAGAAAGCAATCATGTCATTACATTCAGCAATTTTAGCCTCTTTTTCAGCTAATTCTTTAGCTTGACCTTCTACTAATTCTGATAAGAATGATAATGCATTTTCTCCAGTTTTTTCAGTAACATAATCTACAGCTGCATTTGCATTTTCAGCTAAAAAGAAGTTTGCAATACGATTTTCAGTATTAAATCTTGAAACATATACCTTTTCATCTAATTTAAATACATCTACAATATTATTATTTCCTTCAAAAGTTGCTGCAAAATCTAATACAATAAAGTTTTCTAACAAAGTTGGAAGTGATTCGAATAATTCCGCCTTTGGTTTTTCATTATATCTAACCATACCAGCAGATAGTACATGATTTGTAAAAGTATTACCTTCAATTAATGAATCATTGTGTTTAAATTTATTTTCATTAATATCAAATACAAATTTGCTTGGTCCATGGAACCATTTAATACTATTTGATCCGAATTCAAAAGATTCAAAAGCAGCAATTGAATTTCTTAATTCGCTTCCGAATGATTCTATTAAATTTAAATTATTATCTTTCATTTCAAAAGCTCTACCATTAACGTAAAAGTTAAATGATTCTTCTACTTTAATAAAGGGTGCTAAAATATTAGTCTTCATAAGTTTTTATTTTATTTTATTAATTTATATATCATTAATTATTATATGAAATGTTTGAATTAATTTCACTAACAACATACCAAACATCGTTTGATTTTTTAATTGTTATTGATCCATTTTCTAAGATAGTAATAGCATCAATACCTGGGAAGTTAATACTACTAATTGTAACATCATCATTTATCGCGATTAGTGTTGATTCTACATTATCTGAATCTGAATTTATTATTAAGTTTGATGAGATTGATCCATCTACAAAATTATAAGATTTATTAGTTCCTACTATATTTAATATATTATTTGTCGGTGGGTTTATGATAGATTGAGCCGCTTCTGGATTAGTTGTGACCCCGTTATTATCAATAGTAATTTTATCTCCATTAGTTCCATTATTATCAATAGATGGAATAATGTTATTTATAATCTCATACATTCTATTACCTAAATGAGTTTCAGTTTCCCATTCAAATGTTGGAATATGTGTATTAACTTCTATTGGTAATGTGATCTTGTAATTTTCTTTGTCATCAAATGTAAAATCAAGTGGTCTTTGTATATCATAATCATCCGGCATAGCATAATAAGCCGGTAATCTATAAGTACCTTCATTTAAATGACCTACTTCAACATTATAATAATTAGATTTATATAACCTTTTGATAATCATTTCAGTGATTTTAAGAGCATCTAGTGTAGAACTAACTAATATTTCTACATCAAAGCCAATAGTTAATGGAATCGCTTCAAATTCAGCCATATAACCTTCCATAGCACCCTCAGAATTCATTTTAGTATAACTACCTTGATTTCTTTTGTTAACTAATTTACCAGAATCTATTGAAACTGAAGTTAAATTAACAACACCCCTTGGTACTTGGTCGTAATTACCATCAGCAAATCCTTTGTCTGGATGACAATCAGGTCCACTAGCTGTTGTAAATAAAAAATGATCTCGTAGGAATTGGTCATCACCAGTAATTGAATAATAAAAAGGTATATCTACAGTTACTCTAGTATTATTATCTAGTTGTCTATGAAAATATACTTTATTATTTAAATCTGCTAGTAAACCGATAATAATGTGACGAATTACACTATCATCACTATTAAATTTTAAATTATAAGATGCCATATAAGATTATATATCTTTATTCTATTTTCTCAATTGTAAACTTAGAGAATCCGTTCTCTCTATATATTTGAATCTGTCGGTCAAATAATTCTCTAGGTAATTCAGTATGATTAATAACAAATGTATTTAACCCTGTTTCTTTAATCACTTGACTTAATATCTTTAGAATGTTATGAACTCCGTCAGCATCAACTGAACTTAATAATTCATCTAAGAATAATAGATTTAACTGAGGGAATCGTAACTTTAATATTTTTATAATTGCTATAATAATTATAAAATCTGCTTTCTTACGTTCACCTGTTGAAAGAGTCATTGGATTAATCTCTTCACCTAAATGATTAATAATACAATTAAACTTTTCATCAAATCTAATATGGAATGGAAGGTGCATTGTTTGGCCCATTGCTGCAATATTAGTATTTAATCCTGGTAAGATTGTTTTAATTGCTAGGTTTTTAACACCATCTTCACCTAAAATTTCTTCTAGGTTTTCTAAGAAATAATATTCACTATTAATAGTATCTCTAGATTTTGATTTTTCAGCTTCTTTTACCTCAAAGTCTTTAATAATTTGTTGTAAATGTGAAAAGTTATCAGCATCGCCTAAAGATTCTTTAATACTTAATAGTTCTCGCTTTAAATTACCAATATTAGTATTTAAAGCTGATACCTTTTCTCTAACTGAATTATCTTTAGCTTGTAGGCTTTCAATTTGATTTTTAATATCTAAGACACTATCACCAGCCTCTTTAATCTGTAATGGTAAATTCTTCTCTTGTTCTACAATCTCTTGTTTTCTATCTTGGTGAAAATTTGTAGTAAGTGGGCTTTCACAAGTTGGACAAGAATTACTTTCGTATAGCTTTAACTTTTTACGTAATGTTTTTAGTTCATTTTTTAATTGCCACTCATTGTTTTGAAAATCTGAAAGATCTTCATTAAATTTACCTAACTTTTCTTTAATTTTTAATTGTGCTTCTTCTAATGTTTTCTTATTATCAACATACTTACGTAAAGAATTTTTTAAATCATTAATCTTTTCTTTATTTTTATCATCAGATTCTTTAATTAATTCATTTAGTTTAATATTAACTTGTTGAATATTTTCTGTAATCTGTGTTAATTCTCGATCAAATAATGTAATATCTGCTTTTAGATTTTTACGTTGCTCTTTTACATTTTGTTGCATGTCATTAAGAATAGAAAAGCCAAACATACGATCCACAATCTGTTTTTTATCATGATTACTCATTGTTAAAAATGATTTAAAATCATTAACAGATAGAATAATAATATTTTTAAATACATGATAAGGTATTCCAAAAACCTCTTCTTCTAAATACTCTTGAACTGATCGCTTTCCTGCTTTATCAAATTCAACACCATTGAGACTAACACTAAAAACAGATGGTGCTAATCCTCTTTCGATAACCACATCAATATTACCGCATTTTAATTCTATTTTAACCCAAAGTTCTTTATTAATCCTATTTGGTAAATCAGCCATTTTAATACCTTCTACTTTACCATATAACGCGAAAACAATAACATTTGCTATTGTAGTTTTACCATGGCCATTTTTACCTAAGGTTAAGAAAAGTTCAGAGTCTTCATCTCTAAAAGATATTTCTTGAATTGAATTACCATAACTTGCAAAATTTTTAAACTTAATGCTTTGTATTTTCATTATTCTTGATTATAGTTATATGCACAGTCATCATGCAACTTTTTAATTCCAGCCTTAATTAAATTTTTAGTATCATCATCATGTGCCAATCCATCAATATACATATTACATAATTGCAATATATTATAATTTTTATATAAATCTTCAATCTCATCTATATCATAGATATCTTTATCGATAAACGTAGATTGGTCATATATGGTTGGTTCTATTTTTCTACCAATTCCTTGGATTTTGTTTATTAATTTACTTAAAGCATTTGTAGATGCAATATCTGAAGGAACAAATAAGTCAATAAAATTATTTTCTATTTCACTTTTAAATTGACCTAATGGTATATTAAGCAACTCCTTTAAATAATACTTTAAAAACTTTGGTGATCTATCATTTTCAAAGAATGTTTCTTTCATTGTTGATAAATCTACTAAATCAAATCCTTTTATATTATTAGCATCAGATCTTGTTAGTTGATATGGAGTTCCAACCATTCTTAATTTACCTTTAGTTTGTCGATAATGTATATGACCAGAATAAACTGCATCATATCTTTCGTATGAAACTATTTCTGTTCCATGGTGATTATCAACCTTTGAATTTAATTTAATACCTCTAACTTCTGAATGGCAAAAAACTATATTAGCTGCTGGATATTCATGAAGAGTTTCAACTTCATGTACTGTATCGCGTCGCCATGGCATTAATAAGACGTTTTTACCACCCCAGTTAAACTGTTTAGGTTTCTTATATACAGAAACATTTGGAATCCATTTTAATGAATCTATAGAGCTAATTTCATTACTTTTTTTAGCCCAAATGTCATGATTACCTGCAATAACATGAACTGGTAGTATCTCACCTAATCTTTCAAATAAATTAACAGCATAGTGTAATATCTTAACATTAATACTTTGTCTATTATCAAAAGAATCTCCGACCTGTACTAAAATATCACCAGGCTTTACATTCTTTTTAAGCGTTGGAATAAATTCATTTTCGTAAAAGTCTTTTTGAATCTCTAACCATTCCATAGAATTTGAACGAACTCCTAAGTGCATATCACCTAAAATCCAAATTCTTTTTACTGGTTTATTTAAAGTTTTTTGGTCAATCATCTTAGAATAATCTATTAATGTTTTTCTTTTTTAAGATACTAGTTCTAGCGTCTAATTCTTCTATTAATTCTTCTTTGAATTTATTACCTAAAGATTGGTAAAATTTAGTTGGATTAATATTAAAATAATCACATAGTTCTGAATAAACATCTACTATTGAGTATGATTCTCTCATTTCATCTGAAATAAATTCATAGATATCATTAATATCAATTTTCTTTAATTTGATTGTTTGTTGAAATTCATCAATTTTATTAAACTTTTTATATCTAGAAGATTCTATTAAATCATGTATCTCAGATGCTATTAATTTACTTTCAATCTTATCTTCTTCTGATCGATTATCTGCAACTGAAGGTGCTAATTCAAAGGACATTGAAGTATCTAATTCGTAATCTGTTTCTTCGAATGTATTGTCAAATATTTTATCTCTTTTTGTTCTCATTATAAACTGTGTATGTTTGAGTTACTAACTTCGTCTGTTTCTGTAATTCTCATGTAATTATAGTTAATGTTAAGTTTACATTTTGTACCCTTACCTTCACCATCTCTAATCTTTAAAATCTTTAACCAATATTCTAAATTAGCATGCATTAATTCATCTTGAATAATACCTAGCATTAAATCTGCGGTATGCGAAAGTCCTGCTGATTCTGCAACGTCACCCATTCCAATATCACTGGAATTATAACCACTACGTGTAATCTGTGTTGCTGTTACAATTAACCAGCCATTACGTTGACCCATTGCTCTTAAATCCTCTGCGATTTGTTTTACTTTTAAATAAGTATTTTCGCTATTTGGATTTCTATAATTAGCTAAGATATTAATATAGTCAATTACAACACATCCTAATTTAATTTTACGCTCTTCTTCAATTTGTTTTAAATGTGATTCAATATCAATTACACTAGCCTGTGAAGTTGGAAATTGTTTAACAAATAGTGATCCAGGTGGTGTAAATCCATCTCCTACTGTTTCTAACTTACGACGCATCAAATCAGTATTCTTTGCTTTTTCTTCATATTCATCCATTGGAATACTTAACAAGTTAGCACCAATTCTTTTTAAGACTTTAGGTGCTGACATCTCTGCCGAAATGAAAGCCGTATTAACTCCCATCTTTACAAAATTAGCAGCATCATTAGCTAAAAATATAGACTTACCAATATTTTGTTCACCTACATAAACAATTAAAGAACCATCTTTTTCATAACCTCCAGCTAAAACACGATCTAAAAAATTATAACCTGTACTTACTTTAACTCTAGCTTCACTATAATGATCGTTTGCATTAAAGAAATCTAATCCGATATCTGAATTAAACACAATTGCATTTCTATCATTAATAAGTGTTTTAACTTTAGAAATAATATCATCTGTATTTTCTGGAGTAACTTCAGTTGTTTTAACATATTCGATAGTGTCCATTAAGGTTGAATCGAAGTTTCTCCATTTGATCCAAGATTCTGCAGTAGTAGTTAACCATTCTTCGTCATATTCTCTAAGATCTACATTATAAACTAAATCAATAGTATCAGCTTCTATTTTACCCTTGATTTTTGGGTTTTTAGAAAGAGCTTTCATTTGTTCTCCAGTTGGAGTTTCGTGAAATTTATTATAAAACTTAGTAGCTAAATAATGAAGTGTATCTATTTCTTCAGTAGTATAAAAACCTCTTTTAATTGTTTCTAAATATTTAGGCTTTTGTAAAGAAAGCTTAAAAAATATCTTTTCAAAATCTTGTCCGAATCTCATTAAATAAATGGGTTTATAAGTATTCTATATGTTTCTTTATCCTTTGTTTCATTAATAGATTCAATAAAGCCTAGTTGTAAAGCTCTTTTTAAACCTTCTTCCGCGTTTTGATGATTACCTTCACTATAATACTTTAATAATGCATGTTTACTAAAGTTCTTACCATTTTTTGAAGGTCTTTTTATATTTGCATTAATAAAGGTATATAGTATATCATAAGCATCCGGAAATGCTGGTAATTCTTTATGAATACCTAAAATATACTTTATAGGTAATTTATTTTCATCTATTCTTTTTAAATCCATGATATTAATTAGAAGAACTTTCGTTTAACATTTCTTCAATATCTATAGAATTTACTTCAGTATTATAATTAAATATAGGATTGATATGCTTATCTATTTTTTCTAATACTTCTTGTGTAAATACTTTTTCAGTAAAGAATTCTTTATTCGGAACAACTTCATCTAAATGTTTACAAATCCAACCCCTAGCAGTTGCTTTAGGTGTTTTAACTCCTTTTTCAATAGTACCTCTTGTAATTCCACAAATATCCCAAGTAGCATATTGTTCTAAACCAACATACGGATTCATACCTTCAGTAAAGTTTAAGTGAAACTTAATTGGATGTGGTTTTGCGAAACGGTTTTTATCTGGTTTTGCAGTTACAATGATACCTACTTTCTCTGCACCATCTTTTAATTGTGCTTTATTTAACATTAATACTATAGAAGCTGCATATTCCGGTCCTGTACCGCCACCCGCGACTTGCCTTGATATAAAATCTTGTGTTCTATATGTATGGTTAGTAAAAATAAATGGTATCTTTAAATCTGCCAACGGTGTCATAATAATACGGAAGATTGACTTAAGTACTTTAGACCTGGTCATATCAGATTTTTCTGAACCACTAGCTGCATCTTCAATTTCTTTAGCAGTTGCTAAGTTACCTGCAGAATCAAGAATAATCATAATTTTTGGAACATCTCCGCCCTTTCTTTTAATATCTTGCATCTTTTGAGTAATGGTAGTAATTGACGTTCTAAAGTCTTGTACTGTATTAATTGGTTGGTAGTTTACTTTAGAAGTATCAATGCCGAATTTTTCCATTTGTTCTTTGTCTACTGCAGCCTCTGAATCATAATAGATAACACTATAACCCATGTTTATTGCTTCTCGAACTGAATTTAATGTTAAAAATGTTTTACCAGTTCCTGAAGGTCCAGCTACTGAACAGCTCCTGTTATTCGGCCAACCTTTGAACAGAGATCCACTAACACATGCATTTAAGTGGTAATTACCGGTATGTATCCATTCTGTTACTTCACTAAAATTTGATTGATTCATTACTGAACCTAATGGATTTAAATTTGCTAATTCTGAATTTAAATCATCGAATGTAAAACTATTTTTCTTTGCCATTATTCTCTATATTATTATCTTTTATTCTTAATTTACTAAGTGTTTCTATCAAATCATGTGTCTCTTCTTTGATTTCATCCATCTGAGCTCTCAAAATTCTTAATCTATTATGAATTCTTTGATAGTCTTGAACTCGCTCCAGTTCTTCATGTGATAATCCTTTTGTTAGATCATTTTGATTGATATTATTTTCCATTTCTTTCAATTTCATTTATCATGTCTTCTAAGTCAATTTGATTGGGATCAATATTAACTTCATTAACATTTGTTGATTGATTGTATAATCTTCTAACTTTTTCACCTAATTCCATATCATTAGGTGTTGATTGTACTAAGTTTTTTATTTGTTGTATATTCATAATTAAAATAATGAGGTTGAGTAAATTAAACTACTATTAAGTGTTTGTAATTTAACTGCTATTAAAACTCTATTTAACGGGTCGATTATACTTTTTTCAAATTGGATATCATAATCGACTTCTGGGGCTATTTCATAAGGATGTTCTCCTGGTAAATATGCAAATACATTCGAGTATGTATTTTTACAGTGGTATATTTTTAGTTTTTCACCATTACCAATCATCTTATATTTGTTTTTATATTTAGGTGATTGATTCATAATAAAATTATAAAAACCAGCAGCCTTTACATTAGGAGGACATTTCAAACCTATTTGAAATTCATTAGTATCATCAATAATATATTTTTCAATATTATTTGTTTTCTTATTAAATGCGATTTGATCTAGATCTGCTAGTTTAAACTCTTTCTTTGCTTTCTTTAAGTATTCTACTAACTTAGTTAACATAC
>Ga0209653_1002479_pt1 | contig 13406 bp, 7 predicted proteins | sample SaaInl6LU_22_DNA_FD_184644 | JGI IMG/M metagenome (GOLD analysis project Ga0209653, IMG submission 184644) | Marine microbial communities from expanding oxygen minimum zones in the Saanich Inlet - ESP_116LU_22_DNA (SPAdes) (version 2) | ecosystem: Environmental > Aquatic > Marine > Intertidal... | reverse complement strand
ATTTGAGGCTTATTTGAGCGATGATGAAGTTACTTTTGACGATCTAGAAAAAATCAGCTCTGATGATCAAGTAATCTCTCAAGGTAAAGCGATGCTGAATCAGATATTTAACATGACAGATAAGTCCCTGACCTTAGATTCTTTGATCTATTTATTAGGCAAGGATATGGAGCAAATGAGTTCAGATGCACAGTATTCTTATAACCTAGACTTTAATCCAAGAGAAATTGTAGGGGATAACCCTGAGCAATTAGACGAAGTAGGTTATGGAAATAACGATGTGATCGGTACGAACACTAACAATTTCCATGGCACTCATGTATCAGGCATTATAGCAGCAACAAGAGGAAATGGAATCGGTATTGATGGTGTGGCTAAGAATGTTGAGATCATGGCGGTAAGAGCAGTTCCTGATGGTGATGAAAGAGATAAGGATGTTGGAAACGCAATTCGTTATGCCGTTGATAATGGAGCTCAAGTCATCAATATGAGTTTTGGTAAAGGGTATTCTCCAAACACTCAGTATGTATATGATGCTATTGAATATGCTGCTGAGAATGGAGTTGTTCTTGTTCATGCGGCTGGGAATTCAGCCCAGAATATCGATGAAGAGAATAACTTTCCGAACGATAAGTTCGGGAGAAAAGGAGATTGGCCGAATTGGATCGAAGTAGGTGCTTCATCTTGGGGTTCGGAAGGTAATTATGTAGGTGTATTCTCGAACTATGGAAAGGATGCTGTAGATGTATTTGCACCTGGTGTAGCTATTTATTCACTGGCACCAGAGAATAGCTATCAAAGTGCACAGGGAACCAGTATGGCATCGCCAGTTACGGCCGGTGTTGTGGCTATGTTGCTTTCTTATTTTCCTGACTTGGAAGCTGACCAAGTCAAAGATATTTTGATGAAGTCAGTTAGAGGTGTAGACGTTAAGGTTAGCCAACCCGGTACAGGAGAAGAAGTGAAGTTTTCAAAGCTTTCGGCTTCTGGTGGTATCATCAATGCTTATGAAGCGGTGAAGCTTGCAGATTCTATGAAGTTGGGAAAAGGTAAATAGAGATTAGTTACATCTAAGTTTGAAAAAGGTAATTAGGTCATTTAGATCTAATTACCTTTTTCTTTTTATACCAAGTAAGTCAAGTATTGGCTATTCCACCTAAGTTCAATTACTCACCTTTTAGACACTTTAAAATTCGAAGATCACTCCTCCATTTGTGATAAATCCATCCATCGGAGCCCAAACCTCAAGACTCTCAGGATTTTGAGCAGTAGATAGATTAATAGTCTCAAACCTAGATTGACGAGTATCAGTCAAGTTCTCAAAATTCAAGTAGAAACTGATATTCTTAAATTTCCTGAGTAACATGACCCCCGCGAGCCAGTAATCATCTGTTACGGTATAATCGCTCCTGAATTGCTCTCCAGCATAGTAGGCCTCCAAACCAATTCTCCATTTGCCATGCTCTTCATAAACTAAAACAGTTCCAATGTTGTGCTTTGGCGTCAATGGTTTCTGCTGATCGTTTTGAAAACTTTGTTCTGTATCGATCAGCGCGTAATTGAAAAACAGCTTAAAGTCTTTATAGGTTAATTTTAAGTTAGACTCTAAACCCATTGACCTGAGATCTCCCATTGCATTTCTAAACGCATAAGTACCTTCAATACTCGGTCCGTTCAGGATTAAAGGATCATTCAATTCCGTCCAATAGAATAGCTGGTTGAGTGAAAGTGTCCAATCTGACCCTAACTCCGTTTTGTAGTTGATGTCGAAATTAGCTCCATATGATCTTTCGCCATCGAGGTTGGTCAAATTGAAGCTTTCCAGGTCTTGAAAAGCTAGTCTTTCTGTATCTTCTGTAAAAATGGTCGGCAACTTGTAGCCAAAGCCTCCACCTGCTCTAAAAGAGATCTTCCTACTTGCCTTGTAAAGAAGTGATAACCTAGGTAGAAAAAAGGTACCAAAGTCCTTATTACCATCTAGCCTAACACCTGTCTCTAAAAACCATTTTTCATTGAATTGGGTGTTCTGCTGAATAAAGCCGCCAAATGTAACTTGATCGTAGCTCCTGTCATTACTTGAAATGGTTCCTTCATTGAATCGGTCTGAATAGAGATTCACTCCAATGATCCATCGACTGGAAGTTTCTCCGAATGAATATGCCGCTTCGCTGAAAGTGGCAGATTGTTTCCCATCGAATTGATACTGATAACGGGCTATATCTCTATCGAAATGTAAATAACTGTTCTTGATCGATAGCTTCTGCTTGTTGTCCAGGTCTTTGTTATAACTCAGCTGATAAGACATTCTGCGAGTCGTATTATCCAGTAAATAATCATTGACAGAGGCTTCTCGTGAATCTATTGCCATAAGCTCTCCTCCCCATCTGTTTTCAAAAGTACCGTTGAGGGCTAATCTGAATTGAGAAGAAATATCCGGTTTAAAGAAGAGAGTAGGATTGAAAGTGAAAGTTCTAGATTCTGGTAGGTCTGAGAAGTCATCCCCATTGGCGTCAAAAGCTTGCTGTCTATTTCCTGAAGCAAAAAGGGTGTAGGACCATTTTTTATCCTCTGAGGCATGAAAGACATTTACCGTTGTTCCGCCAGCTGAAGTCTGATCGAACATCAGCTTGGTTAACTTTTCATCTCCAGGTCTTAAGCTTACTAAGTTCACCAAACCTGCAATGGCTCCACCACCATAGAGTGTGGAGTTACTGCCTTTGATCACTTCTACTTGTCTAAGATCGAGTGGAGGAATTTGCATAATACTAAGCCCTCCTGAAAAACCTCCATACAGTGGAAATCCATCTTTCATCAGCTGAGTATATCGCCCGTCTAGGCCTTGAATCCTGATGCTTTGATTTGCAGTACTCGGAGAGGTGACTTGCATTTGGATGCCCGTACTTTCTCTAAGGAGCATGGCTATATTGGCGGAACGCATAACTGCCTTTTCCTCTAATTCTTCGCTTCCTAAAAATTCTACTCGCGTTGGAATATCCTCTATACTTCGACTACTTCTGGTAGCCGTTACCACAACATCTTCCATAGATTCTTCATCATGTTCCATAAGGATCACTATCGGACTATTACCAACATATGGAAGACTGAATGTTCTAGTCTGGGTTTCATAACCGATGAAAGAAAATCTAACCTTAATACTTTCTGCATTCAGATTATTCAGAGTTGCAATTCCTTGATCATTGGCAATAGCTCCAATGTTTTCTGAGACGTAAATAGTGGCTCCAATGAGAGGTTCGCTAGATTCAGCATCTAGGACTCTAAAGGATATTGAATTTTGCGCTTGCAAAGAACTGCAGAGTAACAGAACTGATAAAAAAGCCTTTAATTTCCTCATCTCCGCAAATGTACTATCTAAAGGAATGCAATAGGATTTCAAGAATGCAAATCTCACAGCTCCTATTTTTCTATCCTGAGTTCACCTTGGGATCTGCCGAACAGTTATTTCAGACTTTCAAGTCTTTAGGATCAAATGTAAAGAGATGATGAGATCCTGAAATTAATTCAGTAGGACGTTTTAATATAACACTTCGCCTTTGTTCGTGTTCTTCACCAACAAACATTTCACTCATGCCTCAATGATTCCACAGGGTTCTTCTGAGTTGATCGAAGGACAAGTGAACCTACTAAAACGAAGGTTAGCAGAATCGCAGTTGCTAATCCAGCAAAAATCAAAAGGATATTGATGCTTGTCCGATATTCGAAGTTCTGACTCCATTGGGAAATTGCCCAATAAGCTAAAGGAGTTGCGATAATACTTGCAAGGATCAGTAATCGGAAAGTTCCTGAGAAGATCATTTGGACGATCTGCTTGGGCAATGCTCCAAGCACTTTTCTGATCCCGATCTCTTTCCTTCTTTGATCTATATTGAAGGCTGTCAATCCAGTCAAACCGATTAGAGAAATGATCACACATAATAAGGTCATAGATCCTACAAGTTTGTTTTGACTGACATCAGCATCATATTGTTCTTTCAAACGTGCATTAAGGTAGCTGTATTCCAATGAGTAATTAGGGAGTTGTTCATCCCAGGTGGCTTGTAAAGCCTCAACTGCCTGGCCATCCTGATCTTGCGTGAAACGAATAATCAGGTTTCTACCGGGGGTTGGATTGTAAACCAAAATCAGCGGTTCAATAGGATTATGCAGCGAGATATGATTGAAGTCTTTCATCACGCCAATCACCTCACCAAGATCGTCCTGATGAAAGAACCCTATTCTTTCCCCAACCGGATTATCCCAGCCAATTACTTTAGCGGCAGTTTCATTGATGATAAATCCGACATTTTGTCTGGTGCCTTCTTTTGAATATCCTTTACCCTCTGCTAATTCAATTCCAAAAGTTTCTAAGTAATCAGCATCACCATTTAAAAACTTGAATTCAACTTGTTTTTTTTCGCCTCCCACTTCCGCTTTAAAAACCATCTGACCGAAACCTTCACCTACAATAAAGGGAGAAGAAGTTACACTCTGAATGGCAGGGAAAGTCTCTAATTCATTCTTTAAACTCAGGTATCTGCTTTGTGCCACTGAGTCTGGTGTGGAGATTAAGATCACTTGATCTTTCGCGAAACCCAGGTCTTTGTTTTGCAAAAATTTGATCTGGTCTTTCATTAATAAAGTTGACAAAAGCACTGCTACTGAGATCACAAATTGAAATAAAACTAGGCCTTGTCTTAGCATCTTACCTGACTTGCCCGCAGACCAATTTCCTTTCAATGCACTAACAGTCTTGATCTGTGACAAATAAATGGCGGGATATAAGCCCGAAATGATACCTGTTAATAATACCACCCCGAAAGTGACCAGTAATAATGATGGGTTTTGGAAGAGGGTGAATTCAAAATTAACTCCAAGCCATTGCTGAAGGGGGGAGTAGTTGATCAGCAACCATGTAGTTAAACTTGAGAGTAAAAAAGCAAACACTACCTGAACGATGGACTCCATAAGTAAGGATGCTCTCAATCCATTAATGTGAGTTCCTAAAACTTTTCTAATGCCAATTTCTTTAGCCCTGAGACCTGCTCTTGCTGTAGATAGGTTGATGTAATTGATACATGCCAGCAAGAGAATGGCAATTCCTACAGCAGTAAAAACATATAAGTTGGTTCGGTTTCCTCTTGCAAAATCATCATCGATCCTTTCACTACTATAATGTATCTCTGAGATGTTCTCAAGCCTTACTTGATGACTACCACCGATCTGATTACCAAAAGGCATGTAGTATTTTTCATTTAAGGGCTCAAAATTGGAAATGACATTCTCTTTGGTAGCGCCTTTTTCCAACTTGATAAAATTCATACAGTCAGGATTCCAAAATGCTTCCGAATTGAAAACACCGTCCTGTATCGCAAATTCTCTAATGCCAACGCCTGAGATCAGCACATCAAACTTGAAATGTGTGTTCTTGGGCAGGTCTTCAAAAACCGCAGTCACTTGTCTTTCTTCACCATCAATTTCTATGACTTGGTTCAGGCCAGAATCATTACCAAACAGTCTTTCTTTCACCGATCTCGAGATGATGACAGCACCGGGAGAATTCAGGGCTGATTGTTCATTACCTGCGATAAGGGTAAGGTCGAACACATCGAACAAACTAGGATCAGTGTAATACATCTGATCTTGCTGATAGTTATTGTTCTGGTAAACAATGTTAGGTTCATTGATGAATCCGAACCGCACGAAACTCTCTATACCCGGGATCTCGTCTTGCATTTTCTCAGGTAGTTCTGAAACTGAATATGCCGTGTTGAATTCTACTCCAGGAGCTTTTAGGATATGACTGACCCTAAAGATCCTTTCATGATCTTGAAAATGCTGGTCATAAGTGAGTTCATTTTTAAGAAAAAGCATCAACCAAATGGCAGCGGTCAATCCAAAGGTGAGTCCAATTACGTTAATAGAGCTGAACAACTTGTTCTTCCATAGAATACGAATAGAATAGAGAAGCATGGCAAAAGTTTAACTAAAAGTTTCGTTAAAGAAATAGAGATTTGGAGATATTACCAAGTAGCATATGTGAAAAAGTGTCACAGCTTTTAAGCTAAAGGATGTTTAAAAGACTAACGAGACGAGATAAGGTTACAGTTAATTAAAGTTAAAATAATCTCACTGACGTAAACTTTTTTGACCTTTGGCGTTCAAGGTTAAGAACAAGAGTTTGGTATAGTAATTGAGAAGAATATAAAAGTAAAAATTGAGAACTAGTCAGAAGTTCTCTTCATACAGTTAGTAGTTTATTTGTTTAGTACCCGAAGGAGTAGTTACCCTTCGGGTTTTTTATGACTTCTTTAATCTTGTGACCATCCTAGCTTTCCTACCGATCCTCTAGGCCCACTCACCCAAACCGCTTTTTGGTCTATAGAAACATCAACTGCATAGTATTGACCTTCCATCGGTAAGTACTTACTATTACCTTCTTTGTAATAATCACAACTTTCTCTACCCACTGCAAATACATAATCTCTCCATATGGCTACACCAGATCGATATCCTTGTGGTTTCATGCCTGCCATCACCGGGAACCAGCTGGTGCCACCATCTATGGTATAGGCAGCGTTGATGCGTGTTAATGAATCGCCTCGGTAATCTCCTCCCACCATAAGGCCTTCCTTTTCATTCTTAAAATCGATCGAGAAAATTCCTGCAGTTGGTTCACCTGATTGTAAGGGTGAGATTGTTTTTTGCCAAGTTTCGCCTTTGTCCATAGAATAATGCACGCTGGCTTCATCTCCTCCAAGTCCAATGTAAACCTGATTTTCCCCTACAGTCCGCAGACAAGTTCCACTGGCCGCAAAACCACCTTGGCCTTCTAAGGCTTGTGGTCTTTGTTCGTAAGGAAGTTCTTGCCAAGATTGACCTCCATCAGAGGTTCTTAAGATCAAAAGCCTTTCGTCAATGGCATCGCCAAAGGCAATTCCTTCTTGGTCATTCCAGAAATCCATGGCGTCATAAAAAGTGCCTTCCTTGGTGGTGAAGTATTTTTGCTGCCAAGATTGACCTCCATCAGTCGTTTTATAGATGACAGCTGGTAGTCCAGCGCTGAGAATGATTGCTGTATTTTCATCGAAGGCTGCGATATCTCTAAAGTCTAATGTGTCAGCCTCTTCAACTGAAACATCTTGCCAAGTTGCTCCACCATCCACTGTTTTGATCACAGATCCTCTGCTTCCACTTGCCCAAGCTACCTGTTCAGAAACAGCAGAAAGACCTCGAAGGCTGGCAGTAGTTTTAGAGTCTAAAGCCTTCCAATAAGGAATTAGATCTTTACTAGACTCCTCTTTTTGGGAGGAACATGAAAAGATGAAAGTCAAAAGACAGAGAGATAGGAGCTTTTTCATTGTGAAAAATAGAAAAAGTTATCGTCATGCTGAACTTGTTTCAGCATCTAATAATTGTGATCCGTGAAAAAGTAAAGAGATCCTGAAACAAGTTCAGGATGACATGCTGACCCAGCTCTAGTTAGCCAACATTCCTTGAAGATCTGGCTTCTCAGGAGAAGTAAAGACTGACTCTGGAAGTTCATCGAAGACCATAATGTTTTCCATATTAGACTGTCCTCTACTTCTGGAAAGCAGAATATCTCCATGCTGATTATATTCCAACCAAGGCATGGTAAATCTAGGCTCTTCAGCATCAGCACTTGGATAATATGCCCACTGGCTTACTAATCGACTTTCTTTGTCTACCCAAACGTAGTACATGTTCTGAGGTGTTCTTCCCACACCTTCAAATGTGAGCTTCAGCTTGTCTGCAGGTTTACCATCTTCAGTGGCTTCTTCGCCCTCGTAAGTCAAAGTAACTCCTGAATCTTTCAACTTGAAGGGCATCACCAACCAGTATGAATGATTGATCCAGGTACTTTTCGCTCTTTCCATCAGGCTAGCCACTGAGTCTGCCGCCATTACTTCTTTTCCATTCATGAAAGCCCTTCCCGTTCCATCATTGATGTTGGTTAAATAGGTGGTACCGTTGCCAGAATCTATTCTCACATTGCCAGACCATTTGTCCCAAACTAGGTCGTCTCTACCAAAGAAGCTCCAGCAAACATAACGGGTATTATCCCAAGCTTTTCTGCCTCCCATGGCTTCCATTACCTCATCGGCAATGGCCATAGCCTCGGCATCAGAGCCCGCCATATTGAATCCTTCTGCAGGAGGATTTGTGTCAGTGCTTTCAGAAGACTCTGTGTTTCCGCAAGAGAAAAAGATGATCGTCAGTAAAAGAGATAGAGAGATTTGGGTAAGTCTTTTCATGATTAATGGTTTGAGTCGAAGTTAGGGGTTTCAACGGCTTGATACAATGCTTGCTTGATAATCCATTCAATTGAAGAGATTGTTCAGTCAGTCTAATCCTTATAAGAGTGATTTCCTGGTCAACTGAGTTTCGAATTGAAAAATGAATTCTTGAATGCAAATATGCTTTTAGTGCCCAATGCACTTCCAACCATGCTAGATTGCATTGTTAACAATAGCATTATTAGTGCACACAAGCCATTAAGTATCACTGTTGATGGCAATGGGGACGAGGGTTATTTGGTGATAGAGTATACTGATAACCTTAGGCTGAGTGAGAATAAATTTATTAAGAAACGATGTAAGAATGTACACAATGCTTTTGCCTTTTTCTCCGACAGGCCTGTCATTGAGATCAAGGCTTATGGTAAGGGATTTGTCAAGCTTCCTTTACTTGATGTAAATGATAGAATATGAAGGTATATATAATTGAAGACGAAATACCGGCTGCTGAAAAGGTAGAAAGACTGTTGAAGCGCTATGATGAAAAGATCGATATCATTGGTTGTGCGATGAGTGTAAAGCAAGCGGTAGATTGGGTCAAGAATAATGGCGAAGCCGACCTGATCTTTATGGACATTCAGCTAACTGATGGACTGAGCTTCGATATTTTCAAAGAAGTGAATCTCGATATACCTGTAGCATTCACAACGGCTTATAACGAATATGCGATTGAGGCCTTTAAAGCTAATGGAATAGACTATCTGTTAAAACCTATCACGTTCGAAGCGGTTTCGGAAAGTTTGGAAAAATTCAAAGCATTAAAGAATCGTTTACAGGATCAAGGTCAATCTGAGGCCAATTCAATCATAGATCTACAAAGCGCTTTACAAATGCTCAGCAAGCGAGATTATAAGACTCGTTTTATGGTGAAGATCGGAGAGCGTATCAAATCTGTGACTACTGATATGATTGACCTTTTCTATGCCGAAGGAAGAAATGCTTATATCGTTATAAATGAAGGCCGTAGACTCATTATCGATTATAAACTTGAGACTCTGGAAGAAATGCTCGATCCTCAAAAATTCTTTAGGGTGAATCGGACATTCATTATTGAGATAGATGCCATCAAAGATGTTTTGGTATATTCAAACAGTAGGCTGAAGATCATTCTTAACAAGGAGTTCGATAGAGAGATCATTGTCAGCAGAGAAAAGGTCAATGCATTTAAGACATGGTTCGATGGAAATTGAGCCGATTTGAAAATTTGAAGATGAGTGAATTTGAAAATGGAGGAGCTCCCTCATTCAAAATATCGATTCTATTAGCGGGCATGCCTTTAGGGGTATAAGGGTTAGCTGATTTGAAACTAAACTGTTCTCCCCTTGGGGAGATGTCCTTTGGACAGAGGGGGAAAGAACCTGATGAGATGCTTTGATTCCGCTCAGAATGAAAAGACGACATGGCAATTCAACATTAACCAAATAACCCTTTTACTTTTCTAACGTTTTCAATATTCATACGGGCAAAGTATGTAAGTATTTACCTTTCATTCTAAAGATTTATTTATACTTGCCACAAATTTTTTAAGGTTGAAACTCAAATACATTTTTACACTGGTCTTGGCGCTGGTTTTCAGTCATTCTTTTGCCCAAGGTTCAATAGTCTCAGAGCAAACTGCATCGCCTCCAATTTTGGATGGAATTCTTGATGATGAGATATGGAAGAACGCTCCTCAAGTTAGTGGTTTTAAAAGCTTTGTTCCTGATTTCGGACAGTCCATTCCGCATAAAACCATTGCATACGTAGCTCACGATGAGGAAAATCTATACTTCGCTATCAAGTGTTACGATGAACCTGATAAGATCAAAACATCCATAGCTGCAAGAGATCGAATTAGGTCAGATGATTGGATCTGTATTAACCTGGATACTTTTAATGGCGGTCAATCCCTGATCGGTTTATATGTCAACCCGAGTGGTATACAGATGGACACCCAATTTGCTGCAGGTTCAGAAGATATTGGTGTAGATCTGATCTGGTATAGCGCGGCTGAAATTGATGAAGAGGGCTACAATGTCGAGATCAAGATTCCTTTCAAGAGTATTCGCTATTCCGATCAAGAAGGAGAAGTAGATATGGGTGTGATCTTCGAAAGAAGGATCTCGCGCCTTTCAACCCAAGTATCTTACCCTGCTTTAGACCCTGCAAAGGGTTTTGCATTCTTAACTCAGATGATGCCAATGAAGTACTCGGGGGTAAGGAAATACACATTGGTTGAAATGCTTCCTGCCATTACTTACAGTAATAATACTGTTGAACAAGATGGCAGCAGAGTTACTACTGATAATTTTGAACCAAGTTTAACTACTAAGATAGGTCTGACTTCAGAATTGGTATTAGACGCAACTATTAATCCTGATTTTAGCCAAGTAGAATCTGATGCGCAACAAGTAGAGGTCAATCAAAGATTTGCCATCAATTATCCCGAAAGAAGGCCTTTCTTCTTAGAAGGAAGCCAGAACTTCAATTTTGCCGGGAGTTCTATGTTCTCACCTGTAAGGCAGGTGGTCAATACGCGAACTATTGTCTCTCCACGTGTGGCAACAAAACTGACCGGTAAGATCGGAGACAAGAACATCATTTCTACCATTTATGCCCTTGATAGGGCCGATGAGTCTTTAAGCGATTATGCTGAAGATCAAACCGCGGATGTTGGTGTGATCCGATACATGCGCTCCTTTACCCAAGACAGTTATTTAGGATTAATAGGAACACACAGATCAAGAAATGGAGCCTTCAATTCAGTGGTAGGCTTCGATGGTCAATACCGATTTAATGAGGCAAATGTGATCACGGGTAATTTCCTCAATTCTGCTACCCAAACGGATAGAAACAGTAATTCTAATAGCAATAATTCAATGGCCTTTAGAATAGCCAGGAACACAAGGAAGTTCGGAGGAAACATAATGATCGAAGACATAGCCGAAGACTTTCAGTCACAAGTAGGTTTTGTAACGAGAACAGGGATCTCAAGGCTTTCTGGTTCTTTAAGCCCTAAGTTTTTTCCTAAAGAGGGCATTGTACAACGATGGGATTTTACCGTTTACGGCTCTATTACTAAAGATAAACCGAGTGGCTTGAATGAATCCGTACTTTATGGTTCTATCGCTGCCAATTTGCCTAAGAACACAAGAATCAGCATCTCCGCAGACAGAAGCACCGAGGTCTATCAAGGAGAAGAATTCAAAGATGGGTCAAGAGGAATTTCGGCAAGTTCGCAGCTAAATAAACGGATAAGGGTAAGCACGAATTACGCTTGTGACAATGGTATTTTTTACCAAACGAACGAGCAAGGTTATGGAAAGCGCATTAGCAATTTCTTAGACTATCAAGCCTCTGATAAATTGAATATGCAGGTTTCTCACAACTTCGTTTCACTTTATAATGAAGCCACAGATGACAAGTATTACGACTTACATATTTTAAGAGGAAGGCTCATTTATCAAGCGAATCAATACCTTTTCTTCCGAGCTATTGGTCAGTACAATAGTTTGTCGAAAGTTTGGAGTCCGAATTTCCTAGCTTCATTCACCTACATTCCCGGAACAGTAGTACACCTTGGTTACGGTACTGTTTTAGAAAGAACCGAATGGGATGGGCAATCTTACATTCCTTCAGATAACTACCTACAAACCTTTAGTGGGTTCTTCTTCAAAGCCAGTTATTTGTGGAGACTTTAATTGCTGAAAGTTCAATGGTGAATTTTGAATTAATAATTCATCACTAAAAATTAAACACTTGTCTAAGATATTCTCCCCCAATTAACAGCAGTTTTTTTGAGTGAGTTAATGTGTCTCAAAATGTTACGGTTTTTGTCAGCACTAAGCTCAGGGTCGTCTTCTAGCACATCGCTGGCTGCGTTTCGTGCGGCTTGAAGGATCTTGGTGTCTTTGGAGATATCCGCGATCAACAGGTCGAGTACACCGCTTTGTTGAGTTCCGGTAATATCTCCGGGTCCACGGAGTCTAAGGTCTACATCTGCGATCTCGAAACCGTTGTTTGTTTTCACCATGGTTTCTAACCGAATCCTAGCTTCTTTGCTGAGCTTATAATCTGTCATGAGCACACAGTAGGATTGGTCAGCTCCGCGGCCTACACGCCCTCTTAATTGGTGAAGCTGTGCTAAACCAAATCGCTCTGCATTTTCTATCACCATCACAGAAGCATTTGGTACATTTACTCCAACCTCGATTACCGTTGTGGCCACCATGATCTGAGTCTCATGCTTCACAAATCGCTGCATTTCGAAATCCTTATCCTGCGGTTTCATCTTGCCATGGACAATACTGATATGATTATCTGGAAAGGCCCTAGCAATACTCTCGTATCCATCCATCAGGTCTTTGAGGTCCATCTTTTGAGATTCTTCGATCAAAGGATAAACCACATAGATCTGTCGACCTTTAGCGATCTCTTTTTTCATGAAGCCAAAGATCTGAAGTCGCTTGCCATCAAACTCATGCATGGTTTTGATGGGCTTTCTGCCTGCGGGTAATTCATCTATAACAGAGACTTCTAAGTCGCCATAAACAGTCATGGCCAAGGTTCGTGGAATGGGTGTGGCAGTCATTACTAGGATATGTGGAAAACGGGTGGCATTCTTTTTCCAGAGCTTTGCTCTTTGTGCTACCCCAAAACGGTGTTGTTCATCGATCACTGCTAGTCCAAGGTTATTGAATTGAACTTTGTCTTCGATCAGAGCATGAGTTCCAACAAGTATCTTAAGAGAGCCATCTTCTAAGGCTTCATGGATGACCCTTCTTTCAGCAGCCTTCGAAGAACCTGTTAGCTTTGCGATCTTGATGCCTAATAAATCTGCATATTCTTTTAAGCCCTGATAATGCTGGTCGGCTAAGATCTCAGTGGGAGCCATCATAGAAGCTTGAGCTCCTGATCCTACCACCAGAAGCATGCAAATAAAAGCTACGATGGTCTTACCCGAACCTACATCTCCTTGCAATAGCCGATTCATCTGCCTGCCCGATTTCATATCTTGATATATTTCTTTGATCACACGCTTTTGGGCATTGGTCAAGTCGAAGGGTAAATGATCATTATAGAATTGGGTAAGAAGACTTGAGTTATTAAAGACCT
>Ga0209653_1002478_pt1 | contig 13416 bp, 11 predicted proteins | sample SaaInl6LU_22_DNA_FD_184644 | JGI IMG/M metagenome (GOLD analysis project Ga0209653, IMG submission 184644) | Marine microbial communities from expanding oxygen minimum zones in the Saanich Inlet - ESP_116LU_22_DNA (SPAdes) (version 2) | ecosystem: Environmental > Aquatic > Marine > Intertidal... | reverse complement strand
ACACTAACTCCACCCAGTGATACAACAGGTACGGTAACAATTACAGTTGGAGCAACAAAGTATACCGATGTAGTATTAAATGATAACACAACAACCGCTACAATTTCCTTTACAGTAGACACTCAAAGTCCTACCCTTAGTTTAGTATCGATTTCATCTGATAATTCAGAATCTACCAAAGTAAAAGTAGGAGATACCGTTACGCTAACCTTTACCTCTAGCGAGGCGATTCAAAGCCCCACGGTTACTATAGACGGTAACGCAGCTACAATAAGTGGAAGTGGTACAAGCTGGACTGCTTCATATACTCTTGTATCAGGGGATACAGAGGGGGTATTATCATTCACTATTGATTTTCAGGACACAACTGGAAATTCAGGCACACAAGTAACAGCAGTTACAGATAGTTCTTCAGTGACTTTTGATGAAACTGTTCCTACAGTAGTATCCATAGTTACAGATGATTCGGATGACAAGGTAAAAGATACAGACGTAGTTAGAGTTACTACTACATTTAATGAGGCAATGACATCTGCTCCAACTATTAGTATTGATTTACCTAACGGCACAGATATCAATGCTACCAGTATGACTCAGTCTACCACTGCAGATATTTGGTATTATGATTGGACGGTAAGTGATGGTGGAGATGGTACAGCAACAATTACTGTAGCAGGCTTAGATTTGGCAGGCAACTCTTACGCTGGAGCTGATACAGATACAGTTACAATAGATAGTACAGTTCCTACACTAACAATAACAGCAGTAGATACATCCCTTATCATAGGAGAAACTACAGTTGTTACCTTTACTTTTTCAGAAGACATTTTAGGTTTTATAGATGCTGATATTACCCTTACAGGCGGAGGGAGTTTATCAAGTATAAGCGCTACCTCTTCACAGGTGTTTAGCGCAACACTAACTCCACCCAGTGATACAACAGGTACGGTAACAATTACAGTTGGAGCAACAAAGTATACCGATGTAGTATTAAATGATAACACAACAACCGCTACAATTTCCTTTACAGTAGATACTGTTACTCCAACAACTTCAAGTATACAATGGAGTGATGTGACAAACTTAACCCTTACAATAAGCTTTTCAGATCCTATTTATGCTAATAATAACGGTACTGGAAGTTTAACTACTGCTGATTTTTCATCCTCTGTTTCTGGTACTGGATTTACCTCTGTTAGCGTTTCTTCGGTTAATCAGCTTACAGCAAATTCATATAGTATGGTGCTTTCAGCAGTAGGTACTTCAAATGGAGATGAGATCTTTACCATTGTCCCCGTAGCAAATTCAATTTTTGATTCCTCAGGTAATGCAATGGGTGTTTCACAATCAGTAAAAAATTTACAATTTAACAGTAAACCTATTTTTTCAGACACTGCATCAATAACTGTCACTGTTGAAGAGGGAGGAACGGTTACAATTCCGATAATTTCAAAATTAAATGCTACAGATACTGACGGTCCCAGTGCTGTTGTATTTAATATTGGAACGCTACCTACAGTTGGCTCACTTTCAAGTTCTCAGACTTTAACAGGAGATGTTACTTATACACATGATGGATCTGAAGTTAAAACAGATAAGACCACACTAGTTGCGTATGATGGAGCATCTAACAGTGACCCCATTGATATAGATATTACGATAACAAATGTAAATGACATTCCATCTGTAAATACTATAACTGGTATTGTTACAGTCGTAGAAGACACCTCTACAACTATTGATTTAAGTTCTATTTTAGTATATGACATTGATGTTCAACCAGAAGATATTGTTTCACTTACCCTTAATGTTGTAAGTGGTAGTATTTCAGCGAGTAGTACTACAAGCGTGACAGTCACTCAGACAGAAAGTTCAAGTTTAGTCTTGTCTGGAACAGCGAGTAATTTAACGGATTATTTGGATACAACAACCCATGTGTCTTACTTAAGCGCTTTAAATGTGCAAGGTACTAACAAGGACGTTATAAGTTATTTAATCAACGATAATGCAGGATCTGGAGATATAGGTATTGTTTCAACAACTCAAGTAGATATCACAAACACAAATGACCCTCCACAAGGAATCAGTCAAACTTTCCAAGGTAATTTGGGTAATGGATTGACAACTTCAGGCACAGTATCAGCGACAGATATTGATCCTTTAGAGACTTTAACATTCACATTAGTAAGTAATCCAACTTATGGTATTATTGTTTTCAATAATGATGGCAGTTTTGTTTATACTCATGATGGTACAGCTGTGGCTAGTGATTGTTTCACCTTCAAGGTTAATGATGGGGATATTGACAGTAATGCTACCGCAACGGCTACATTATCTTTTAACCAATCGCCTGTTGTTCCTGCTCAGACTTTCAGGTTAAATGAAAATGAATCGATATCTATAACTCCTAGCTACACTGACAATGAAGATGACTCGGTAGCATCATATACTATTGTGTCCCAGCCCACTTATGGATTGGTAACAATTATTTCAACGGGATACAAATATGATCATGATGGAACTAATGCAATCTTACAAGATCAGTTTACAATAAAGTTAAATGACGGCTACACTGATAGTAATTTAGCAACAATCACTCTAAACATAACACCAGTTAATGATCCTCCAACCACTCCAACTGCAAACTTTAGAGTCGATGAAGGGGGACAAGTAAGTTTTAATCTTTCATCAGCTGATGAAGAGGGGTTAGAAGTAGAGTATTTGGGTATAAATCAGCCATCAAACGGAACTGCAACAATCTCAGGTTCTTTAGTAACCTATAAACATAACGGTTCAGAGACAATTTCTGATCAGTTCTTTTATACTGTAACAGACGGAACAACTACAGTGAGTGGGACAATAAATGGGGTCATTTTAGTTGTAGATGATCCTCCATATGTGCCTGAACAAACTGTTTATGTTCACGAAAAAGATTCAGTAGATTTTACACTTAATGCAATTGATGAGGAAGGAGATGCTATAATTTCTTACACGCTTAAAAATTCTCCATTATTAGGTGAAATTTCTTTTCAAACAGCACCTAGGGTTCGTTATAGCCATACTTCTGGACTTTTAAATACACCAATAGACGATCAAAATTACTCTTTTATTTATCCTGATTCTTTTACCTATCAAGTAGCAACTAATCAGGATTCTTCTAATGAAGGAACTGTTAACATTTATATTATTCCTTTTGATCACGATCAAGATGGAGTTCCATCTACAGATGAGGATCTAAATGGTAATGGCGATTTCAACGATGATGATACTGATGGTGATGGTACTCCAAATTATTTGGATATAGATGACGATCAGGATACCATACCTACTCTTTTTGAAAATTTCTTTGCTTCTGTTTACAATGGAGACTCTGACAGCGATGGGATACTAAATTATTTGGACGAAGATGATGATAATGATGGAATATTAACAAAATATGAAACACCATTTAATCCTTTCTTTAATGTTGGGAAAAATTCAAGCAAAGTAAGACATAAGAAACCATGGGATTACAATCCTAAAAGATGGACAATTGGTACCTCTAGAAAAGGACAATCTATAGGCCTAAAAGAAGAAGAAGTAGCCTACCCAGATACGGATGGAGATGGCATTCCAGACTTTGCAGATATAGATGACGATGGAGATGGCGTACTAACTAAATATGAGGTTCCAGACTCTAATTATGATGGTAATCCTATAGACGCTTTAGACAGTGACCAAGAGACAGTCCCTAACTACTTGGATATAGATGACGATGACGATGGCATACTAACTAAATATGAAGTTCCCGATCGAAATGGAGATGGAATACCAGAAGATGCATTAGATAGTGACCAAGAGCAAATACCAAACTACCTAGATGTAGATGACGACAACGATAGTATTCTAACCTTTTTTGAACTAGCTGATCAAAACGGAGATGGAATACCAGAAGATGCGCTGGATAGCGATAATGAGCAAATTCCTAACTACTTAGATGTAGATGACGATAATGACAACATCCCAACGATCAATGAAATTCCGGATCAAGACGGAGATGGTATCCCTGATGACGCGCTGAACTCAGACAATGAGGATACACCCAACTACATTGATGTAGATGATGATAATGATTTGGTACTAACCATTGATGAAGATGAGGATGGTGATGGCAACCCACTAAACAATGACCGTGATGGCGATGGCTTTATCGATGCCTTCGAATCCTCTATTTTAGACACAGATCAGGATGGTGTACCAGACGAGTATGACTCAGAAAACGAAAACCCCAATAACGATCAAGATGGAGACGGTTTTGGAGATTTAGATGAAACATTATGTGGTTTTGATCCCCTAGATCCAAATTCTTATCCATTTGACATGGATGTTGATGGCACGGTGGATTGTTTAGATGATGATATAGATGGTGATAATATTCCAAACGACCAAGATAATGCCCCTGAGTTATACAATCCTGAACAGCTCTTTGAAGAGGGTACTTTTGAACCTCTAATCCCTGAGGTGTTCTCACCTAACGGGGACGGAATAAACGACACTTGGAACATTATCAATATTGATCGCTATCCTAAGGCTGCGGTATGGATTTTTACCCGTACAGGGAAGAATATTTTTGAAATGAAACGCTATAATAACAGTTTTGACGGAACCAATAATGGGAGTCCACTACCTGAGGCTAGTTATTACTATATGATTGATATAGACGGAAATGAAAGTATTGACTTCCAAGGCTGGTTATACTTAACACGATAAGATGAAAAAGTTTATCTACATAGCGTTACTATTTCCCTTTTTAGGTCTTTCTCAGCAAGAGTCCTATTATAGCCTTTATCAGTTTAACATGCAGGTAATTAATCCTGCCTTCGCTGGAGCAGAAGCCCCCACTATGGCCTCTGTATTAAATCGAAATCAGTGGGCTACAGTAGAGAATGCTCCTAAGACTACAGCCTTTACATTTTCCTCCGAAAGGAAGAATAATGTCGGCTTAGGAATCTCCATGGTTTCAGATAAAGTATTTGTTGAAGAGCAAACCTCTGCCTATATCGACTTTTCCTACAAACTTCAAATGGGCGATGATACGAATCTATATTTAGGTCTTAAAGGGGGTGGTAATTTTTATAATGCAGATGGCACAGGACTAAACAGTTATGGCGTTGGAATTGATCCTGCACAAAAAATCTTAAGTAGGTTTAATCCTAATGTAGGAGCTGGAGCCTATTTACAAAACCAGAAGTATTGGGTGTCCTTTTCTATCCCCAGACTCTTCAATGTCGAGCGTGATCAAGAGCTGGCAGTAACAGCCAAAGATAGAGTACACACCTATTTAGGAGCAGGGTTAACCCTAGGGATCAATGACGCTTTTAGTTTAAAGCCCAGTGTAATGCTCAGAAAAGTGCAAGGACTTCCTGTAAGTGCAGATTTGACAGGATTTTTATCGATTCAAAACAGGGTCGATTTTGGACTTTCATACAGAACCAATGCTTCCATGTCCTTTTTAGCTTTTTTAAACGTATATAACGGCCTTGATATTGGCTATGCATATGAAACTCCATCGGAACAAATGCTCTCAGGAATTAGCCTTAAAACACATGAATTAGTGCTTAGAATACGATTAGGTTCAGGAACACAAACCCAAACTGATCAAGAGCCTAGCGGAAGCCCTGTGAATTAAAACAGATCAACATTAAAGATTCCCTTATCTGTTTAGTTTAGGTTGTAATTACGACCTTACTAAGGTGTTTTTATCATCAATTATGGACTGAAGTGTATGAGCAAATGCAGAATAGATATAATCAGGATTCTGTTTGATAAATACATCTGATTCACACCAGTTGCTTCCAAAAAGTTCATCAATTTTGCTAAGCCAGGTATTATAAATTCGAATAATATCAAATGCTCTTAAGACCTTAATGTGTGCAAAACAAAGCTGTGCAAAAAGTTGAGGATCATCGTAGTCAATATAGGATATGGAAATACTTTTATCTTTTTGCCCGAGCATTGTTCTTAAATATCCTTCATCAATTCGTATTCTTCTAGCAGTAGTTGAGAAAGTTTTTCTAGCTGTTTTAAAAGAAGGCATTCCGATTCGTGACAATGCACTTGAATAGGTTCCCTACACTGTGGTAAATATTTTTGGGTTCCTTTTTTTATCGAAACAAAAGAGTTTTAAAAAATCAACTTCTTCTGGAGTTTTTCCTTTGATTCGGTCTAGGTAATCTGGGTTTGATACCTGCTCTGGGGTTAAAAAAGAATAATTAAGATGTGAGGCTGCCAATAAAAACCGTAGCACTCCTATAAGATGTCTAATTGGAGGTAATGTTTTTCAATTATTATTTACCAATTCGAGAGCAAGTAATGATAGTAGTTTTTTAACAGAAACTACGGGTGACTGGTCTAAGGGCGAAATCTCTTTTGGATTTAATATTGTACGGGTTTTTTAAATTCTATGTGCTCGATATTTGAAAGAATTAAAAAAAAGTTTAAGATTAAATCTAACCTTCAATTACTAACCATACTTTCAGTTTTTAGCATAACAGGAGGGTTAAGTCTAAAGTTGACCACACCCATTTTAGAGTTTATTGGATTATCTACATTTAACTCAAGTGATGTGTTATGGAAAAACCTACTTTACTTCATATTAAGATTAATTGTTTTATTTCCTGTTTATCAACTTTTGCTTATAGTTGTAGAATCTTTATTTTTTCAACATCAGTTCTTTAAGGAGTTTGTAATAAAGACTCTTTGTAAAATGAAAATTATTTCTGAAAGGGATAAATAAAATTAATCACCTAATACCCCTTCAAATCATATCCCACAAAACTCCTTCCTAACTTATCACAAACTCTCCCAGTAGTTCCACTTCCCATAAAAGGGTCTAACACCAATTCAAACTCTTTTGAAGTTTGAAGAATGGGTAGGGTGATTATTTCTTCAGGAAAAGGAGCGGGGTGTTCTCCTTCAATATCTAACTTTTGATTTGCTACCGATGTTCTCACAATATCCTCATTCCAATAATCTCCCATATTCTTTCCTTTGATATTTGGAAGGTAAGGTGATACTGATTTTGAGTAATCACCATTAACACTTCTATGACGAGGTGGTAGAGATGGTTTAGTATTCTCAGAAAGTTTATTAGGAGTAGGATAATAATCATACTCCATATATTTAACTAAATGAAATATAAACTCATAAGAAGGAGTTAGATTCGTTTTAGAGGAAGATGGTTTAGGATTGGTTTTTGACCAGATAATAGTATTTCTAAGTATCCATCCTTGTTCTTGAAGTTTTAGTATTACTCTGTGAGGAACGTTCTGAAGATTTCCATTGTAAAAAGTATCTCCTAAGTTTAAAAAGAAGCTTCCTCTATCATTTAGAACTCTTTTACAATCTTTTAAATGTTCTGAGAGATTAACTACAAATTCTTCTGAGGTTTTCTCATTCCCTAATCCTTTTTCTTCAGAATACTTTCGTTTATTCCAATAAGGAGGAGAAGTAAAAATGGTTTGAACTTCACCATCATTTAGTTCACTCATTTGATGGGATGATTTTTGATAAAACCTCCACGATGAGTTCCTAGTTGTTTTTGATTTATAGTTGGGTTTACTTTCTCTACTTTCTTTCTCTTTAAGTTCTCTTTGTATTTGAAGATAAGATTGGTTTACAGTAAGAATTCCTTTATCCAAAAGTTCTATATGTTCAGGATGGTGTTTACTTATATATACCAACTTTTGAAGTTGACCAGAGGATATTCCTATCTCTTTTGAAATTGTTTCCCTTGAAGAACCTTTGCCAAGTTTGGCAGAAGTTAAATCCGTTCTCCTACCTTGTCCTTTTCTATAATACCCATCAAGTATTAGATATTCATTAATAAGCTCCTTAAAACTCTTTATTCGTTGTTTATTGAAGTGGATAAGTAGTAATTCTTCTTCTCCATCTTTAACTTCAATTAAATTAACCTCTACTTCTTCCCATCCCAATCGTTTGATAGATTCAAATCTTCTGTTACCACTGATTACTTGATTACGAGAATCAATGATAAGAGGTTGTAACAATCCGACTTCAGAGATACTTTCCATGAGTTCTTCAATAGAGGAAAGGGTATAGATTTCTTTATTCTTGGGATGATGTTTGAGTGAGGATACTTTAACCTTCATAGAGTGAAGGTAGCGAAGAATTTTGTGGTATACAAGTAATCTTTGTACTTAAGTATAATTTCCACTCCGTTTTTAAAATTAACTACTCTTAATAAAACTCCATTTTATATATTTCCCACTAAAAATTTATCTAGGTGTTTTTCATACCAATCATTTGTTAATTTTTTATTATTTACTTATTTAATACTTCTTTTACTATCAACGCAAGTTTAGAGATGTCTTCTGAAGTCACCCCCCAAGATGATTGAATGTTAACTGACCAACCTATTATCCTTACACGATTATCGTAAAACCCAGTTACTAGTTCTCCTCCCTTTGGTATGTTCAGTGATGAATATTTTAATTTTACATCACTCCAATCGTGGAAAGCATTAATTACTGTTCTTCCATTTAGTAGAATAGTTTTTAAATTTTTAGATTGTAGTTGATATTCTAAAAATGATCTTCCTTCCTGAATGAGCATTTTTTGTTCTCCTTTTGAAATTTTTTTCCATTTTTTTTTTGTTGCCCATTGAACAAGATCAACATGTGCCGCGAAAGGTGTGGAATAAAAAGAATATCCTATAGATTCAAGTATTGGTCCGAACTTATTAAACCAATTGTATGGTCTTCTGTTGAAGTAGTCGATACAACCTTCAAATACTTTGGCAGACTGATCTTTAGATAGTGAAGAACAATCTGAAGACTTTAATGAACTTAATGTTTGAAGCCTTCTGAGTTGGTTTTTCAAGAGGTCACCATTATCGTCTAAAAATTCTAAGTTGCTTGGATTAATCCCAAGTGTAAACACCTCTGCTTTCTGGAAGTCACCAAACGATAAAACAGGTGTGCTTTGATTTACTACCAAATCTTTTCCAGGATAATTAGACCTTATACGTTTTAGAATTTCTTCGTTCATTTGATTTGTTAACACAGATTATCAATAAAGTTTTGTAAATAACACCTTTTCATCCCTTAAGTTACTATGTGATATACAAATTGTAACTGTTTTTTTTATTATATTTTTCTAATTGTTTGATTGATAAGGTTTCTATTTCCCTTGTAACATTATAATATAATTTGAATACACCAATGTTAAATCTTTTAATTCTGTTTTAGATTCACCATCTAAATATAATTTTCTCTCTTTTTGGAACATTCAACACAAATATAGTTTTCAAAATATTCAAGAAACTTTTTTCGGTCCTTAATATTAACCCAAAAGTCTTCTTCCTTATTACAAATATTACATATGGGTGGTAGACTCATCTTATTATTGTTCAAGGGTAAACAAATTGTTAGTTAGATTTATTATACCCATAAGAAGCAACAACAAAAACATGAGTTTCACTTTTTGATATTCCAAAACCTACTTGAGTATTATTCCCCCAAATTACATTCAGGAAGTCTGAAATGTCATTAGACTCAAAACAGATTTCTTCTCCTTTTTTATACTTTTCATATTCGATTTCAAGCTGAGTCCATTTCAATACTGCATTTGTGATATACTCTCTATCTGAAAGGAAAACTTTGCTTCCATCATTTCCAATTGCTATCTCTGTAAACCAAAAGTTTTTATTATGGTCACTTTCATTCCATTTGAAAAACTCTATCGCTAGCTTGTCTGATCTTTTTTGTGCTTCTTCTGATAATTCTTTTGAATAGGATATGTATGAAATTACCCCATAATTGTTTTCATCTAGTTGAAATTTGTCTATTGAATAATCAGTATAGATTTCCCTTGCATTATTATGTAGCTTAATCGCATACTCATATTGTGAATATCCGATAATAGGTAACAACATTAATAAAATCACTTTTTTCATTTCTTTAGTTTTTTGGATTAGTTGTTTTATTATCAAATAGAACCAAAAAGTGCCTCGTATTTACTCCGTGTTTTAACATATGTTTAACAACTGATGGTTAATTACTTTACAGAAAGATAGATTCATTTCAGTTTCTTTATTTGTTTTTTTGAATATGATTTCACTTTACACTTCACCTTTATTCAAATCAATTTTACCTGAAAGAATTGGGTATATAATCCAACAAAGAAGGTTATTACTAAAACTTACACAAAGTGACCTTGCAAAAAGAACTCACTTCTCGGTTTACATGATTTCTAAAATACAAAGAGGTAAACACGATATAAAAATCACCGAATTAGAAAGAATTTCATTTGGATTAGAAACATCAATAAAAGTCCTAGTTGTTGAAATCTAACCTTTATCTCTTTCTATATTTTTATCTATCATTTCAACCTTAAATCTTGGGTCTTTTTGATGCCCAATTTTAGACCAAGGTGATGATGCATAAACTTGTTCAGCACATTCTTTGTAAATGATACCAGATGTATAACCAAATCCTACTGGTATACCTAAACCTCTAAATGTTACTTTGAATGTTACTTCTCCTTTTAGAACTGCCATAATATTAGTTTTTAATTAAACATTAGTTATGACCAAGAAAAGAATGTGGATTCTCGATTTATTTGGACGAGTGTCCCGTATTCTAAACCACCGTGTTTCGAGATAATCGGTTGGTACACTTTCGTGTTCTTGATACTTTACAAACTTAGAAATTAAATGGGATGAAAACAATAAAGAATTTTTTTTTGTAATACTTATAGGTAAAAACAAGAACTAAACTGAAATACTATGAACTTAAAAAACATTCAAATACCAGATCACGAGATCGAAGGGTTAATGAGAACCTTAAAGGAACTCGGTATAAAAGGGTTGATGGAATGGAGCGATGTATTGGTGTGGAATCACCTTATTGAAAGAAACTTCGTACCATCAAATAAGGATAAACAAATCCAAGTATTAAAAGAAAATACTGAAATGACCTATGGTCAAATCGTTGAACTTCTACAACGATATGATAAATGGAAAGAAGTACTCCCATCTTACTCACTCTCTTTAAACCAACGTATGGATTCCATTAACTCTCAATGGGGTTCTAATGTGGTAGTTCCTTTCACTTGGATTGGAACTGGTCCATATAAAAAACTAATTGGGATAGTTAAGGAAGGTAAAGGATATACTATTTATGATAACACAGGGAAGATCCATATGTTGGTGGGTAACGTAAACGAGAATTATGGAATCCATTGGAATGATTATATGAAACTAACCACACCTCAAACCAAATACCTTGTAGACAAAGTAAAAGAACTCAAGGAAAGAATAGTATAATGGAAGAACCAGATTTTTTTAACGAATACATTGAATTTTTAGAGTCCTACAAATGGGTAGGTGTAAAGGATCTCTCAGAAAAATTTGAGATATCTGAAAGAACCATATTCAAATGGTTGAAAGATGGTAAAATTCAAGGTATTAAATGGAAAAACAGAAGATTAATTAATTCCGTTAGTATACTTGTTTATCTAATGAAAAAGAAATGTATTGAAATAAATAGAATCCACGATAGGGAGATCAAGAGAGAACTTGAACTGAGGGACTACCAATACCTGAAATATTAGAGTTCTTGTGAATGGTACAATGATAAGGGGGAATCTTTTTCATCTTTCGATTATGATATAAAATTGACTCAATCCCCCTTTGATTTGTACTAATACTTTCTAAGTAAACTCTCTAAAACCCCCTTCATTACATTCTGATCATTCTCATCTAACTTATTGAAACCCTCTAGGAATTCTTGATCAGTTTTTGTTTTAGTATCCTTATCCACTTTGTATAACTCTCTTACCCTAAGAACATCCTCTCCTGTAACAGAGATGTATTTCGAAAATTCCGAAAAAGTTTTGTGTCCACTTAATTTCATTATAGTACGATAATCCATCTTTCCAAGATCAATAGAGTTTTTTACAAACCCCCTTCTACCACCATGTGATGAAATCAATTCCCAGAGTGGTTTTTCTTTATCATCTACAACCTCTGATCCAACTCTCTTGGGATTTGATACCGGTCTATTTAAGAATCCCGTACTCTCACAGAGTTTCTTTAATTGTTTATTGAATTTTTGTTGAGATATCTTTGGGAAAAGAGTTTGAGACCTTGATTTACCAGAACTAAACTTGGTGAATATGAAACCTCCCATAGTATTCAAGGGAACAGATACTTTCTTATCTGTTTTCTGTTGAGTCCAAGTTAAAACTTGATTTTTAGTAAAATCCATATTACTTACCTTGAAGTAAGGAATATCTCCAATTCTACACCCAATACAATTCTGAAATAAGAAGATGTACTTTACCAACTCCCAATTGGTAACCTTTAAAACCCCTCCATACTTTTCAGAGTTCTTACCTTCCAAGGGTTGTTCAATTATTTTGATAGATTTGTTCTCTAAGAGTTCATCTTCTTTATTTGGATCATAATCCCATTTTTTATAGTTAAATAACTTGATTATCTCCTCTGAATTTAGATAGATCTTCTCATCTTTTTCTAACTCTGTTTCTAATTTGAATTTGGGTTTTCTCTTTATGTATCCCATCTGATGACAGAAGTGGAGGAAACCACTTAGGTTATCGTAGTGTTTGTTTACATAAGAATTAGAATGGTTCTTTTGATTCCACAGGAAATCATTGAATTCACCTTGAAAAACAATTGTTTTGAGAATTATATAATCAAAAGAAAGAGTTCTTTTAGAATACTCCTCAAACTCTTTGAGATGGTTTTTAAGAGTATTAATTGTTTTTCTGTATCCGTAGGAGGTATTCTTCTTTGTGTTCCAATACTCCTTCCAAACCTTCCAGAATTGATGATCCTCTTGTATTCGAGGTGTTTCAACCTCGGTTTTAATTGTATTTAATTCTTTCTTTTTCTCGAACTGAACTTTAATGTATTTTGGAGTAGGTTCAATCCCCTCTTCCATGGATTCACTAATCAACCTCTCTACTTGATCTAGTACCGAGTTTATTATTCTTTGTTTATTAGTAAAGTTTGGAGTTTTGGAGGTTATACTCCCTTTACTAAAGTGTTTTTCAGAGACCTCCACACCAGAAAATATACTTGATTCAGAATATTTTCCATTAGAATTTTTATTTCTAATTCTAACATAGAGAGGAGATTCTCCATTAGAGTTTTTGAACTTCTTATCTAACTTCAAACTCGTGTTCATAATACTAAGTTAGTGATTAAAATTCAAATTTGGGGAGTAATATGGGGAGTAAATAAAATAGGGGTATAAAAAAACCCTCTAAAACGATGATTTTAAAGGGTTAAAAAATTTTTTTAGTCGGGGTGGCAGGATTCGAACCTGCGACCTCCTGCTCCCAAAGCAGGCGCGATGACCGGGCTACGCTACACCCCGAAACAATTATCAA
>Ga0209653_1002469_pt1 | contig 13455 bp, 8 predicted proteins | sample SaaInl6LU_22_DNA_FD_184644 | JGI IMG/M metagenome (GOLD analysis project Ga0209653, IMG submission 184644) | Marine microbial communities from expanding oxygen minimum zones in the Saanich Inlet - ESP_116LU_22_DNA (SPAdes) (version 2) | ecosystem: Environmental > Aquatic > Marine > Intertidal... | reverse complement strand
TAAAAAAATCTGGATATACTTCAAAAGATGAATATAAAATATCTGCTTATAAAAAATCATACGAAGTACCAGTAAAAAAACTTCCTATAATATCAGTATCAGATAGACCAATACCAACACCACCACGTCCATTTATTGGAGCTGGTATTCCAGAATTTAATGATGACCTTGGTAACAAACAATTTTTTGGTGGTACTGGCTTTGGTGAGTTTAATACTGATGTATTTAGAGGTGGTGCATTTGAAGGAAATATAAATCCAATAAGAACATCTGGTGGACTTGGTCGTGGGTTTAATAACTTGAATCTTCGATTTGATGAAATTACTCCTCAACGAGTATCACGAGATTTAAATCCAACCAGACTTACAGTAGCTCCTCTTACTAAAATAGTAAATAATTACTATGAAATTCTTGTTGAAAAAAAGGTAAATGGTAGATGGGTACAACAAAATATTCTGAAACCTGGGGAGATTACAAATTCGTTATTTCTTAAAAATAGAGTAGTAACAATTAATACTCCGTTTTCATTAAAGCAAGATTCTATTATCAAAGATGATGAGGATGATGTTGTAATTGATAATGGTGGTGGTGATGTTCAAAATGAAAGAAGAACTACAAAATATTCTGTAAGAATTATTGCTGATGTTCCAAATGATGAAACCATACAATATAGAACAAACTATGGTCAACTTGGATATGTACTTGATGAAGATGATTATGTAGAATTTACCTTTACACAAACTGAAGGACAGGATTCTCCTTTTATAGAATTTTTTGGACAAGGTATTTCAGAATATACACATAAGGCAACATATGAGTTTAAGAATGGTACTAATCAAAGAACTGCAAGACAAATAGATTCAAAATTTGAGTTATTACCTGGTGGAAATAATTTTAAAGTTACAGTTGCTAAATCTATATCAGTACAGGATTCACCAAGTACACCTTTATTAAATGTAAATCAGAATTCTGTAATCTTTAATACCGCACAAGATAATAATGTAACTAAGATAAGTTATACATCATCAAATGCGGAAGAAGTAATTTATACACTTGGAAAAGTAAAAAAATCCATTTCACCAAATGGAACTATTAAACTTACTAAGAATGATTTTACAAATGGTTTAGGAAGATATACACTTTACTTACAACCAGTATCTGCTAGAGGTGGTAGTGGTGATGTTCAAAAAGTAGTAATAACAGTAGAAAGTAAAGCTTACTTACCTGGACCAGATATTACTACGATTAATTACCCACAAAATATTCAAGGTGCAGATTTTAAAGGAACTGATGTAGATTTTCAAGTTAGTTGGCAATCTATTAATACAAACTATATTAGAATTTATGTTGGTAAATACTCCAATGATTATAATTTAGGACAATTTCCTGCGATTGGTACTACTTCATTTAATGTTGGTAGCTTAATTAGAAAAGGTGGAAACCAGATATTTTCAAATAGAGATGTAAGTCAAATTACATTACTATTAGTTCCATTCAATGAAGAGGGTGATGAATTAACAGAAGGTAAGGTTGAAGAAATTAATATTACCTTTGATAAAGGAGATTTAACATTAAGAAGAGCAGAAGTAGTTTCGGATATTAAATCTGCATTCTCTCGTCAATTTAATGAATCTACATTTAATGAATATATATCACCTTTCTTAACACACTATTTACATCTTGGTGATGGTGATAATAAATTAATTGCTACTTGGGGAATTGATGAAGATACTTTATCTGAGTTTGAAATCGATGAAACTACCAATAGACAAAAATTAATAAAAAAAGAAAAAGCGTTAGTATTAAAGTTATACGAACCTCTTCCAAGAAATATTGGTACAAATGATACTATTTGGATTTCTAAAATTCAATCGATACCACTAATAGACCAAATTACAATATTAGATGATATTGTAAATGCTTGTACTCCACTTACACCAAATTTTAATTTAGAAGTAAATGATGATGTTGGGTATCAAATATTAGATGATTTAATAGCAAGTGGTTCTACTTCATCTACTGAAGTTGTTAATCAATTTATATCATCAAGCAACTTTTCTTTAGAAAATCTTAACATTAATTTCGTAACACAATCTACAATAGAATCTGGTTCGATATTAATATCTGCAGGAGATGAAGATTATAATTGGAAAGATTTTATAAAATATTCATCAGCCGCGGAACGAGTAGAAAATTTTTACTATAAAGTTAAATTAATAGAATCATACGAAGGTCAATACGAACTTCTTACTTCAGGTAGTGCAGGTTCAAATTGGACAGGTTCATTGGCAGTTGTAAATGATGCTAATAAAAAACTTGAAAAAATTAATGATGTTAAAAAGGGTTTTGATGCATTTGAAAAATTCTTATACACCTCATCATCTATTGGTGGGTTAACATATCCTGGAGCGGGACAAACAGAATTATCATCATCAACTGATTCAAGTGTTACTAATTGGTATGCTGGAATACTTTCCTCAGCTGTTGAATATGATAACTACAATACCTCAAGATTAACATATAACTTACCAAAACATATTACAAATGATGAAAATAACTCAGAGTTCATTTTATTCTTTGATATGGTTGGTCAGCATTTTGATATTTTATGGACACATATTAAAGGAATATCTCAATCTAAGAAGTTAGAAAATAAATTTGAAAATGGTATTAACAATGATTTAATTTATCATATGTTAGAATCTTTAGGTTGGAATGCAGATATGGGAGTTAAATCTCAATTCTTGTGGGAATATGCATTTGGTAAGCATTCTGATGGAACTCAGATTTCTTCCATGAGTGGTAAGGAAAGACAACAAGAAGTTTGGAGAAGATTATTAAACAACTTACCATATCTATACAAACATAAGGGTACAAAGAGAGCAGTACATGCTGCTCTTAGTTGTTATGGTATTCCTGCTTCATTATTAACTGTAATGGAGTTTGGTGGACCACAAGACCCAACTACAGCTGGTACAACTAATTTTACTTACGAAGATAGAACAGCTTCTATAAATATAAGTGGTTCAGCTTCTATTATAGTACCTTGGAAAGAATATTCAGAAACATCAGACCATCCAAATTCAGTAGAAATTAGATTAAATACAGACCAAAGACAAGACCAACAAGTTATTAGTGGTTCTGAATGGTCATTGCATTTATTAAAAGATACTGGTTCTATGGCTCACTTTGAGTTAAGAGTTAGTGGAAGTGGTACTTTATATTCCGCATCAACTGATAGTGGTTCTTTCTTTAATGATGAATATACTCAAGTTGTTGTAAATAAAACAACAACTGGTGGTGATGATGTATTTACATTTTATGCTAAAGAAGGATTCCAAGAAAGATTAAGAACAAACGTAAGTGGTTCATTAACTATTAGTGGAGTAAGTGGATGGACAAGTGGTAGTAATATAGAAATTGGTGGAAGTACACTTACTGCTTCGGTAGATGAATTTAGATTATGGACTACTGCTTTATCTGAATCACGAGTTGATAATCACACACTATTACCAGATGCTATTGATGGTAACCACATTTCTTCTTCAACTGAAGATTTAATTTTTAGATTAGATTTTGAGTATCCAAAAAATAGAAGTACAAGTGGAGACCCTTATATTAAAAACGTTTCAATAAATCGTTTTTATGGTGAATCTTATGCAACTGCTTCAATGTTTGTTGATGATACAACATATCCATATCAATATACTCCATATGATAGAACAGTAACTGCAAATGTTCCTTCAAGTGGATTTAACGTTGGAAATAAAGTTAGGTTTGAATCCCAAACTAAAATTTCCGATTTATCTTACAGACAAAGAGCAACTAAAAAATCACTTGACCAATCTCCGATTGATACCGATAGATTAGGTTTGTTCTTTTCTCCTGTTAAAGAAATTAACATGGATATTCTTAAATCATTGGGTTCATTTAGTATTGATAATTATATTGGTAACCCAAGTGATGAATATTCTGATGAGTATAGAGAATTACGAAGTTTAAGAAATTATTATTTTGATAGATATTCTCTAAATTTCAACGAATACATTCAATTGGTTCGTTATATTGATAAATCTTTATTTGATACGTTAGAATCTCTTGTACCCGCACGAGCAAAAGTTTCAAGTGGATTGTTGATAGAACCACACATCTTAGAAAGAAGTAAGACGAAGTGGAATAAACCAACATCTGAAAAAGGAGATTATTCTGTAGCTATAAATGTAGATGAAGATATTAATGCTATAGCATCAAACGAAGGGTTATTAACAATAATAGATGCATCAAATGATACTATATTAACTGGAGATAATTCACAATATCAATCTACAATTGATGCTGAAGCTGATATTAATTTAACTGCTACTAATGATAACTACTCTTCTACCATTATTGCAAATGATGATATTAATTTAGTTGGAACAATTACACGAAATAGTGGTTCAACTATGGGTGGTATTGAAGTAACTATTGATGCAGAATTTACAGGTTCACTACAAGGTCAATATGAATCAACCGAAGTCTTTACTCAAATTGGAATGGAACCTGATTCTATTTCACGATTAGGTTTTGGAGTATATGGTAAAAATGGTAACTCAGTACGAACAAGATTAGATAAGGATAATAATTATATTAAAGAAAGAGTAAAGATATATTTATTAAAACAATCATATACCGAAGATGTACCACAAAATATTTCTGTTGATGCATCACAAGGTAGAGAATTTGTAACACAAACAAAATATAGATACAAAGTAAATATTTTACCTTTTACTGGTTCTAATGGATTAGAAACACAAGCTCCAAGTGGAGGAGATATTGTTTCAGCTACACCACTTGATGGTTATTTTCCTTTACATTATAGAAATGTAGGAGATTTAACTACTGGTTTAGAAAATTCATTTTTTAATGGTTCAAAACAAACAAGTGCAACTACCTTAGATGGTGGTTCACCTGTTCAAATATTTACTACTAACCCTAATACTCTTAGAGTTTCTGATAGTGGAAGAGGTAGTGGTGAACCAATTTTGGAAGTTGATTAATGGTTATGTAATTAATTTTACAAAATACTTATATTTATATATTGAACAATAACAAGGAATTTTAAATTATGGCTTATTTAGATAATACGGAAATCACAGTAGATGCGATTCTCACTAAGAAGGGTAGAGAGAAGTTAGCAGCTGGGGATGGTTTAAACATCACAAAGTTCGCTTTAGGTGATGATGAAATTGATTACACCCTTTACGAACCAGCACATCCAAAAGGAAGTGCTTATTATGATGCAGCAATTCGTGCGATTCCAATTACGGAAGCATCACCTGATGAAACTCAAGTATTAAGATACAAATTAGTTACCTTACCTAAAGGTACTACTAAGATTCCTAAAGTTGAGTTCGGTATCCCTTCAATATCAGTAAATCAAAATTCTGGTCAAGTAACTCTTTCACCAACAACTTCACCAAGTGGAAATACACAAAGTGGATATACTGTAATTCTTGCTAACAAAAATGCAGGTTCAGTAGTTGGTAGTGGTTTAGCCGCTGGAACAGTAGCACCATCATTCTTAGGAGATGAGATTACAGCAACAGCCGCTATTGAAACTGGATTACAATTTACTTTTATTCCAAACCCAAACATTACTCAGACAATTAGAACAACGATTACGGTTTATGGTAACGAAACTGGTGGTTCACAATCAATACCAGTAACAGTAACATATGTACAACCAACATAAAACGGAGAATAATATAAAATGGCACAAATAACAGGACAAGCGGGTTCTAATTTAACAAACGAATTATCAAACTATCTTGCTGATAATCAAGGTAATTTGACTTCTGAACAATTAGCATCCATCATCAACCAATATTTAAGTGGTGGTGATAAGTTAGGAGCATCTGGTGGACAGATTGCAAATGGTATCTATAAAAGATTTGGTGAATTTGACCAAATCACTGGTAAAGTTGAAGTAGTAACTACTGGTTTATGGAGTGGTGATACAGGAAGTTTAACTTCTTTTTATACATCATCTACTCAGGCAGTAGCTGCAAGTTCAGATTACTATCTTAATGTTTATAATTCAGACCCATCATCTAATTCATCAGCAGCTGTACAATATGCTGTTTCTTACGGACATAGATTGGGTAGTGGTTCGGTATCACTTGCAAATGATGATACATCTACTTTAGCATCTAAAGCAACTTATGCACAATATCGTTCAATCCTATTAGACCAAGATGATAATAAATTTACTTTCTTCTCATCTTCAGCAGCAGGAACTCATGATTCAGAAGATATCTATGTAATCAATGTATCACGTGCCAGATACAAAGAAAAAATGGATGCTGGAAACTGGTCATTAAATCTTTCTGGTTCTAATGGTATCTCAACTCTTATAGATGATAGTGGTAAGAAATTTTCAGATACAGTTGGTAAGGCAGGTAGAATATTTAATGTAGGTAGTGGTTCACTTAATTTAGGAACTGAATCAGAAGCAACAGTTAATACATTAACTGCTTCAAATGGTCAAGGTTTAGGATTATTTTATCCAGATTTGGGTATGGTAGTTCTTAATCCAACTGCAGTTCATGATTTGATTGGAACATCAATAGATAGTGGTTCTAATCAAGGAGCTTCACTTTATAGTGGTGTTGCTTATGAAGGTAAGAATCATTTCTTATTACATAATGCAATTGAAGGTGGTGGAGACTTTGAAGCAAGAAGAACTGAAAATGTTTCTACATCACATTACTTTGTAAGAGCAACAAACCGAGAATTTAACTTTTCAAACAACCCAACATTTGTAACAGGTAATGATGGTTCTTTTGCAGAATCAACTTTTGAAAGAGACCCAAAAACTTTTATTACAACTATTGGATTATTAAACGATGCAAACGAAATGATTGCAGTAGCTAAAACTTCACAACCAATCGCTAAATCATTTGATAAAGAAGTTCTAATAAAAGTTAAACTTGATTTTTAAAAAATTTAACCTATAAAAACAACCCTCACCACTTAGGTGGGGGTTTTTTTTGTTATAGAATTATGAAAAAAAAATATTTACCATTTAACTTTAAATTTTTAGGAAATATAGATATTACAGAAGTAGTAAATAATTTAAATACATTTACTGAAGATGATTGGTTAAGAGATGTTTCACGAAATTTAAGAGGTAGGGTACATCAAAATACACATTCAATAGGTGTGTTATGGGATAGTGATTCTTTGGCAAATCATTCAATTGGTAAAAAAAATGAATACAACTATAATAAAATAGATTTTGATACTATTAAAAATACACTACTTCCTATATACAAAAAAGAATATGGAGATGGTTACATACTAAGAGTACTTTTAGCTAGATTAAAACCAAACTCTATAATATTAGAACATGAAGATTCTGGAAAGTCTTTACTTACTTGTAATAGAACTCATATTCCATTACAAACGAATGACGATATAATATTCTCTGTTGGACGTGAGGAAAAGATATTAAAACCAGGGGAAATTTGGGAAATAAATAACGCAAAACTTCATTCGGTAAAAAATAATAGTAATGAGTATAGGATACATCTTATTGTAGATTATTTAAAAAAGAATCTTGGAAATAACAGTAGTTTACTAAACTAAGGTGGGTTTTCAACTTTTGTATATTTATATGAAGGAGTATTAGATATATGTTAAAGACAATACCAAAATCAAGTGTAAGTAGGAGACGTTTTCCTGTATATAAACAATGGAGTGTTAGTAATTCAGACTACCCCATTATATCAGCTTCTGCCGAAAGTGGTTTTTTTGATAGCTCTTCTTTTTCTTCTCAACAAGGAGTTTATATACATCCATTGTATAAATCTTTAAGAGCAAAATACTATAATCAAAATGCAAATCCATTTACATTATTTGGTTCGGTTGGTAATATAGCTAGATTGGATGTAGATAGAAGGTATTCCAGCACACTTAATATAATATCTATACCACAATCAAAATATGGTGAACAGATAAAACCAAACTCTGTTATTTTAAATGATACAGATAATGATGTTTTATATGCAGATAACGGAACAGGGAATCTTACATCTACTGTTCCTCTCTATACTCTGGTTAGTATAGATTTTGAAGATGAAACAATTGTAATCCAAGATAATGATTTTGAAGTATTTACGGGTACGATAACATCTTTTGACGTACTTAGTGGTATTGCTGTTTTAACGTTTGGTAGTGATACAGATTCAGTTCTTGTAGTTAAGGTAGATTTAGAAAATTCGTTTATACAAACCGCAGACCCATTAGATTTTGATGGGTTGGATATAGATGAATTACAATATGGAAATGTTTTTTATGATGAAGGGTTAGTTGTTACGGTTGATACTCCTGTGTTTAGTTCATATAACTTAAATTTCAGAAGTACTCAAACTATATATGAAACCGAAGTTTTAATTACAGCAAAAGCTGGAGAGTTTAACTATTCACAAAATCCATCAGCGGTTGAAGTAACACTAAGTGGTTCGTATGATTTTAATACAACTGCAGTTTACAATGGAATGCCAGCTGGTACTAAAAAAATAAAAGAAGTATTAGATATAAAAAGAAAAGAATCTTTCGTGGGTTCGGTTAATAGTTCAATAAGTGGTTCTTGGGATGATTATTATAATTCATCATCAATAGACCCAACTGGTTCTTATTTATCAACATATGTAACTACAATAGGATTATATGATAATGCTGGAGATATGGTTGCTGTAGCAAAATTACCTACACCAATCAAGAATTTACCAGATTATGATTTAAACTTTATTGTACGTTTCGATACTTAATTCATATTTATATTATATAAAAGGAGAAATATTATGGCTTCAATCGAAGAACTTTACAACAAATCAGAATTTTCAAAATATCCAAATAAATCTTTGGACAAAACACCTATTGAGTTAGATGGTGGAAAAGATTTAAGAAATGAAGAAAACTTAGCAAAGGCTAGGGGTGGTAAACTTAACGAAAAAAAATATTCTGATTCAGTATCTCGTTAAAAAATAAATTTTGAGTTTATTAATAAACAATGCCAATCAATGGGCCTTTGTACATATACCTAAAACAGGTGGTACAACAATAACTAATATTATATCAAACCAAGAAGGCACTCAATTTATAACGGCACATGATTCTGTTAGAATGGTGCCAGATGATTATTTTATATTTACATTTGTAAGAAATCCATTTACAAGATTAACTTCGGCTTGGCAACATGGTGTGAGAAAAAATAAATATAGTACTTCTTTTTCTCATTTTTTAAAAACAATAAACTTAAATGATTTATGGATATTACCGCAAAGTTATTATTTTAGTGCTGGAAAAACTGATGCTAAAAAAATTAATTTTGTTGGAAAATATGAAGAATTTACAAACGATGCAAAGGTTATCTTAAACAAAATAAATGTGGATGTTAAATACATACCACATCTAAATAGAAATCCAATATATGATAATCATCCAAGTTTAAAACAAGAAAAATACTACAAAAGTTTTTATACAGAAGAATGGATGAAAGATTGGGTTAGGGATAACTACAAAGATGATTTCAAAATTTTTAACTATGACATGGACATATAAAGGAAAACTAATAACTGAATTATCAGATATGCCCGAAGATGTATTTGGGTTTATTTACAAAATAACAAATGGTAAAACTGATGAATACTATATTGGTAAAAAACAAGTAGTTTCGGTTCGTAAAAGAAATTTCGGTAAAAAAGAAATTGCAGCTCTTGAAGATAAGAGAATGAAAAAATACGAAATGGTTACCAAAGAATCTGATTGGAAATCATATCGTTCATCTAACCCCACAGTAAGAATGTGGTTTCACGAAAATGAAGTAGCTTTGAAAGAAGATAGACGGGAAGATATCAATAACCAACTAAAATTGGAAATACTCCACTTCTGTTCAAATAAAAAATCACTCACATATTACGAATTACAAGAACAATTTGCACATAATGTTCTCGCAGATGAATACTCATTAAATGATAATCTTCTTGGAAAATTTTTTAGAAAAGATTTGGAATAGTGGAAAATTTTTTGTATATTTGTATGTTACCTATATTATAATGGAAAATATTCTCTAAAAAATCACTTATAATGGAAAATATTCTCTAATTTTACTTTTTAAAGCCATTATAATGGAAAATAATATTTAGGTAATTATTAAAAATAAATTTGGATATATCAAATATTTTTCGTATATTTGTATAAATTTAAAAGTGTGCTATGTTATCACACCATGATAAACAACAAGTTATAAACATCTTAGATGATGTATTGGGACCGGGTACATCTCTAAAAGGAGATGAACAGGCCCACTATTGTCCTTTTTGTCATCATCATAAAAAGAAACTACAAGTAAACCTACAAACTCAACAATGGCATTGTTGGGTATGTGATGCGAAAGGAAAACGCATTCAAAGGTTATTAAAAAGATTGCACGTAGATTCTCATAAGTTAAAAAAGATATACGAGATTTACGGTGATGATTATGTTGTATATAGTAATAATACCGAAGATGAAAAGGTAGAGTTAAGGTTACCTAACGAGTTTCGTTCACTATTAGAAGAACCAAAGGGATTAAACCCAACGTTCAGAAAGGTGAAAGAGTATGCAAAACAACGAGGAATCACCACAGAAGATATTAGAAAATATAATATCGGGTATTGTGATACTGGTCTTTATTCCAATCGTATTATTATTCCTTCCTATGATTCGGATAATCGACTTAATTACTTCATCGCACGTTCTGTATTCGATGAGGAAAAATTTAAATATAAAAATCCGCCGGTTTCGAAAAATGTTATCATGTTTGAAAACCAAATAAATTGGAATGAACCTATTACTTTAGTAGAGGGGGTATTTGATGCAATGGCAGTGAAAAGAAATGCAATCCCTCTACTTGGTAAATTTATTCCAAAAACTTTAAACGATACTATATATAAAAAGGGTGTATCTAATATTAATATTCTATTAGATGAAGATGCACAAGAACAGGCTTTATATTATACTATGCAATTCCAAAATCAAGGAATCACTACAAAAAATATTAAACCATCAGATAAAGATGCTGGTGAGATGGGGTTCTCCCAAGTAAATAAAATTCTAAAAAATACAGAAGAAACACAATTTGGTGATATTATATCACAAAAATTAAAAAGTTTATGATAATAAACAAGATTTACCATTTGGCAGATTTACACATTCGTAATCTCCAAAGACACAAAGAATATAGAGGGGTATTTAAAAAGTTTTTAAAACAAGTTAAAGAAGATAAGATTGAGGATTCCCTCATTTATATAGCTGGTGATATTGCTCATGCTAAAACAGAGATGTCACCAGAACTCGTACAAGAAATCTCTTGGTTTCTAACTGAGTGCTCTAAACTTAGAGAAACTGTGGTAATCACAGGTAACCACGATTGTAACTTAAATAATTCACACAGATTAGATGTTCTTACACCGATTATTGACAACCTTGAGAATGATAGGATTCATTATCTTAGAGATACTGGTACTTATAATATTCATAATCTCACTTTTGTTGTTTACTCCATTCTTGATGACAAAGAAAACTGGCCAAAGGGAAAAGATATAGAAGGAGAAAACAAAATTGTTTTATTCCATGGACCAGTAAACAAAGCACAGACCGATATTGGTTATACCGTATCATCCAACTCATTTCAAGTGGATATGTTTGATGGATTTGATATGGCCCTTTTAGGAGATATACACAAACGACAAACTTTTGGTGAAGGATATGAGTGGGTTGCCTATGCAGGTTCAATGATTCAACAGAATCATGGTGAACTACTTGAAAATCATGGTTACTTACTTTGGGATGTTCCCACTCGAACCTTTACCGAACATCACATACATAATGATTATGGATTTCTAACAGTTGATGTAGTTAATGGTGAGATTCCACAATGGGTGTATGATGAGGTTGGTACTAAACTTCCAAAATATCCTCGATTAAGATTGCGGTTTACCAATACAGAGGCAACTGATATGAAACGAAAAATAACTGAACTTAAAAAGTTATTTAAAGTTGCTGAAGTTACTGTAACAAGAACAGATACGATTGGTCAATTAAAAACAAACCAAAAGGTAAATAAAAATATTGTTGGTAATGTTAAAGATGAAACATTCCAAAATTCTCTAATACGAGATTATTTAGAAAGGCAGTATTTATTAGAAAATGATGAGTTAGATAAGATAGCAGAAATCAATTCAGAGTTAAATGGACAGATAGATGATTCGGATTCTGCTGGTAACATTCTTTGGACACCTAAGACATTTAATTTCTCTAATATGTTTTCTTATGGTGAAGATAACTTAATCAGATTTGATAAGGCACAAGGTATCATGGGTATCTTCGCACCAAACGCTAGTGGTAAATCTTCTATGTGGGATGCACTTTCTTTTTGTATCTATGATAAGACATCTCGTACAACCTTTGCTAAGAATGTTTTAAACAATCGTAAGGATAAGTTCTATTGTAAGTTTAACTTCGAGATAGATGGGGTAGATTACTTCATTGAGAGAAGAGCTAAGTATGTTAGAAAAGGAACATCGGTTAAAGTAGATGTAGATTTTTGGAAAGAAGATGGTGGAGTTATAGAATCACTTAATGGAGAACAAAGAAAAGATACAAATAAAAATATAGAAAAGTTCTTAGGTAAGTTTGAAGATTTTGTTTTAACTGCATTATCCTTACAAGGAAACAATGCACTCTTTATTGATAAATCACAAAGTGAAAGAAAAGAAATCCTTTCTCAATTTATTGGAGTAGATATTTTTGATAAATTGTATCAAAAGGCAGCAGATGAGAACCGAGATAATGCAACACTTATCAGAAAATTCAAGTCCGATGATTTTACTCAGAAACTAGCGGACATCGACACCCAACTTAAAGCTGATAAATCTGAATATAAACTTTTAGAGATTTCTCAAAATTCATTAAGAGAAGAAGAAGATTTACTTAATAGACAAATTATTAAATTAAATGAAAAGATTGTAAAGTTAAATGCAGATAGTGGAATTTCAGTTGATGATTTAGAAAAAAGATTAAAAATCCTTGAACAAAAATTAGAAGATGTAAAGGCAACAAAAGGGTCTGTCCAAGAACGAATTACCTTTCGAGAAGAACTTCAAATTACATTAGGTGAAATTCTTGACCAATTTGATGAAGAAGATTTAGAAGAAGGGATTGGTAAATTAAAAGATGCAAAAGATACACTACGAGATGTAGAATCTTCAATTGATAATATACAAGTAAAATTAGATTCTTTGTATGAAAGAAAAGACCATTTAGATAAGCACAAATACAATGAAGAGTGTAGTATCTGTATGGAAAACTCTCAAACTATTTTAGAACAAAAAGATAAAGTAGAAGATGGTATTAAAGAACAAGAACTTG
>Ga0209653_1002467_pt1 | contig 13465 bp, 7 predicted proteins | sample SaaInl6LU_22_DNA_FD_184644 | JGI IMG/M metagenome (GOLD analysis project Ga0209653, IMG submission 184644) | Marine microbial communities from expanding oxygen minimum zones in the Saanich Inlet - ESP_116LU_22_DNA (SPAdes) (version 2) | ecosystem: Environmental > Aquatic > Marine > Intertidal... | reverse complement strand
AAGCTGCGGATGACCTATGGATTTCTCGTTACATGTTGAACCAGATGTCAGAGGACTATGGGTTTGTGATTGAATTCCATCCAAAACCAGTGACAGGTGATTGGAACGGTTCAGGTCTACACTGTAATTTCTCTAATGAAAGAATGAGAACTGAGGGTGGTAAAAAATATTTTGATGCAATCTTCAAAACTTTTGAGGGTCGTCACTTGGAACACATCAAATGTTACGGTTCATCTAACGAGATGAGATTGACAGGTCTTCACGAGACTCAGAGTATTGATAAGTTCAGTTGGGGTGTTTCTGACAGAGGTGCATCTATTCGTGTCCCACTATCTACTTCTGAAGAATGGAAGGGTTATGTGGAAGACAGAAGACCAGCATCCAACGCAGACCCATACAGAATTACTTACGTCATTGCTCAGTCTATTGGACAAGCTGAAGAGCTTGAAAAGACTTTACACAATATGTATAGTGAAGTAGAGGTCAGTGAAGAAGTAAAAGAAATGATTATGACTGAACCTTTAGAAAGAGAAAGTGAATAGTGGAAAACAAATTATCAGATAAGATTATTGAATTAGTTGAAAAGAGAGTGGGTGAATACCCCTCTCTTATTCAATCTGGATGGTACCCAAAGGATGTTATCATGTCTTTATTAAATAAGGGTAACAAAGAGATTTGGGGGAATAGTATTATTGATGAAGAGATTGACAGATATGAAGGAGTTATTGAGTTTAGTGAGGGTTCTTCGTATATTTACTATAAGAGGAATGAGGATGATACGACCTATTGGTTGGTGTGTTTAACCAATGAAAAGGGTCGTGATGGTATCTTATTCTTTATTAACAGTATTAAAAAACAAAAAATTAAATTACCATGGTATTAACTTCACAAGAGTTGAGAGAAAAAATGAACAGTGGTGAGAAGTTCATCGTTGACATGTATGCTGATTGGTGTGGACCTTGCCGAGTGTTGGGACCTATCGTTGAAAGGTATGCGAACAAATTAAAAGAAGAAGGTTCTGATGTTGGTGTCTACAAGTTTGACATTGAATCAGATAAAGAGTTGGCTGTTGAGATGGGTGTTCGTTCTATCCCAACGATTAAAGCGGTATCTAATGGTGAGGTTATTGCCACGAAGACGGGTATCTTGCAAGAGGCTCAACTTGATGAATTGAAACAAACTATCCTGTAATGAAACAAGTTATATTATATTCTATGAAGGGTTGTCCTTTCTGTGACCAAATGAAAGACTTATTGAAAGAGTCTAAGATTGACTATATCGAAAGAGATATTGACGACCACGAAAGAGAATATGATAACTTCGTTCAGGCTACAAGTAATGATTATATTCCTGCGTTTATGTTGATTGAACATAAAGGTGAAGAAGTATTGGATGTAAAGTTGATGGCACCCGATAGGGACTTTGAGGACATCCATGAAGCGTTGGAAAAAGTAAAACAATTCGTATAAAAAAAGGGGACTTCGGTCCCCTTTTTTTTTATATCATCATAAAGTCTTTCATGTGGTCCCTTTCAAGCCAAGGGTAGTCCATTTTCTGATTGATGTAATTTAAGAAGTCAAAGTTCTTTAAATTCATTTTATCAAATTCTTCTTGGAACTTTTCAGCAAAACAAGCATCCACTACATTGTTGATGAAATCATTGCTTACATTTGATTCACCATCTATTCCGATATGTATTTCCTGACTGTCTTTATTCATTTCAACTATGATTCTGTCATTGGTGTAATTGGCGTGATAGATGTGATTGGCAATCTTTGCCGCAAGAAAGAAATGGTTTTTATAGTGTATTGACTGACCGAATATATCCTCTGATGTTATCGGTCTTCTGAAAGGACCTGCAGTGGCGATGGGCCAAGGGTCAATGCGTAACGCGTAATCATCTTTCACAAATGTGTAGTAACAATGTCTAATATTATCTTTCTTACCTTCACCATATCTTATAAGGTCCACAATGTTAATTGGAATCCAATCCTCTCCATATATTTGAGATAGTTTTTCATTTATCACCGCTGAGGTATCAAACACATTTGTTAATGTGGTGAATCCGTTCACTACAAAAAATCGGTCTACCCACGTCACCCAAATTTGTGCATCTAAGTCGGGTTTTATTTCTTCTTGTTTCTGTATGATGATGGTTGCAATCGCATCACAAATTTCATCATGCATGTATTGTTCTTTTTTGTTCATTAGTCTTTAACTTGTCTATGGTGAAATTATATTAAAAACAAATGAAAGGTTAAAGACCAACGTGGTATTTATTGTATAGAAAATACTTTTGTAGTATTTATAGTCATAAACCTTGATACCTTAAAAATTGCATGGCAAAAAATATTAAGATAGTTCCTAATCCAACAGGTTCTACACCATATATTCTTTTTACTAATGATAACGGCAACGAAATCCAAATGAGGGTTGCTGATGACGGTTCACTTATATTTTCAGGAAAGACGCAGGGAGATGAAATCGTAAAGATGGATGCCGACACTCTTAACTTCCATGTTAAGGGTGATATTGACTTTGATAGTAATATAAACTTCAAAGGAAATAAGGGTACTGACTCTGCTGGTGATTGGATTGGTAGTGATGAAAGAATCAAAGGTCAGAAAGGTGAAATTGGAACTAAAGGTCAAAAAGGTTTCAAAGGGGATAAAGGTTACAAGGGTACTAAAGGTACTAAAGGTATCTTAGGTCCTGTTGGTGAGAATGTTAAAGGTCAAAAAGGTGATAAGGGTGATGACGGTTTCGGAGGTTCTTGTCCACCGCCTCCAACCACATTTACATGGTTCTACCAAGACTGTATACCAGGATGGGACCCAACTGCTTCAGATAATGTAGTGGAGATATGGAAGACAGGTTTTATGAGCGTTCCTGCATATGCTGGTGATTACTTCTGTGAAATAAATTCGAGAGTTTCTCAAAGACACGCCGTACAACAGACAGTTACGGTAGAGTCAGGTCAAGAATACCAACTTTCTTTTGCTCACAGAGGAAGGTCTGCAGGTGGTCCATTCGATAATGTGATGAATGTGACCATCATTGGTGGTTCGACAAACATCAATGTGGGTAACTTTACAGGTTTAACCAATCAATGGACTGTTCATACACATACATTTACTCCAACAGATACAAGTTTAGTGTTGACCTTCAGCTCAACAACTGCAAGTGATGGTGGTAACTTTTTAGATGATGTTAAACTTTTAAAAACTTCTGATAGTACAGATGTTGTTGTTAATGGTAGTTTTGAACAATTCCAAACGGGTAATGTTGGTGAAAAAGGGACCAAAGGTGATAAAGGTCAAAAAGGTGATACTCAAAAGGGTCAGAAGGGTACTAAGGGTGATAATCCTAAAGGTCAAAAAGGTCAACAGGGTGCATCACCACGAGGAAATCAGGGTGCCAAGGGTACTAAGGGTGCTCAAGGTGGATTAGGTTCAGTTGGTGATAACTTCCAAGGGTCTACAGGTCCTACAGGTGATAGTAGTCCAGGTGACAAAGGTCAAAAGGGTGAAGCTTCTAAAGGTGATAGAGGTCCTGTTGGTGATAATAATCCTGGTCCTAAAGGTCCTACGGGTCAGAAAGGACAGAAAGGTATCAAGGGTATCAAAGGATTCACCGCACCTGCGGGTGGTGCTGGTGATAAAGGTCAGAAAGGTGATAAGGGTGCCAAGGGTACTAAAGGTGTTGACGGGCCAAAAGGTGTTAAAGGTTTCAAAGGAGCTAAAGGGGTCAAAGGTACTAAAGGTTTTACAGGGGCTTCTCCTCAAGGTGAGAAAGGTAATATAGGTTCATCCCCTCAAGGTCCGGGTGGGTCAACAGGTTCTTCACCAATCGGTACTCAAGGTAACCAAGGTGGTCAGGGTGCACAGGGTGGTGTTGGAGACTCCACAAAAGGTACTAAGGGTGCTCAGGGTGATGCTAATCCAGGTGCAAAAGGACCGAAAGGTTTTGCCAATCCAGGGCCAAAAGGTCCAACGGGTGATTCAAATCAAGGGGCTGGTGGTTCAACAGGACCTACAGGACCTGGTGGTGACAAAGGTCCAACTGCACCTGCAGGTGGTGCTGGTGATAAGGGACCGACAGGTGCTGACGGACCAAAAGGTAATAAAGGTGTTAAAGGTGGTACGGGTTCAAAAGGTATAAAAGGTCAAAAAGGTAATAAGGGTCAAAAAGGTTCACAAGGTAATTCACCTAAGGGTCCTAAAGGATTTATTGGGGCTTCACCTCAAGGTCCACAAGGTGCAACAGGTTCATCACCTCAAGGTGGTCAAGGTGCTACAGGAGCATCTCCACAAGGACCTCAAGGTGGTCAAGGACCGAGAGGTAATACTGGTGGTGTTGGAGACTCTACTAAGGGTAATAGAGGTGCTCAGGGTGATGCCAATCCAGGTCCAAAAGGGCCGACAGGTGATACCAATCAAGGACCACAAGGTTCCACAGGTTCAACAGGTATTGGAGGAGATAAAGGTCCTACAGCTCCTGCGGGTGGTGTAGGTGATAAGGGACCTACTGGTAATGACGGACCGAAAGGTAATAAAGGTGTCAAGGGTGCTACGGGAGCCAAAGGTAATAAAGGTCAAAAAGGTGTCACTGGTCAGAAAGGTAATAAGGGTAATAAAGGTCTGAAAGGTTACAAGGGGTCTCAAGGGAATTCACCTAAGGGTCCTAAAGGTTTTATTGGTAACTCACCACAAGGACCAAGAGGTGCAACAGGTGCATCCCCACAAGGACCACAGGGTAACCAAGGTCCACGTGGTGGTACTGGTGGTGTTGGTGATTCAACTCAAGGTAGTAGAGGACCAACAGGTGCACCTAATCCAGGACCAAAAGGACCTAAGGGTTATGCGAATGTGGGTCCAAAAGGACCAACGGGTTCTACGGGACCTACTGGTGACAAAGGGTATACTGCACCTGCAGGGCCTAAAGGTATTAAAGGACCGACAGGTAATGATGGGCCTAAAGGTAATAGAGGTGCTGCGGGTGCTGATGGACCAAAAGGTCTGAAAGGTTATAAGGGCAACAAAGGTAATAAAGGTGTTCAAGGTAATTCACCGCAAGGAGCCAAAGGACCTCAAGGTAGTTCACCTAAAGGTAATAGAGGTGCGACAGGTGCATCACCAAAAGGTAATAGAGGTGGTACTGGTGGTCAGGGACCTCAAGGTCCAACGGGTGGTAACAATCCTGGTCCAAAAGGACCTAAGGGTTATGCTAATGTGGGTCCAAAGGGTCCTAAGGGTTATGCAAATCCAGGTCCAAAGGGTCCTACATCTGCTGATAAGGGTCCTAAAGGTATTAAAGGTTATACTGCACCTGATGGTCCGAAAGGTCCAAAAGGTTATAAGGGTGTTACTGGTAACAGAGGTAATACAGGTGGTGTAGGTGATAAAGGTATTAAAGGACCTAAAGGTTATGTAGGTATTAAAGGTTATCGAGGCGCCAAGGGTGTTACAGGTAATTCTCCTCAAGGACCAAGAGGTGGTCAAGGAGCCTCTCCACAAGGGCCAGGTGGTGATAAAGGACCGAAGGTTCAAGGTTATAGAGGTGTAACGGGAGACAGAGGACCTAACGGTTCAACAGGACCAACAGGAGCGAATAATCCAGGACCTGGTGGTCCAACAGGTGACCCAGGCACTAAAGGGGTTAAGGGTTATAAAGGTCCTATTGACCGAGGAGACCAAGGAGATAAAGGACCTAAGAATAACACAAAAGGTCCTAAAGGTATTAAAGGGCCAACAGCTCCCGATGGACCTAAAGGACCTAAGGGTTATAAGGGTGTTACTGGTAACAGAGGTAACACTGGTGGAGTAGGAGATAAAGGTATTAAAGGTCCTAAAGGTTATTTAGGTTATAAAGGAAATAGGGGTGCTACAGGCACCGATGGACCAAAAGGTAACAGAGGAACTACGGGTAATAGAGGACCTGGTGGTTCAACGGGTCCAACATCAAATGATAAGGGACCTAAAGGATATGCGAATCCAGGTCCAAAAGGTAACAAAGGTAACAAAGGTCCAAGAGGACCTGTTGGTTATACAGGACCACAAGGTTCTACAGGTGATGCAGGTGCTAAAGGTGGTGCAGGTTCACCTGGAGGTAAAGGACCAAAAGGTTATAAAGGTTACCCATCTTATCAAGGACCAAGAGGTTCTCAAGGTGGAGGTGGACCAAAGGGTTTTAGAGGTCCAGTCGGTGACCCAGGACCTCCAGGACCAGGTTCTTGTAACGCCATTCAGACTTATTATCACTGTGACGCTCCTGACCTATTGTGTTTTGAACTTGCTTTAGGTACATTCTATTCTGATACTTGTACGTCTTGGGCTGTTGGATGTAAATTTAAGTCCGTTTCAGGATGTGAAAATTGTGTTAGTAATAATCCTTGTGCTGGTATTATGTTCATCAATAACCCTGGTACTCCTGATGTCTTCTTAGTTGATTTAGGGGTTTGTAGTGTTATAGGACAGGAACCGGAATGTCCAAATGGTCCAACACCAGTACCAAAGTCAGATAGAAGATTAAAGAAAGAAATTCAAACATTGACAGAAGCAACTGAAAAGTTAGTTCAGATTGAATTGAAAGAATACGATTGGAACATGACTTTACCGATGTATGAATATCTTAAAGAAAAAGACAAACTACATTCGATTGGTATTATTGCTCAACAATTGGAACCAATTATTCCTGAAGTTATCTTTAGAAACAAAGAAGGTTATTTAGGTATTCACTATTCAATGTTAAATGCGTATTTGGTACAAGCCGTTAAAGAACAACAGATACTCATCGACGAGATAGATAAAGACATCAACGAGTTAAATAGTAAATTATAATGGCGACTACAGTAATTGTTTATCCATCAGGAACAACGGAAAATTCTAATCCTCACGTTTTATTTTCGGGAGGAACGGGTACTACATACACTATTGAGATGACGACAACAGGTGAATTATTATTTAGTCAAGATACTCCCTAATATATATAAAAACGACTGATTAAAACTATTTATACTAAGATATGAAACAGAACTTATTTCACATAGCTGACTCGACAACAAGGATGAAGATTTATTCACCTACGAAGATGAATAAAGGTCTTCGTGTTGGTGGTAATCAAGTAGTTGGTGAAGACGGTGTATGGTCAGGTGTTACTACAAATATCAAAGGTGTTAAAGGTACTCAGGGTGATAAGGGATATCAAGCATCAAAAGGTGTCAAAGGTGGTATCGGTGGTGGTGGTGCACAAGGACCAGTTGGTTCTAAAGGTTCCAAAGGTGATGGAGTTACTCCAGGTTCTAAAGGTTCTACAGGTGAAAAGGGTATCAAAGGTCAAAAAGGTGCTACAGGACCTAAGGGTTCGAAAGGTGAATTGTTCAAAGGACAAAAAGGTTCTGATGGTGAGGATGTTGTAGGTACTAAAGGTTCCACAGGGGATTCATTCCAAGGGTCTACAGGTGATGTAGGTTCAGCAGGTGCCACAGGTGATGGTGGTGAGAAGGGTCAAAAAGGTAATAAAGGTACCAAAGGTATTAAAGGTCCAACCGCACCAAAAGGTCAAAAAGGTACTAAGGGAACTACAGGTAGCGCTGGTAATAAAGGTGATAAAGGACCTACAGCCCCTGACGGCCCTAAAGGTACTAAGGGAACAAAGGGTTCTCAGGGTGGACAAGGTAGTAAAGGTCCACAAGGTAGTTCAATCAAAGGTAATAAAGGTTCAAAAGGTAATACTATTAATGGTGCTCAGGGTTCGACAGGTGCGTCTCCAAGAGGTAATATTGGTGGTGTAGGTCCTACAGGTGGTGGTGGCTCCACCGGTGATAGTAACCAAGGACCTCAAGGTTCTACAGGTGCAGCCAACCCAGGTCCAAAGGGACCGAAGGGTGATACAAATCAAGGGCCTCAGGGTTCCGCAGGTTCAACAGGACCTGGTGGTGACAAAGGACCGACGGCACCAGCTGGCGGTGCTGGTGAAAAAGGTCAGAAGGGTAATCTCGGTGCTAAAGGTAACAGAGGTGCTACAGGTGCCGATGGACCTAAAGGTAATAAGGGTACTAAAGGTGCTCTCGGTCAGAAAGGTCAAAAAGGTAACAAGGGTCTAAAAGGATTCAAAGGTTCACAAGGTAATTCACCTAAAGGACCGAAAGGATTCATTGGGTCTTCACCACAAGGACCACAAGGTGATACTGGTGCATCACCAATCGGTGCCAAAGGAACACAAGGTAGTCAAGGTGGCCAAGGTGGTGTAGGTGATTCTACAAAAGGTAATAGAGGTGGTGTAGGAGATACTAATCCAGGACCAAAAGGGCCGACAGGTGATGCAAATCCTGGTGCTAAAGGACCGACAGGTGATACAAATCAAGGACCTGGTGGTTCTACAGGTTCAGTAGGTCCTGGTGGAGATAAAGGTCCAACTGCACCTGCAGGTGGTGCTGGTGATAAGGGACCGACAGGTAATGATGGACCTAAAGGTTTAAAGGGTTTCAAAGGTGGTGTCGGTACTAAGGGTGTAAAAGGTCAGAAAGGTAATAAGGGTCAGAAGGGTAACCAAGGTAGTTCTATTAAGGGACCTAAAGGTTTCATTGGAACCTCACCTCAAGGACCTCAAGGCGCGACAGGTTCTTCACCTCAAGGTGGTCAAGGTTCAACAGGTGCCTCTCCACAAGGACCTCAAGGTGGTCAAGGACCAAGAGGAGGAACTGGTGGTGTTGGTGATTCTACAAAAGGTAATAGAGGTGCACAAGGTGATGCCAACCCAGGTCCAAAAGGACCGACGGGTGATATAAATCAGGGTCCTCAAGGTTCTGTTGGTTCGACAGGTCCTGGTGGAGATAAAGGACCAATTGCACCTGCGGGTGCCAAAGGTATTAAAGGTCCTACAGGTAATGATGGACCTAAAGGTAACCGAGGTGCTTCGGGTGCTGATGGCCCTAAGGGTAATAAAGGTTTCAAAGGTGCTAAAGGTGTTAAAGGACCTCAAGGTAACTCACCACAAGGACCAAAAGGATATATAGGGTCATCACCACAGGGACCGGGTGGTTCTACAGGTGCATCACCACAAGGACCACGAGGTGGAACAGGAGGTCAAGGACCTCAAGGTGGTGTAGGTGCGTCTACTCAAGGACCACAAGGTTCTACAGGAGCATCGACTCAAGGACCAGGTGGTTCTACAGGTGATAGTAATCAGGGTCCGGGTGGTTCAACAGGTGATAAAGGACCTAAAGGTATTAAAGGTTATACTGCGCCTGATGGACCTAAAGGTAACCGAGGTGCTTCGGGTGCTGACGGACCTAAAGGTAATAGAGGTGCTACAGGTGCTGACGGTGCTAAAGGTTATATAGGTATTAAAGGTTACCGTGGTGCTAAGGGTGTTACAGGTAATTCACCGCAAGGGCCAAGAGGTGGACAAGGTGCGTCTCCACAAGGACCAGGAGGAGATAAAGGACCAAAGGTTCAAGGTTATAGAGGTAACCAAGGTGCTCGTGGACCAAATGGTTCAACAGGGCCTGTGGGAGCAAATAATACGGGACCTGGTGGTTCAACAGGTGACCCAGGTACTAAAGGGGTTAAAGGTTATAAAGGACCGATTGACCGAGGTGACCAAGGAGATAAAGGACCTGCAAATAACACAAAAGGTCCTAAAGGTTATAAAGGATATACTGCACCTGATGGACCTAAAGGACCTAAGGGTTATAAGGGAGTTACAGGTGCTCGAGGTAATACTGGTGGTACCGGTGATAAAGGTATTAAAGGTCCTAAGGGTTATCTCGGAGATAAAGGTTACCGAGGTGCTAAAGGACCCCAGGGTTCTTCACCTAAAGGGCCACGAGGAGGTCAGGGTGCTTCACCACAAGGACCTGGTGGTGATAAAGGACCGAAGGTTCAAGGAGTCAGAGGTGCTGTGGGTGACCAAGGACCAGGTGGTTCAACAGGTGCATCTCCACAAGGACCTGGAGGTGACGCAGGTGCTAATTCAAACGATAAGGGACCTAAGGGTAATAAAGGTGCTAAAGGTTTCCGTGGAGCGACAGGTAATGATGGTCCTCAAGGTAATCAAGGGGCTCAAGGGGCTAAAGGTCCAAGAGGACCGATTAATAATACTAAAGGACCAAAGGGTTACAAAGGATATCAACCTGGTGGTTCCGCAGGTGATAAAGGATTTAGAGGTGCTTTAGGTGCATTTGCTACGGGACCTGGTGGTTCTACAGGTGCTCAGGGTAACAGAGGTCCACAGGGTTCGAAAGGTCCAACGGGTGCACAGGGTCCGGCATCGGATATTCGTTATAAAGATAACTTAAAAGGATTGAAGGGTAACTTAGAAAAACTTTTAATGTTGAAAGGTCTTTATTTTGAATGGAATGATGACGACTTTACTAAAACATATAGACCACACTTAAAAGGTGAATCTATCGGATTTATTGCACAAGAAGTTGAAGAAATCCTTCCTGAAGTTGTATTTAAAGACGAGAGGGGTATTCATTCTCTTAAGTATGATTTGATTACTGCCTTAGGTATTGGTACAGTTCAAGAACATATGGAAGTAATTACGGATATTAGAGAAAGAATAAATAGACTTAAAGAAGTTATGGTATAATGGGTAAGAATATTAAAATAATTCCAGGTGACGGTGAATTTCAATTTTCAGGAAGTACTGCGTCAACAATAAATCTTACTTATAGTGAAAGCGATGAAACCTTAAAATTTGCGGGCGCTAATAATGCCATTATACTTAGAGATGACCCTCTTTATGAAACAGACGCTCGTTTCAATGTTGAGGGTAGTGGTAAAGTAAAAATTGGTGGTACTGATAGAATTGATTCTTTAGGTGTGTGGCAAGGTCCAGCCGCGGTAAACGCCACAGGTCAAAAAGGTGTCAAAGGTATCGGTGGTCCTACTGCTTCTACTGCGGACCAAGGAGATAAAGGTCCTACAGGTGATGAAGGAACAAAAGGTACAAAAGGTGCTTCCATTTCTGCTGAGAAAGGACAAAAGGGACCGAAGGGTGGTCCAGGTACAACAGGTTCTCAAGGTTCTGTCGGTGAAAAAGGTCAAAAGGGTCTTAAAGGAGCCACGGGAGATAAAGGACAGAAAGGTGAAATTGCTTTAGACGGAGAAAAAGGACAAAAAGGTAATAAAGGTCTTAAAGGTTTCAAAGGTGATAATGGCCAAAAAGGTCAAAAAGGAACGCAAGGTTCTCAGGGTAATTCACCACAGGGTGATAAAGGTCCACAAGGTTCATCCCCTAAAGGTGCTACTGGTGATGGTGGTGATTCTCCAAAAGGGGATAAAGGTTTTCAGGGTAACTCACCTCAAGGTGGAGTAGGTGATAACGGAGATGGTGGTTCAACAGGACCTACGGGACCTACAGGTGCATCGACACAAGGGCCTCAAGGTGGTGCGGGTGATAATCATACAGGTGATAAAGGACAAAAAGGTGAACCAGTGGTTGGTTCAGGTGGTGACAAAGGACCGACTGGTGAAAAAGGCCAGAAAGGTCAGAAAGGAGCCACAGGACAAAAAGGTATTAAAGGACCAACAGGTAACGATGGACCAAAAGGGACAAAAGGTACCAAAGGTGGTGGAGGTGCCAAAGGTAATAAAGGTACTAAGGGTAATAAAGGATTCAAAGGGACACAGGGTAGTTCACCTAAGGGTCCTAAAGGTGAAATAGGGACTTCTCCACAAGGTGGGGGTGGTTCTACAGGAGACTCACCACAAGGTCCTCAGGGTGCTCAAGGAGCTTCACCAAAAGGTCCTCAGGGTAATCAAGGAGGTCGAGGTAATACAGGTGGTGTTGGTGACTCAACACAAGGACCAAGAGGTGGTGTTGGTGATGCTAATCCAGGACCAAAAGGACCGACAGGTGATACTAACCAAGGACCTCAAGGGTCTACAGGGTCTACAGGTATTGGAGGAGATAAAGGACCTACAGCACCTGCAGGAGGTGTAGGTGATAAAGGACCAACTGGTGCTGATGGTCCAAAAGGTACCAAAGGTGTTAAAGGTGGTACGGGAGCCAAAGGTAATAAAGGTGTTAAAGGTGCTATCGGGCAAAAAGGTAATAAAGGTAATAAGGGTATAAAAGGATTTAAAGGTTCACAAGGTAGTTCACCTAAGGGACCCAAAGGTTTTATTGGGACTTCACCACAAGGACCGAGAGGTGCCACAGGTGCATCACCAATCGGAGTTAAAGGAACTCAAGGTAGCCAAGGTGGTCAAGGTGGTGTTGGTGATTCTACAAAAGGTAGTAGAGGTGGTGTTGGTGATGCTAATCCAGGACCAAAAGGACCGACAGGTGATACAAATCCTGGAGCTAAAGGCCCAATAGGGGACACTAACCAAGGACCTCAAGGTTCTGCGGGTTCAACAGGACCTGGTGGTGATAAAGGTCCAACTGCTCCAGCAGGTGGTGTTGGTGATAAAGGACCAACAGGTAACGATGGCCCGAAAGGTTTAAAAGGTTATAAAGGTGGTGTCGGACAAAAAGGTAATAAGGGTAATAAAGGTGTAAAAGGATTCAAAGGGTCACAAGGTAATTCACCACAAGGTCCTAAAGGTTTTATTGGTGCCTCACCTCAGGGGCCAGGAGGTTCGACAGGTGCATCTCCACAAGGACCACAAGGTGGTACTGGAGGTCAGGGACCACAAGGTGGTGTTGGTGATTCTACTCAAGGTAATAGAGGACCAACAGGTGATGCAAATCCAGGACCGAAAGGACCTAAAGGTTACGCCAACGTAGGACCAAAAGGTCCGACAGGTTCAACAGGGCCGACAGGAGATAAAGGACCTACAGCGCCTCCAGGACAAAAAGGTATTAAAGGACCAACTGCACCTGCGGGGGCTAAGGGACCTAAAGGATATAAAGGTGGTGTCGGACCTAAGGGGCCTAAAGGTTATAAAGGGGCTGTTGGTGTCAAAGGTGCTACAGGTAGTTCACCACAAGGACCAGGTGGTTCAACAGGAGCTTCTCCACAGGGACCAGGAGGTTCAACAGGTGATTCACCGAGAGGTCCACAGGGTGATAGAGGACCAATCGGTTCAACAGGTCCTGTTGGAGCAAACAATACGGGACCTGGTGGTTCAACAGGTGACCCAGGTACTAAAGGTGTAAAAGGATATAAAGGACCTATTGACATAGGTGACCAAGGGTCTACAGGTCCTACCTCAACCGACAAAGGACCAAAAGGTTTTAAAGGTTATACCGCACCTGATGGACCGAAAGGACCTAAAGGTTATAAAGGTGTTACAGGTAATAGAGGTAATACCGGCGGGGTAGGTGATAAAGGTATCAAAGGTCCTAAGGGTTATTTAGGAGAAAAAGGTTACCGAGGTGCTAAAGGTGTCACAGGAGTCTCACCAAAAGGGAGTAGAGGTAGTCAAGGTGCATCTCCACAAGGACCTACTGGTGATAAAGGACCGAAGGTTCAAGGTTATAGGGGTGTAACGGGTGACAGAGGGCCAAA
>Ga0209653_1002465_pt1 | contig 13472 bp, 15 predicted proteins | sample SaaInl6LU_22_DNA_FD_184644 | JGI IMG/M metagenome (GOLD analysis project Ga0209653, IMG submission 184644) | Marine microbial communities from expanding oxygen minimum zones in the Saanich Inlet - ESP_116LU_22_DNA (SPAdes) (version 2) | ecosystem: Environmental > Aquatic > Marine > Intertidal... | reverse complement strand
AGCCCTCCATTTTTAGCCCAGGACATAAAAGGGGTCAAACGCAAAATATAAAGATTAGACATAAAAGGGGTCAAACGCAAAATATAAAGATTAGGCACATAAAAGGGGTCAGGCACATAAAAGGGGGTCATAAAATGGGTCAAACGCAAAATATAAAGATTTCACAATCCCCGACTCAAAAATAGCGAAAAATTACAGAACCCAAACAACGCAAAAGATAGCGCGTAATACTGCATTTCCACAGTTTATGTTTGACCCCTACTAGCCGTCGAATTCCACTTATAGAATGTCAGCTATGATCAGAGCTACCTTCATTGTTTTTTCACTCATCTTCCTCGCAGGCTGCACAACCACAGCTCCGAGCCAGTCATTCCGACCGGAGAATTACAAGGGTCCCGCCATGAATATCGGCGGCTCCGTGAACTATGCCGAAGGCTTCAACGGAACTCTCTACATTGCAATCGACGGCAACACGATTATTCAATCCAAGTTGCCAATGAACGCCAATAATACACAGCACTTCGGCAACTACAAGGAGCACCGAATAATGGCGCAATTCATGCAGGGTAGCCAATACGGCATTATCCAAGCGTCAGCGAATGTGTTTGTTGACGGGGAGTTGGCCGCGACGCTAACGTTCCCCCCGATTTAAGAGGCCCCCATAACGTCCCCCCCCGGTTCAACCCAAGAGGACATAAAAGGGAGGACATAAAAGGGGTCAAACGGACATAAAAGGGGTCAAACGCAAAATATAAAGATTTGACCACTCCCCTCGCCTGAGGCTACTTTGCCCTCATGCCACGTAAGCAACGTATTGAGTATCCAGGAGCCGTTTACCACATCATTAGTCGAGGAAACTACCGCAAGGACCTCTTTGTTCACGGTAAGACCGGCGAAGCCTTTGAACGGGCAACAAAAGGGGTCAAACGTTTAAATTAAACATCGCCTAACCTAGCCGAGTTATCCAGCATCACTGTCATGCCACGGAAGCAACGCATTCAATTCCCAGGAGCGGTTTACCACGTCATTAGTCGTGGGAACTATCGAAAAGAACTTTTCCTTTCGGAGAATACAGGCAAGGCCTTTGAACGGGCGCTCTTTGAAACTGTAGAGCGCTGTGGCTGGAAATTGCACGCCTACGTGATTATGAGTAATCACTACCATCTGGCTGTTGAGACGCCGGAACCGAATTTGGTCGACGGAATGAAATGGTTGCAGAGCACCTTTGCCACACGCTTCAACCGCCTACGCGGGGAGCGCGGGCATGTTTTCCAAGGGCGCTACAAATCGATCCTGATCGGGGAAGATCGCCCCCTACTCGGCTTAGTCGACTACATTCATTTAAACCCTGTGAGAGCCGGAATCAGCGCCGTCGAGGACTTGAAGAGCTACGCGCTCTCCAGTTACCCGAAATATTTTAAGCGTTCACCGATGGACGCACTGCATCGCGAAGACTTCCTCGGGATTTTGGACCTGCCGGACAGCCTCGCGGGAATGAATCGCTACGCGAAGCACTTGGCGCTTTCCGAAGCACAGGACCCGAAGCAGAAAGAGGCACTCATGAAGCAGTATTGCCGAGGGTGGTTCATCGGAGCTAAGGAAACGAAGAAGGCCCTCGCTAAGGACCTCGCTAGACAGCATCCAGACATTGACTGGGAGGGAGCCGACTTACAGGAGCTGAATGAGTCGAAATGGGAGTTACTGGTAGCGCATGAGTTGAAGCGCGCGGGTATGACAAAGACGAACATCGCGAACGAACCCAAAGGCGCCACTTGGAAAATTCAAATCGCTCAGACTCTACGCAAGCAAACCACTGCTAAAAATAGCTGGATCGCACAACGCCTCAACATGGGGCATCCGTCCCGCGTCAGTAACCTGATTCAGAATAAGTCCTGAGAATGACATTTATTTTAAACGTTTGACCCCTTTTTGTTTCTGACCCCTTTTTGTTTCACATATTAAAAATTACGCCCAAAGGTGTCGGTCGTAAGCTTGACCTTTGACGCCTTTCTGGTGCTCCTATCATCTTTTGGAAAAACCAAACTACGGATTAAACAACTATGTATTCACTTCTCATTTCAGCGCTGGTCGCACTCGCATTGGCTATTGTCTCGATCGCTTCGGAGTTTCGCACGGGGACGACGGTCTTCTTTAGCCTGGCTGGATTTACTAGCACGTTTTTCCTGATCGGATACCTAGTTCGGAAAAAAATGTCCGTGGCCCAATCTGCGCTGCAGCAAAGCATGGAAGCTGGCCAGAGGCGCATACAACGAAAGGTGCAGCAGTTCCAGAACAAGCCCGGCGGCAATATTAAGCAGATACAACGCCAGCTTGAAATGGATCAACAGACCATGCTTAAGCAGGGCTTAGAACTCACCAAGGGTCTCGAACCCTTCCGAAAATGGTCCGTGCTCACGGGACGCCAGATGGCGACCATGCGCCTGCAGTTTCACTACCAGCTCAAGGAGTTCGACAAGGTGGACGAGATTCTTGCCACCTGCGGATTCTTAAGCGGCCCGATGATGATGGAACCTATGACGGTGGCGATGCGAATGGCACGCTGTTATAAGAACGATGATGTGGAGGGCGCGAAGAAGCTCTTCAAGCGCAAGATTATGTGGTTTCGGGGCAACCGCGGCACGTTGCTTTACGGCTTGATGTCATGGATCTACGTTCAGGTGGGCGAACCGGATGAAGCTCGCAGCATCTTGTTGAAGGCCAAAGAGGCCACCGGAGTCGACACCTTCAAGAAGAACTGGGAACACCTGTCCAATGACCGTGAAAAGAGTTTCTCGAATGCAGGATTGGGAGACGAATGGTATAGCCTCTATTTGGAAAATCCACCCCCTGTGAAGCAGCAGCGCATGCGCGGCAATGGGCGTCATCCGCGCGGGTTCTAAAGCAAAGGCTTATTCGTAGGGCTCGAGCGTGCTTGACGCCGCAGTAACACTGACGCGGATGACCTGCTATTCGGATGATCCATACTTGTAATAAATCCATAATACGTATTTTGACACTCTTATTTAAGACCGGGACTCCTACATTTGCGCTAAACTCAGGACTGACAAATTATATAAGCACCATCAAGCAGGATATCACTATTCAAAATAAAGTTACTAACAGGGAAATATTAGTGCTCGGATCCAAAGGTTTCATTGGGAGTCACTGCCATAGACACTTCTCAAAAAACAACGAAGTGTGGCATTGCGACATACTGCCCAGTGAAGGGATGAGAATTATTTCTTAATCGACCCTACCCTGCCAGATTTTGCGGCAGTGTTCCGAGCTCAACCATTTGACATCTGCATTAATTGCTCTGGTTCAGCGAATGTCAGCGATTCGTTCAAGAACCCCAACAAAGACTTCGAGCAAAACGTCATCCATGTTCAACGCATACTGGAAGCGATTCGGAGACACAATCCAGACTGTCATTACATTAATCTGTCTAGTGCAGCCGTCTACGGCAATACAGCGCAACTGCCGATTCAAGAGAACCAACGAACCCAAGCAATCTCACCATACGGTTATCATAAAAAGTTAGCAGAGGATTTGTGTAAGCAATTTACCGAATTGTATGACCTAAAGACCTGTCCACTACGTATTTTTTCTGCATACGGACCAGGGCTTAAAAAACAGCTCTTTTGGGATTTATTCAAAAAAGCAAGCAAGTCCGAGATCACTTTACATGGCAGTGGCAATGAAACTCGAGATTTCATTTATATAGAGGATTTGGAGCAACAAATTGACTTGGCTTGTCTTCATTCAAATTGGCATGCGGATATCATAAATTGCGCAAATGGCAAACAGACGCGAATAGCTGATGTCGTCGCGACCCTCACTCACCTCCTGGATTGGCACGGAACAATCACTTACACTGAAAAAAATAGAAAAGGAGATCCTACTTTTCTCTTGTTTTAGAGGGCTACCTGAGGGTATGACCACGGCGCAACAGAATCCCCCCGTCCAGCACTAGAACTTTAGAAAAAAACACCATGGCCTTCACACCAAGCAAAGATCAGAGACGCCGCGATCGCGAGCAGAAGAAAAGAGATAAGCGCATCGCCCGCGAAGCAGCGAGAGAAGAAAAGCTCGCAGCTGAGAGGGCCGCAGCAAAGGCAGCCGAAGAGGCTGCTGCCCTAGAAGCCTTCTATAAGACCCCAGAGGGTATCAAAGCGAAAGAGGAAGCTGAATTTGAGGCCGAGCTCGCCGCAGAGGAAGCAAAGGCCGCGGGTAAATAGCCCGAATCGGCTACGGGGCGCTCGAGTTCACTGAGGGCTCAGAGATGTATGAGAGAAATGAACGCAAGTCATCTGCTCTTTTATTGATAATACCTTCTTTGCGCTCTCTGCGACCTCTAGCGACCGCAGAGAACGAGCAGTTGAAAATGCATCTGGATGGCCAGTGTTCAAGGGAACTGGAATTTCAGAAGATGTGTATAAGGATATGCCTCCGCGGCTCTAGTCACTTGACTAAGGGAGTCATCAAGTAATCCTCGGGTCCATGACTACGCCGAATGAGGAAAACTTCAAATACTACAAGAAAGCCGAAACCAAGGCGCTCGAAATCCTAGCGGAGATGAAGGCGACGACTCCAAAGAAAATGGACATTGAGCTCGCGCTTCTGGTCGCCATTTTCGAGCTGCACAAAGGCGAGCTGCCCGCCGAAGCGATCGCCAAGATTGTGCAAGGCCACCTTGAAACGGTTGAGCCATATTACGCTTCACAGGCGCAGAGCGGAAATTGAGCGTCGAGGCTCAACGGGGGCAAAAAATCTATCGCACTTGCAAGGGGCTTTCTACGCAGTGTAACGACATTCACAAATGTCAGCCCGCCTAGAATAAATGCTTCGCTAGATGACTCGCAATCATCAACCATGCAGTGCAAGTAAACTCGAAGATATAAAATCTCAAACACCGCGGGTCCATAGATAAGAGCTGGCGCTTCGCTCAAACTGACGTGTTTATCTCTTTAAGCCCTGCCCTCGGGAGGTTCGGCTTGTCAACGAGTGAAAGGTCCTACCAAAGAATCCGATGAAACATTCACTCATCCGCAACTGCTAGAAGGACTCCCCTCCCGTTCAATATTTATACCAGCTCGGTTTAGCTGGCGGCTCGAGGCCTTGCGCTTCGTAGGCCGTTTTAAAGTGCATTTTTGCATAGTTCGAGAGCGCATCTGCGCCTTTTTCGGCCACAATTTTCTTGGCCTGCTCCAAGACTTTACCGCTCGCGCCTTTGACCAATTCTTCGCCAAGCTCATCCGAGAGTCGCTTCATCTCACGCACATAAATCGCACGCGCCACGATTGAGGATGCAGCGACAACTGGATCCTCTTCCGCCTTGGTGCGGCTGATCAAATTAAAATCTTTGCGCTCTTTCACGTAGGCATCGACCAGTTTCTGCTTAGTAAATTGATCAAGTATCCCCCAAGGTGCGGGACGTTTCTCCAGAGCTTCATTCAGCGACTTGCCGTGATACCAGGCGAGGAGCTTGTTTAAGTTATTCCCGAATTTCTTGTAGAGCTCGTTATATTTTGGCATCCGCGCAAAGGCCGTGGCTATCACCACGCCTTTGGTTTCACGGATCACCTTATCGAGCTTCAATATGGTGTTATCGGTGATTTTCTTACTATCACAGACGCCCGCTTCAATCCAAGCGCGCACCATATCACCATCGGCAACTACACAGGCCGTGACTAAGGGACCAAACAAATCGCCTTTACCACTCTCATCGCAGCCAGCGTGTAGCTCATACCATTCGAGATGATGCACTTCATCGTAGCCGAGGCGTGCGTCCATCGTGACCTGTGCCTCGACCACATCGCGCACAAAGTCCTCAGTCTTTTTACCCTGCACGACGAGCTTTCCACTTTGGTAGCCGACGACATTCACGCCCTCTCCTTTAAATGCAAATAGCGTATAGGCCACATCGTAAGGGATAAAAGCCCCTTGCTCCTCTAGGATTTCTGCCAATTGATCCATTTGCTCATCACTCAATTTAATGGTGTAAAGCTTCTTAACTTTTGGACCTTCGTCTTCGATCGATTTTTTAGATTTCTTTTTTGGCATGCCAACTTGAGCAATCCACACCACTCCACGTGGCAAATCAAGGCTGTATCGCATGAAACTCAAAGATCCAACACCCAAGGTCAAACGTCGAATAAGCTGCCCGCACCACCTGATGGCGAAAAGCATTCTGCCCGCACCATATCTGCATGGCATTGTCTAAAACCAGCTATTGAAAAACTCACCAACTGCGCCCATCACTATCGGCATGACAACTGATACTTTTACACAATTGTTTATCAAAGCAGGCCTCTCCACAGTCCATGCTGAGATGGTCGGCGTCTTGAGCGCTTTCTTGTTCCTCATACTTCTAGCGCTGTTCGCCAACTACGCAGCCAAAGCATTTATTCATGGCGTCATCCACCCGCTTATTCACAAAACATCCATAGAGTGGGATGACTTGCTGATAGAGACACGTGTATTCGTCCGCTTCTCACACATCGTGCCTGCCGCAGTCATCCATTTCTTTGGGCCTTCACTCTTCGAGAAATTTCCTGATGTGGTCGCGAATTTAGGCATCGTGGTCAACACTTACCTCATTGTCATCGTGCTTTTCATTATCGATGGCGTGCTCAACTTTTTACGCCGCGTATGGGAAAATGGCCCTGTCGGTAAGCGCTATCCCGCCAAAAGCTTCACGCAAGCGGCGAAGCTAGTGATCAACTTAATCGGTATCATTTTTATCCTATCCGCGGTGCTTGGGAAATCACCACTCGTTTTTTTCTCAAGCTTGGGCGCGGTCACTGCGATCCTGTTGTTGATCTTCAAAGATGCGATTCTCGGCCTCGTTGCCGGCTTCCAGCTTTCAGTCAACCACATGATTATGGTGGGCGACTGGATCGAGATGCCGGGCCGTGGTGCCGATGGTGATGTCATCGATGTCTCCCTCACGACAGTTAAAGTGCAAAACTGGGACAAAACCATCACCACGATTCCGACCTATGCGCTCATCTCGGATTCCTTCAAAAACTGGCGCGGCATGAGTGAGTCTGGTGGTCGACGTATTAAGCGTTCACTCAACATAGACATGCGCACCATTCAGTTCGCAGATGAACAACTACTCGAACGTTTCAAACGGATTCGCCTTTTGCGCCCCTATCTCGAGCAGAAACTAGAAGATATTCAGAAACACAACTCTGAGGTCGAAAACGATCTAGCCGAACTCATTAACGGGCGGCGCCTCACCAATATCGGCACCTTCCGAGCCTACTGCGTCGCCTACCTGCGCAACCACCCTAAGATCCATCAAAGTGGTATGACGCTTCTGGTGCGCCAGTTAGCACCTACCGAAAAGGGAATACCGATTGAAATCTACTGTTTCACTAATGATACGGCATGGGTAAATTTTGAAGACATCCAAGGCGACCTCTTCGACCACCTGCTTTCGATTCTCCCTGAGTTTGGGCTTAGCACCTACCAATCACCTAGTGGCGCTGACCTAGAAAAAGCAGGCAGCGCACTTCAGTTAAATTAAGTTCTCCCATATCTCCGAGCCGACACCTAGAGATAGCACTTCTACATATCATACGTTTTTTGTATCTAAGATACGATGAAGCAACGTAACGAGTTCAACCTCATGCGACCCATATGCGAACTTATGGTAGGGTTCGTTATCCTTAACGAACCGTCAACCTGATAGATGCTGCTCGTTAAGGATAACGAGCCCTACCTTCCAACATGAACACCACACAACCAAAATAAGACGCCTGCACCCGTTGCGGCAAACCTACCGTCGAGAAACTGGATGGCGTCGCTCTTTGCAATGACTGCTACAGTGTATTCGGTGCCTGTTGCGCGAGCGAGTTCGAGGACGATGATCTTATCTGCAAACCTAAAGACGAAACTAACAAAGGCGATCAATAGCCTTTGCGCTTATTATATTTTTCAGCCTTCGATTTCAGCTCACGGCGGTTACGACGGCCGATTGTGATCTGACGCTTTTTCTGACGTTTCTGCAACTGCTCCAATTCAAAATCAAGTTTCAGATAATTAATAAAGCGCTCTTTGCTCAACTCTCCCGATTCAATAGCAGCGCGAATCGCACAGCCTTGGTCACTTCCGTGCTTACAGTCGTTGAACTTGCAGCGCAGCGCCCTCTCATCAAAATCAACAAAGCTCTCCTTCAAAGTCTTCGCATCGGTCCACATCTGCACTTCGCGTATGCCCGGATTATCAATCAGCATCCCACCGTCTGGCAGCACGAGCAATTCACGTGCGGTCGTTGTGTGCATACCTTTACCCGTAACTGCATTGACCTCACCCATCCATTGCACCGCCTCTCCGACGAGGTGATTGATGAGTGTCGACTTACCGACACCACTCGATCCAATCATCGCAACCGTGACCCCTGGGGCAATGAATTGGCGAATCGCATCGACCCCATTCTGCTCGACGGCACAAGTTTGGATCACTTCGATCTCGGGGTTTAACCTTCGGAGAGCCTCAGCCGCCAAGTCATTCATCTCGCTGGGATACAAGTCGGACTTATTCAGAATGGCGACCGATTTCGCACCACTACGTTGCATCACAGCATAGTAGCGTTCCATTCTGCGGGGATTAAAATCTTGCCCTGCTTCTGTCACTACAAATACCACATCCACATTTGCAGCGATCACCTGCTCCCCTGTCCCCTTACCTGGTGCCTTACGTGACAAGCAAGTCTGTCGTGGCAAACGTGCGCGAATAACGGCATCGTATTCATCATTCTCTTCGCCCATTTCGAGCGCCACCCAATCACCCACGGAGGGCAAGTCGGCATCGGTTTGTGCCTCATGATAGACTGCACCGCTCATGATGACCTCCAACTCTGCGCCATCGCCCAACGAGGCGCCATAAGAAATTTTATTATCCCGAATCAAACGCGCGGGTTGCCAGCCCTTTGCTTGATAGTCTTCAAAGTGCTCTGCGCAGCGAGCATTCCAGCCAAGGGATTCTAGAGTCATCACGTGCAAACGATTTGTTATGAATCATTTCGTCCGATCGGTGCGAGCTCACGATAGAGTGCCTCCCATTCCGCGGATAAACTTGTCGTGCACACAGGCTGCACCGCCCGATTATACCAATAGCCCGCATTCGACACGTCGCCTTCGACCCGATGCAGATAGGCATGCACCCATGCAGCTTCGGCAGTCACTAAGCCCTGCACCAACTCATGTGCTTGATTCCAGTCTCCTCTCTGCTCGGCCTCCAAGGCTTGTAAATATACGTTTTTAGCTTCCATTTGTATCTTTATATGTGGTCGCACAGTGCCAGCCCTCGCCAAGAGGCTCAAGCCATTACTCCGCCCAAGTGACATGATTTGCAAAGCCCTCGCGTCGCCAATACTCACGTTTCTCTAAATCACAGATGAGCAACTCGTGCTTGTGCACAAACACTCGCTCTCGGTCGCCCGTGGCATTCGCGTTACGACTGACGCCCTGTAAACGTTTCGCGGTAACGGAAACAGCCATATAGCGCCCGCAACTCGTTTGCCTCACCGGGCGTGCATGCCAAAACTCTGGGCTTCGATTATTCGCCACTGCAAATAATCGAGTCGATTCACGTGTGCTCAAATCGTAATAGTGCGCATCTGAACTACTCTCACTATACCAAAACCCATTTCGATTCGTAGCCCATACTGGATAACGCCCTAAACGACTCAAACGTTCGCACTGGTTCACCTTCAAATCCCATAAAAAAAGTCCGTCACCACCAAGGACTGCACGACTCTCACCAGACGGATCAAATGTCGCACCTTGACCGGTTGCCTCTCTCTCGGGAAAAGTCAGCCGCCGGACTCCCTTCAAATCGACAAGGTAGACCCCATCAGCACCTGCAAAAATCAATTCCCTTAAACTGCGACTAAAAGCCAATGGTCGATACGCATCACTACAAATGGGCCGCAACCGTGCACGGCTCTCAGTTGGTTTCAAAACAAACAACTGGTGGTCAATCACGACGCGATCATCCGCAGGTCGATCGGTAGCCAATAGGCCAAACAATTGCCCGCCACGATCTGAAGAGCTACCAATCCATTCTAATAGCCACAAGCCCCACTGGTTGAGCGGAAGATCGAGCAGGACATCAGTAGTGCACCGCGCTAAGTTAAACGAACGCAGCTGACTGAAATCATTTCGAGATAAGCTTGGCGCACTCACATAACGATATGCCGTTTGCGTCTGGGCATCATAAGCAATTGGACAATCAACAGGACCCACAGCACCAAAATCATGCATAAGAGTAAAATCACTATGCTGGCAAACAAGTCGCCCACCTTCTTCTACCAATAGCTTCGGCGCATCCCCTCGTGGGGATACCTCACTCCAACCTGCTGCAAACTCTATATTCAGACCACTCATCCGAATCGAAAATAGTCACCTTAAAGCATATTTCGCAACCAAGGTTTTACATAAAGAGATCATAACCTTGAATTCACCAATAAACGTATATTTAACCAATCATCAGTTTAAGCCCTACATATAATAAACGATGAAACAAATCCCCTCCCTACTTTGCCTCGCTTTGCTATGCACTTCAATTAGTTGCCAAGCTCTCCCCAGCGAGACTCAACAAGCCACCGTCAGGGGTGAGCTTAAAACTTGGCACAAAGTCACCCTCTCTTTCGAAGGCCCAGAAAGCAGCGAAAATGCGACTCCCAATCCCTTCACCGACTACCGGCTCGATGTAACGTTCACGCACGCCGCTAGTGGCAAGTCTTACACCGTCCCCGGCTATTACGCTGCAGATGGCAACGCTGGGCATACCAGTGCAGACAGTGGCAACATCTGGCGCGTCCATTTTGCACCTGACACAGTCGGCAAATGGACCTACGAAGCACGCTTCCTGGGCGGTCCAAATATTGCCATCAGTGAAGCCATCGAATCCGGTAAAGGCATCGCCTTTAACGGCACGACTGGCAGCTTAAACATTGAAGCGAGCGACAAAACTGGCCGCGACAATCGTGCCAAAGGGCGCCTCCAATATGTTGGCGGGCATTACTTACGCTTTGCTGGGAAAGGTAAGTATTTCTTAAAACAAGGAGCCGATGCCCCTGAAAACTTTCTTGCCTACGAAGAGTTCGACGGCGACTTCAAGTCCGATGGCATCAAAGACCAACTCGTCAAAGAATGGGCCGCTCACGAGCGCGACTGGAAGCCCGGCGATCCCACATGGGGCGACGGACGCGGTAAGGACATTATCGGCGCAGTGAACTACCTCGCGAGTGAGGGCCTCAATGCTGTATCCTTCCTCACCTTCAACATCGAAGGCGATGATCGCAACGTCTTCCCCTACACCAACTACAAGGAACGTGCACGCATGGACTGCTCCAAACTCGATCAGTGGGAAATCGTCTTTGAGCACGCGGATCAACTCGGCATGTTTCTCCACTTTAAAACACAGGAGACTGAAAATGAACGCCTGCTCGACGACGGCGACACGGGCCCACAACGCCGCCTCTACTATCGCGAATTAGTCGCTCGATTCGGACACCACCTCGCACTCAATTGGAACCTCGGCGAAGAAAACGGCATCTGGGGTGGTAAAAGGCACCATAAGGGCAATTCTCAAAGCACCGAGCAACGCCAAGCCATGGCTCAATGGTTTTACGACAACGACCCTTATCGCCACCACCTCGTCATTCATAACGGACAAAGCGGCGACGACTTACTTGGAGACAAATCAAAGCTGACCGGCTTTTCACTCCAAACTAATAAAGCAGATTTCAGTAATGTGCCCAAAAGCGTTGCCCGCTATATTAAAAGCTCGGCTGAAGCAGGCCGTCCTTGGGCAGTTGCATGCGACGAGCCTGGTGACGCCTCCTTCGCCATACGTCCCGACAACGACAAAGCAAACTCGCACGAAGACGGCCGACGCAATGCACTCTGGGGTTGCTTGATGAATCAGGGCTACGGCTCTGAATATTACTTTGGCTACAAAGCTGCACACTCTGATCTGACTTGTATCGACTACCGCAGTCGCGATCAATGGTGGGACTATTGCCGTTACGCTCTCGAGTTTTTCAGCCATAACCAAGTCGCTATCTGGGATATGCGCGCCGCGCACAATCTCAGCAGCAACAAAGACAGCTGGTGCCTCGCACAAGATGGCGAAGCCTATTTGATCTACCTTAAAAATGGCGGCAGCACGCAACTCGATCTCAGCAAAGCATCTGGCGACTATACAGTGCACTGGTTCAACCCGAGAACTGGAGGCAAACTGATTGACGGTAAATCTCTCAAAGGCGGCATAAGTGCCTCTATCGGCAAGGCTCCTAGCGAGGTCGATCAAGACTGGGTCGTGCTCGTCAGAAAATAGTCGATACGCCTCAGGAATAAAGCACCGAGCCTTGTGCTCCAAGCAGCATGAATAACACCATCGCGATCACCCTTCTTTTTAGCCTGTGCACTGCGCTGCCATCACTACTCTCTGCCGCACCCGATAAAGCGACAGAAGTCAATCCCGTCGAGGTTGGCAGCACAGCGCCAGACGTTTCCCTCGCACAAGCCGACGGTAGCCGCATTGAATTAAGAGATCTGATTGCTCAAAAGAATAGCGTTATCGTTTTCTATCGTGGCAGTTGGTGCCCCTATTGCACACGCCATCTAGCGGCACTCGGCGAGGTCGAACAAACCCTCATCGACAAGGGTTACCAAATCATCGCGATTTCTCCAGATTCCCCAGAAAAGGTGCGTGAATACAGCGACGAATCAAAAATCAACTATACCGTTTATTCCGACTCTTTGATGGAGGCGTCCAGTGCATTCGGGCTCACATTCAAAGTCGATACGCCTACGCTTGAAAAACTCGATAGCTACAATATCGATATTGAAGCCGCATCAGGGCAAGCACACCACCTCCTCCCTGTGCCTGCGGTCTACATCGTGAACAAGGATGGCATCATTCAATTCCGCTCTTACAATCCAGATTATACAACACGCCTAAGCGTCGAGGAGATCTTCGAAGCGATTCAATAGCCTCCCTAGGCTTCGTGCTCAGTAGCTCGTATGGTATTCTTAACTTGAGTGATCTCGGAAAGAATCCACGCCTTCTCTTCTTCTTTTAGGTGGGGGCCAAACTTCCAGCACTTGCCATCTGCAAAAATTAAGCCGACTCCGTGCACCCAGACTCGATTCTTTTTGTAGCAGTGCACACTTTCAACCTTACGTAGCTGTTTGAAGGGTCGTGTTTTATTGAATGATTTTCCAAAAAGCTTACGCGATAACATCACCGTGTTGCGATCTATCAAAATCGAAATTTCCGCCTTTAGTAAGTAGAGAAAGATACAAAATGTCACTGCACCGATCATCATAAACGGGACCCAAAATACCTGACCCTCGACATCTCCCTCACTAAATGCCGCATAAAAGCCTGCGTAACTGCTCACATTCCAGATGATGGTAAAGACGAGGAAAAACCAAGTCACACTCGACCGA
>Ga0209653_1002459_pt1 | contig 13495 bp, 16 predicted proteins | sample SaaInl6LU_22_DNA_FD_184644 | JGI IMG/M metagenome (GOLD analysis project Ga0209653, IMG submission 184644) | Marine microbial communities from expanding oxygen minimum zones in the Saanich Inlet - ESP_116LU_22_DNA (SPAdes) (version 2) | ecosystem: Environmental > Aquatic > Marine > Intertidal... | reverse complement strand
CGTCGTGAGTGATCCCCTACTTTTTTCAAAAGTCCGTCGTCGCCTCCGTCGTCGCCTTCGTCGTCACCACTCTCGTAACATCTCCAAAGCATCTCTACAACATCTCGTAAGATCTCGTAAGAAAAGATACTCCCTACGCTTCCTCGCCACACCATTTCAATATTATAAAAAATATTTTTAAAAAAATAATTATATCATTCCGCTCTCATCTGTCCCCCTTGACCCTTTCATACCACCAAATATACTTCTGATGCTTCGTAAATGGACTTAAAGGCAATCTCATATTATATTATAACATAATATATAAAAATAATTCTACCCAACGATACTGATATGCTCTAAACATACTCCACGACTTAACGCCGTATATTTCGCTTTTGTATTCATGCGACGATGATTCCAATCCCAAATAGTGAATGGTTCCTTAATGGTTGTGCCTTGATATTTATGAATTGTAGAACAATAATTTAGATAAAATAGTTTTGTAAAATTTTCAATCTTTATAGGTAATAATCTAGTATAAATCTCTTCATCATCATTTACTCTTTCATTGGTAACATATATATTTGTATCATCAAAATAATCTACTACGAATGTTTCATTATTTAGATAATCACCTTTTTTATCGTTCTTTTTACATATTACAGGTAGTCCTTGATATATCCACATATCTTGACTTATCTCATCGTCATCATCACATGGTACGAATAATGAATTATCAGTTTTTAATTTTTCATTCCATCTTTGATTAACCAATTTACAAGTTTTATTAGTATATGCAATATTTACTTTATTTTCTCTAAACTCAAACATATTAATATCAATATTATCAATATCATCTAATTTTTTCTTTAATTCTAGATTATATCGTTTTACTACTTGTAAAACATTTCTGTTATTATTACAAAGATATTTGACCGCTGGATGATTGAAATAGTCTTTAATTTGTTCGCACTCAACAGGTGGTAACTGCTTATCGTCCCCCAACAATAGAAACTTAACACCCGTTGATTGTTTAACAAATACTAATTTATTCCATAATTCTTTTGTAATCATACTAATCTCATCAATAATGATATAATCAATTGTTTTTTTAATAGTATTTAATCTTTTGGTACTAATATATCCATTTGCATCTAAGTTTAAAAACTTGTGAATAGTTGATCCCTTTAAGTTTAAACTCGCCTTATTTGTTGGTGCTATTTTTACAACCTTATCTAAACAAGAAGCAATATTTCTTGCAACATATGTTTTACCTTTACCAGCATCTCCTTGTAGTAATAAACCACCTTCGCTTATAAATATATCTTTAATTTTTTCCCAATCATCACTATCTTTAATATCATAATCTTTCCAATCATCAATATTAAACTTATAATCTTTACTTATATATTCTTGAACTTTTGTTATTTGAGGTACTTTACATACATCATTTTCACCCCATTTCTTACTATTTTTTAAGTTACATTTTTCATTTTTTTCATAATACACAACTGCACAATCAACATTTCTACAAATTAATTTACCACCCATATCTTTAATCATATCATATAGTTTGATATTTGCTTGATCTAATATTTGGATATACATACCAATATTATTTTCAGTTAAACTTAATTCTTTTTCGGCACCATATAAGTAGTAATCGGTATTGGGTATTTTATGGATATGCATTTCCATATCTGGATATTTGTGGATAAACGCCCATATTTGGGATAAGTCATTATTGATACTATATTTACCAGTGCTCACTCTTGTCTTTGCTAATAAACCTGAAAGCATATTGATAAGTAGTTTATAAATTGATTTATCATAATTAGTATATTCTAATATTTTGTCAATTATTACTCTTAACTTATTTTTCTTTTCAGTATGAGATGGTATTAGTTGGTATTTAATATCAAATTCAATATTAGTAGTCATCGCTTTTTCAATAATAGTATTGGAATAAATGTCACTTTTTTTGAATAAAGTAGTATCTTGGGTTTCAATATAATATAATCCTGTTTTTAATTTTCCATCATATTTTTCCCAAGAATCATTAAATCCATATCTTATCCATTCATTTTTAGGATTATACATCACACTAGTATAACACTTATTTATATCACGAGCATAACCATCTTTCATTAAATCTAAACAATTATTGTCAATTAAACCATAATGATTGCGATTAGATTTTGCTTTTAATAATGTTTGAAAAGTATGGGGATTATGAAACGAAGGTTTAATATCTCCACACTCTTCAATTATTAGTTTTAGAATATTTGGTAGTTTTTGACCCGAATATTCAATACCCATGTTTTCGCATATTTTTCTACATAATAAAATATTGTTGTTTAAAGAATAGGTTTTGCCGTCAAATTGAAACATTTGAACTACTCCATCTTTCGCACAAATATTTTTCCATGGTAATTTATTATGTGTATTTATTATCTTACCAATTTCATCTAATGGATTGCTATTTTCTAATACTACTATATTTTCTTCATTTATTTTTTCCTTTTCTTTTATTGTTTGAATATCATATGTCATAGTAGTAGTACCATCTATAATTTGATTTAATGATAAAACACTTTTAACTCTTTCTTTTGGTATTGGGTAGAAGTGTCCGTTGGATACTTTAAATATCATCGGTGGAGAATCTTTACATTTCATTTTATGTGGAACATAATGCATAAAGCGTTGCTCTTCTTCATCTAATGCATGCATATATATACCAAACTTTGCGCAAAAGTTTCTGATTCCCCAAGTATTCACGCCTTCTAGCAAACTATTTCCATTATCAAATATTTCTTCTAATTTTTCGTAACTACAAGATTTTTTGAAACCTTTCACATTACCATAACGATTTATGATGTAATCATATACACATTTATTAGTTTTAGTATCCCAATCTTGGTTATCATAACCATCATAATTTAATGATCCTGTTTGTCTCATACGCCTATCAGAGAGAGGAATAGTTATTCTTGGAACTAAATTAATGTTTTTTGTGATTGTTTCAATTTCAACTTTAAACACATAATTTCTTTTAAATATTTTTTCTTTTAAATCTTCTGTTTTTGTTTTTACCACCATATCAACTTGACCTCTGGTAAATAATCTTTCATCAAAATTAATGCTATGATATTCACGATATACGCTTATTATTTCATCATCTTCGGTATATCTCATAACAAATTCTAATGAACCTTTTATGTAAGAAATAAACTTGTCACTATTCGCAAAATCTCCTTCAATATCATCTGCTTTATAGATTAAAACAGATACTCCAATACTACCTTTATAATGTTTTTTTTCGCCTTTATATTTTTTGAACGCTTGTTGTATTCTTGAAACTGCTTGTTTTTGTTTTTTGTCTTCTTTAATTTTATTCTCAATCATCTCATTTAAAAACTCTCGTTTCTTTTTAGGTGTATCCAATACACGATTTCCTTTTAATTTTTTGAACTCTTTATTGTTTCCATGTGGTTTATAACCAAATATACGAGTATATTCTGCTCTCAATGTCTTCAATGTCTTCTTTTTAGGGGGCATAGTTATAATACCTAAATATTTTATTCCTACTATATTATAAGATTTTATTCTTATATACTTTTTTACCCAAATAAAATATATGAAAAAATAATCAATTTTTATTCCTCCGAGTTTTTAAGGTTATTTTCTAATTCTCTAACCCTCTCAACTAATTTCTTTTTTTCCACATGATATAAACTAAAATATTCCTTTCTTTTAGAATTTCGTTCTTTCTCCTTTAATTTCATCTCCGGTCTTTGATGACTTTTTCTACAAGCCTCTTGTTGTCTTGCTAAAAAATCAGGTTCTAATCTTCTCTTCGCCATATATGCTCTGTTGTATTCTCTTCTTTTTTCTTTTTCCTCCTCAGTTAAAATCTTTTTAGGTTTAGTAGGGGTGTTATCCATACCTTCCGTTGTTATCTATTAATATATAAGATATTCTTATATCGTTTTTACCGATATATACACTTAACGACCCACTTCATTATATTTAAAACTATCATAATGATTATTTCTTCTTTTCCATCTTCTGTTATATACTTTGTTTCGTATTTTTTCCTTCCTATCAAGTTCTTCTTCCCATTTTTCAAAATCAATATGCTGTATTATACTTTGTCTTATATCAAATTTTTCACATAATTCTTCAATTAGTTTAAAATGACTATCAGGCATTCTAATATTTAGTAAGATTAAACTTTTTTATTTTTTTAATCATTTAAAGGTATATCATATTTTTTAAATAAATCATCTCTTATTTTTTTAACATAATCAAGAGTATATTTATCGGTTCTAAATCGTTTTTTATATGTTAGTTTTTTATTTTTAATTTGAATACACCAACAAGAATACGGATTTTTTGTTGTATTTTGTTCATCATAATGAATACATTTATAAGGATTATTGTTATGTGAATCATAAAGTTTATTTATTTGATTATCACTTCTACTAACCCACCTTAAATTATCAATTCTATTATTTATTCTGTTTCTATCTATATGGTCTATTTCTTCTAAATTATTAGGATTATCAATTAAATTTTCTCCAACTAATCTATGAACCCTTTTTGAAAAAGAACCGGAAGGATTTTTAATTTGAACTTGCAAATAACCTCCTGCTTTTTCATTTACATATTGTCTTTTTATTTCACCAGTTCTAAAATCTTTAACATTTCCTAAATTAGATATTCCATAAGTTTCAAAGTTTTTAATTGGTTTAAAATATTCTTGTTCCATAATATATATATAATTTATGGAATGTTTATATCATTTTTTAATATTTTTTTAAACCAAACTTTTTCAAATAATCATTATAACTCGCACTAACACTTGGTTTTGACCAAAGTAACCATCTACTCAAAGCACCGGCACTTTTATAATCCGCCCAATTTTCATTATTTTTATGTCTTGCTAAATACGCTTGTTTGCGATCTTCATCACCATGTTTAGTATAATCACTCATACCAGACGCGCCAAAGTGAGTCGTTTTTATCTTTTTTCTTGCATCATCATAGAATACTGCTTTATACTTTTTACCTTCTTGGTCGCTTTTTGTTAATTGAACGAATACCATATCTAATATATGATAATAAAAAAATAAAGAAAGGAAACTATCCAACCTTTCTGGTTTTACTACCACAAGGTCTGCCTACTCTTCTTTTTTTGTGTGTATGAATATTTCCTGCTTTCATCTACTATTATTAGGCAATATTATTTTTTCTTTTTTTGAGGTAGAGAATTCTCTTTACCCATTCTATATCTTCTTTGTTTAATTCTTTTATGAGGCATTCCTACTATTATAGTAAGAAAGAAAATTTATTTTTTACCCACTTTTTCTTTTAAAATACTTTCTGCTTGTTTATTCGATTTATCTAATTCATCAATTAATTTTTTTCTTTCCTTTCTAATCTTATCTAATTCTTCTAAACAATGCATTTCATCTTTTTCTAATTGAGATATTCCTGCTTTGATTTCGCTGTTGTATTTACGCATGTATTCACGATTCTTTTTTTGTTTATCAGTTCCTTCGGTAGGTGCTTTTCGTGGTCTACCTCTCTTTGGTGCTTCCATTATTTTATTCTAATTATAAATAAGATTATTTTTTATTAAGTATACATTATTTTATTTTCTAATGTCCCTTCTAATTTTGCTTGATTTTTATATTCATCTAATATTTTATTATCTTTTTCATTTAATGTTTTTCTTAATTTTTCTTCGCCATATGCCTCTACTATTTCATATACATCACTCCAAGCGTCCTGATGTTTTGCTAAATATGATATTTTAGAAAGATTTGATTTTTTATAATTATCAAAATTCCATACATCTAAATAGTCTTTAACAATTTTAAAAACATCTTTTGATGTTTTATCACCAATTATTTTTTTGTTTTTTTCTTCTTTAAGTTTTTTAACTTTTTCGTTGGTTTCTTTTTTCTCTTTTTCAGTCATAGTAAATCTTTGCTTACTATAATCAGCACCCATCGACTTTCTAAAATCTTTTTCTTTATCATATTTTTTTGTTGCAGATTGTCTTCTAACCGCCGCTTGTAATTTTTTAATCGCATCACTTTTATCATCTGCGCCCGCTGATTTTACAACCGATACTGGTTCTTTCTTTTTACGACCACCACTTCCTCTTGGTTTTCTTGGTTTTTTATCCTCTATTTCAATTATTTTTTTTTCAACTGGTTTTGATGTTGTTTGTCTTCTAACCGCTGCTTGTAATTTTTTAACTGCACTATCTTCTCTGTTATTTTTATCTTTATTTAATTTTTTACCTAACCGAGAATCTATTTTAACTGCTCTACCTGTTACTGGGTTAATAATGCAAGTCTTTTCCATTTCTAATTAATACAAATATTTTTTTATACAATTTCACTGCTCATCTCAATGCCTGACAAATCTCTACTCTCTCGTTTTTTAACTACATTACCAATTGTTCCGTTTAATTGAATTGGTATACTACGATTAGCATTCTGATATGCCTGTGCTATACTTGTTTTATAACTTTGAGGTATTTCTTCAAAAGCACAATCTCTTAATAAATTTTCATATTTTAAAACAAACATATCGTATTGTTCCTTTGTAATATTATCTTCTTCAATTGAATCAATTTCTTGACTTAACTCCATAAATTGTTGGGATAGTCTTTTAAATACATCAAACTTTTCAGAAGGTTTCACTGAATTAGTTATACTCATTAGTAACACACTAACGGCATTTACAACTATATTAGGAACTTTAACCGAATTAGCATCATCTGAAATTGAATTTATAATACACATACAACTACTTGTTAAAACTAATGGTATATTAAAACAAAATTTAATAAAACTCCAATGAGTTGATGCTCTAGTGCAAAGTAATGTCATGCATTCGCATTTATCTAGTAATTTTAATTTTGATTTCATTCTATTTCTATTAATAACCAAATATATTTAATGAAGGTTTTGATTCTCTAACTTCAGGTTCCATTGGTTTAGGTAATTCAGGAGGTTTCTCAACTTCTTTTGCTTTCGCTTGTCTAGGTCTATGTTTAGGAGCTTGATATACAACTTCTTCTATTTCTTCTTCGGTACTTTCACTATCATATTGCTCTTTAATAATTTTCCTTACTATTCTTCGTTTAGGTTTTTTAATTTTTCTAACTTCCACTTCTTCAACTATTTCAGGTTCCGCTTCCGCTGGTTCCGTTACTTCCTTTGATTCTTCTTTTTTTGTGGTGCGTTTGGAAGTTTTAGGTTCAGATTTAGATTTGGGTTCAAGTATATCATCTAATTCTTCATCTTTAACTTGATTATCATTTAAATCTAAAGTTTTTTCTTCAGGTTTTGGTTTTGGTCTTCGTCCTCTTGGTGGTGGATTCGCTTCTTTTTCCGCTTTTCTTTCTTCTTGTTTCGCTTTCTTCGCTTCTCGTGCTTTTTTTAGTAGTTCAATTCTTTGTTCCATACTCATCGGTGCCATAATTAATAGTCTTCTATCTATTATTATAGAAAAAAATAAATGAAAATAAATTATATTGTCTTCTATCAATTAACTTCTAACATTTGATCAACTTTTTTTGTTAAAAAACTAACTTCAATATCATCATCATTAACTGGTTCAGGAACCGATACTTCTTTTGGCGGTGTTTGATTATTTTGAAAAACTTCTTCTTGAGGTACGGATAAAGGATGTTTAGTTACCTTACCATCTTCGGTTTTCATTAAACCATCATAAAATAACTCTGGCGGGGTTTGAAATGTTCCACTCATATTTGATTTATGAAGTTGTTTTAGTTTATCTACTTCTTCTTGTGTTAATCCGTTATCATATCCTTTCCATTTATTGATTGTTATTTTTGCACTTAAATCAAGTAAAAACTCATCGTTTTCAGTTAATTTTTTACCTATTAATTGTCTTCCTCGCGAATATAAGTCATCATATACAGCTTTCATTTCATCGTCATAATCTTCAGGGTATACTGTTTTATCCATTAAAATATCTATCTATATAGTAGAGATATTTTTAATTATGAAAATTAAACAACTAAAAAATATAACTGATAAAATTCGCAACTATCAAAAATATGAACCTCCTCAACCTCGTAATAAATTACTACCACCAACATATAATATCGTTTTGTCAGCAAGTCCTAAAGGCGGTGGTAAAAGTTATAACTGTATTCAATTATTAACTAATTATGAGGAAAGTGGATTTGTTAGCGAAAAAGGCGAAGATGTTAAAATGCGTACTATTTGGGTATCAGGAGGAACTTCTCGTTCTAAACAAAATAGTATATTAGATAGTTTAAAAACTTTACACGATGATGACAGAATTGATGTAGAAGAAAATGTAGATAAAAGATTAAAAGAGATATATGAAGAAATTAAACTTGAAAGAGATTTAATTGAGGCATATAACATTTATCGTAAGGTTTATAATAAATTTATGAAGTCTAAAAGTCTTGGTAATTTAAATGTAGATGAACTTATGTTACTTGAATTTAAAAACTTTATTGACCCTAAAGATGACCCAGAAGCACCCAGAGATAAAAATGATAATTTGTTATATCACCCCAGAATGATATTTTTAGTTATTGATGATTTAATCGGTTCTGATGCTTTTTCTTCGGTTAAAAGAGGCAATTTTTTAAACAGACTTGCGGTTAAGTCTAGACACGAGTCTGATGAATTAGTAGGAATGAATTTATTTTTTATTACCCAATCGTTTAAAGCAATTCCGGCGGTGATCCGTAAGCAAACGGATATATTCGTATTATTGAAATCAGCATCAAGAAATTATATTATAGATGCTATAGGAGAAGAAGTTGGTTCTCATTTTAGTAAGGAAGAGATTGCAATTTATTATGATGAAATTATGAAAATAGATTATGGTAGTTTAATATTAAGTATACATAAAAAAGAACAACCTGAAAACAGAGTGAGAATGGGATGGACTTCAGTCATTGAAAGAGACAAAAAATATCTTGTATAATTAGAGAATGGGCCTTTTTGATTACTACATCGACAAGCGAAAAAATCATAAAAATGATAATTATGTAAATATAATATTAGATTATCCAATTGAAGTAGGAGATGATTATTATCTTAAAGTAAAGTTATGTGATTTTAAGTTTCTAAATAATATTTATAACATCAGTTCAACCTTAATGAATAACCAATTTAATATTAGAAGGTATTCTAAAACATATACTTATCAATTTGGCAGTGAATTATATTTAAGCGAAACAGGTTTCTTTGACGACCAAAACGCCTTACTTGTTAGTGAAGTAATTGATACTGATTTAAACTCATCTAAAATAACATATGATGATTTAACTTTAACTTATTATAATAATACAATTACAGATAATACTCAATCTTATTGGAAAAATATATTATCTGACACAGTTGATAATACAAATAGAAAAATGGAAGTTATTAAAGATACTGCTTTTTTTGAATTTGAAACAACTAATAATGAAAAAATTACATCATTAGAAACACATTTTTATAAAGATAGTTATACGGGAACACCAGTAGATGTAGTAATTGCGTTTGATAGATATGATACTAATACTGATCAATATGTTAATATTGAAAGCACAACTCTTACATTTCAATCAGCAGGAGCAGGTGAAACCGAAACTTACACATTCACATATAGTAATCCAGTTGCTACAGGTAAATACAGATTAAGATGCACTACTGCTTCATTACCATTTAATTTATATTTAATTAAATTACGAGCAAATAAACAAATACCTATATTTGATTCAGGAACTGTTGATGCACCAGTAGAACATACTATAACAATTCCTGATGGATTTTATAAAGCAAGTAATTTTAAAACTACTTTAAATGATTTACTCTCAAATTATAATCTTACCATATTAATTGATCAGTATACTAACAAACTAAAAATAAGTAATGATAATACTGCTTTCACCCCTACACTAGATGACTTAATTGATGATAATTTTCAATTAGATTTAGTTATACCGAATATACCGAATATGTTAGAGAATTGGGGTATAACTAATTCATACCAAACTTATATTCCAGTTCCTTTTAATTCATATTATGAAACTGATACTAATATAAATCTAATTAATTTATCTAAAATAATTATTACAACTGATTTAAATTTTCACAATAAAACTCATAATGAAATTATAACTGGTAATAGTTTAGCAAAAGGAATCGGTAATATATTATGTTGGGTAGATAACGATCAAGCACCTTTTACTTGTATAAATTATCGCAATTATGAAGATTTGTCATATAAAATTGAAAATAAACATATTACTAATATCAAGTTAAGTTTTTATAATGAGAAATCACAACCACTTAATTTAGATAATGCTCTTATACACCTACAAATCAAGAAATTACAAAAAAAATCTTTGTATTAATTAGATAAGAAAAATGGCATTCTTACTTCCTGTTGGTGAATTAGTGTTAAATGCAGTTGAAGCAGGTGTAGCAGGTAATATGGTTAACGCAGTATATAACGAATTTAAAGAACCTGTTAAACAAGTCTTAACTGAAAAAGCAGGTAAAGTAGTCGGAGACTACGCAAAAGCAAATCCTGATGGTTATGTAGATAATATAGTAGAACAGGCATATATTCATAAAAAAAGAAGAGTACCTGTTAGAAATCCAGGTAGATAGTTTATTCGCTAAATTCTTCGACGACCAAACAGATATGAAAATCAATTGCTTGAGAATTCTTTTTAGCACCATGATTATCATCTGATGTTATTTTTACGATTATTTGATTTATATCTTGATTTTCTAACTCTAGTGCAAATGAACCATTTTGTATGCTATTGTTCTGGTCATAATTAATCATAGCAATGGTTGGAAGGGTATCTTTATCAGAATTATAATAACTAGTATTATTAAATTTAACATTACCGAGTTTAATAGTCCAGTTGTGTCCAGGTGCCGAACCTACACCAGCACCGGATAAAGTTATACTATTTATTTTTAGTAAGGAACGGTTTCTTATTTGTATTAAGGATAGGTGATTAAAAGTAAAATATTTACGGTCAGAATCTGCTACACCATCTACAGTATTTAACCAAATGGTTTGACATCTTATGGGTTTCTTTATTATTTCGTAATTCATTATCTAATAATATATACTATTTTTTTTTAACAATAAAGCAATATCTATTTGTTCCCCCTGTAAAATAGGTTGCTTTACTAATACTTTTAATTCCGATATAATCTGCGGTGTAAGAGTTAATACTTGATTATATAAATCAATTGTAGATTTTGATACATCACTTACTAATATCATCGCAGACCCATCTTGATTACTATTTTTATATTTCATAAAATCATATTTAACATTTTCTAAAGCGACTTTATAAATTATCTTATCATAACTGATTGGATAATTACTTGTTATTTCAATTTGTAAATTTCCATACGATTTATTCCATCCAACTATTCCAGTTGATATTTGAACTACTTCGCTATTAGGTATATCGTATGTTCCAATAGCATATTCATAACCAGTTCCTTCAACTGATATTATTCTTACTCGTGGTGAAAATCCTACTGGTTTATATAATTCAAATGTAATTTTAATCGTTGAATAAGGGTCTTGCCAGTAGTAATTACCAACTGGTGTATAATCAAATCCCCAATTCGTAGCATTTACTATTTCTACATTACCTAATCCGGCACTAGATGTTAAACTTTGAACTTGAAAACTAATATATCGTTCTGCTGGATTATAACTATTTTCATTTTGAGTTATATATGCTTTATCAATATATAATGTTTCATCTACTGAGAAACCACTTCCAGCATTTGTTATACTTTGTAAAGTCGCCTTACCATTTACAGCAGGGTCTGAGTTTTTCAAAACACTTACTATACCTGTTGCTCCTGTTTCTACATAATTACCATTTACTAATTTTAAAAATGGGACATCAGTTTCAGTTGTATTAACAAACGCTAATGTTGTAGGATTTGGCAAAATTTCTTGTGTAATACTATTTGGTGGTGTTATTAGATTTCCAATACCTTTTACCAATGCACTTACATTAAATGAAGCAAATCTCGCTGATGCTGAATAAGTATTCGGATATACTCCATCAACAACTGAAAATTTATCTAAATATACCTTATCAGTTAAACTAAAACCACTCCCACCTATAGTTATTTCATCAATTAAAACTCGTCCGTAATTTGTTCCAGTAGTACTAACAACTCTCGCATTACATCTAACACCTGCATAATCATACCAAGCATCCCCGTCTGGTATATATAAAGGTATATTATAAAATGTCCCTTCAGTTACAGGTACGCCTGTTGCATAAGATAAAATAGTTTGATTACCAGTAGCATCTATACTAACAGTTTTAATTTCACTAGCACCGTTTAGAGTATCTACATCAAAACCGGCATATCTATAAGTAGGATTAAATGTATAATTACCAGTTTTATCTACCAATTCTTGTTTATCAATATTTATATAATCACCAACTGCGAAACCACTACCACGAGTATCTACACTTTCAAAATAAATATAACCAGTTCCATCTTCTTTTTTTTCAATCCTAACAGTTATATAAGCATCTCGGGGATAAAAAGATTGTGATTGCGTATCAAAATCCCATATTCTAACACCTGATATTGTTTCTTCAATAATTTCTTGATTTATAGTTTCTGGTATTAATTCATCAGCAGTTGTATCATAATTATAAAACGAATTTATACCGAATGTTTCGGATGGATAATATATGGTATTACCATTCCGTATTTTATTAGTAGTAAAACTATGTATACTTAAATTATAATCTTCATTTAAAATAATAGGATTTTTGAAATAAAAAGTTAATCTGTTATCATACTCTCCATCATAATTTACAAGTGTGGTTAAATCGTCATTCCTATCAGCATTAGAACTGTTTAACCTTATAATTTTATAATCTGAATTATGGTTCATATCTAATAATATAAACTAAAAAAAATAAGCATAGTGAATTATTACCTCGTAAGATTTATAATCTTCTAATCCTTAAAGTTTGTGCGTGCTCCGGATGCTTATGAAAATGATTACCTGGTTTTTTGATGTCATCAATCTTATCTACAATTTTAGTATCACGATTATCAACAGATTCAAATCTGGGACGAGAACCAATACCGCCATATAGCATTTTATTGGTATCGTGTTCATCAAATTGTGTTATACCTATTGTAGGATTGAAATTGATTAAATTGTTGAGAGTAGGTGTCACAGATGTCTTATGTTGTTTAAATAAACGGGAATATTCTGCTGGAATACCATCTGTTGATCTAAAATGATTTTTATGATGTAAATCCATATACTTTTTTTCAGTCTTTTTAAAAGGGTGTGGATAGTGAGTATCTCCTTCAATTGTACCACAGGGATTTGGTTCTACTTTAATATCATTAATAAAACCACTATAACCACTTGTCATGTCTTATCTAATATATTATGATATTATTTTTTT
>Ga0209653_1002458_pt1 | contig 13496 bp, 9 predicted proteins | sample SaaInl6LU_22_DNA_FD_184644 | JGI IMG/M metagenome (GOLD analysis project Ga0209653, IMG submission 184644) | Marine microbial communities from expanding oxygen minimum zones in the Saanich Inlet - ESP_116LU_22_DNA (SPAdes) (version 2) | ecosystem: Environmental > Aquatic > Marine > Intertidal... | reverse complement strand
CCAAACTAACGTACGTGAAGGTGACCGCTTCTTCAAAGCCTTCCAGGCTGCTTCTCAGGAAGCTGAGGCTAAGTTCGCTGAAGAGTACGAACGCGATCTGATGTAATTCAGAGTTGAGTTGAAAGGGGGACTTAGTTGTCCCCCTGTTTTACTGGAATGGGTAGATATGAGCGCGGTAGTCTTTAACCAGGATCAGGCTCTGTTCAATCTCTTCTGGGGTCATCTTTTTAACGATCTCCTCAAGACTGATCGCTGCATCCGGATCGCCACCTATGGCAGACAGGGTGTACCAAGCGTAGCCTCTGACAAGGTCAGGAGCGGGCATTCCACGGCCGACCTCGTAGTACCAGCCGATACCCGACTGTGCGCCAGGATGGCCACGCAAACTCGCGCGCAGATACCATTCGAAGGCGCGAATGTCGTCGCGTTCAACGCCAGTGCCCAGCGCATACATGCTACCAATCAGCTCTTCTGCTTCGGCGTTGCCGGTCTGAGCCATGGGGTAAAGTACCTTGTAGGCCTGTTCGTACTCCCCGCGTTCCATCATATTTTTCGCATCCTCAACATCGATAGCCAAGACCGGAGTTGAAAGCGCAATGCAGGTTGTTAAAGCTAAAGTTTTAAGCATTCTTACTCTTATCTCTCTGCCCGTATTTGCTGAGCTGCCGTGGCAGCCAATCAAGGTGGAGGATTATCTTACCACTCGACCTGAAACTGTCGAGCTCGGTAAGAGGCTCTTTGCTGATGAGATTCTAAGTGGTAACCAAAACATATCTTGTCAGACCTGCCATCACCCAGACCAGGGGACGGCTGACGGTCTCTCATTAGGGTTGGGCGAAGGGGCGATGGGTATTGGTCCGGATCGCAAGGCCAACCCTGAGATTATGAAACGTGTCCCCCGACATTCGCCGCATCTGTTCAACCTTGGTCATAAATTTGTCACGGAACAGTTTTGGGATGGACGGGTCTCTATAGATCCCGACGCTCCTTCAGGGTATGACAGCCCAGCTGAGGCTTGGCTGCCGCATGGACTCACCAGTTTATCAGCCGTACAGGCCACACTGCCGGTAACGGCCCAATTTGAGATGGCTGGAAATACTGGCGAGAATGAGGTGATAGGCGCTGTACGCCAGCGCATCGATTACGCCTGGCCCGTTATTGTTGAGCGTGTAATTGCAGATGATGAGTATTGGCGCCTGATCAGCGCAGCCTATCCGCAGTTGGAGCGCCGCCGAGATACCGAATACACCCATTTAGCCAACGCTATCGGTGACTATATCAACTCGGAATTTCAAAGTTTTAACGCGCCTATCGACCGCCTATCGCGCGGTGAAAAAATTGATATGACCGCTGATCAGAGAGCGGGCATAGCATTGTTTTATAGCAAAGGCCGATGCGGTGAATGCCACTCAGGACCGCTGTTCACTGACGGTAATTATTACTCGCTAGGCTTGCCTCCCATGGGGCCGGGTCGTACTCGCCAATGGGACCCCTGGGCACGAGATGTCGGTCGGATGGGTGTCAGTAATCGAGCCGAGGACGCGTATGCGTTTCGGGTGCCGAGTCTTAGGAACCTCTCATTTACGGCACCGTATGGTCACAACGGGGCCTATGCAACGCTGCGTGCGATGATCGAGCATCATAATGACCCGATTGCAGCGCTTGAGAGCTATGATCGCTCCCAAGCTATCTTGCCTAAGGCACCACATATCGAGGTGATTGATTGGATCGGTTTTGCCGATAAACCTGAGCTAGAGCGCATAAAGCGCTCCGTTGACCTTCCGCCTCTGGGGCTGAGTGATGCAGAGATAGATCAGATTATGGAGTTCTTGAAGCTGCTAGATGAACCAGAATTGATAGCTAAATTGCAGTCGCGATGAGTGCCTTCTGACAGCTTGTGTGGGAATGACCTTCGCGTAGCGAAGGTCGCGACTGGGCTATCCCAAAAACAGCGTATACGCCGGGTTCTGCGTCTCGTCAAACCAGGTGTAGCCCAGCTCGTCGAGGTAGTGGTTCACCTTCTCACGATCGTCCGGCGGTACTTCCATACCTACCAGCACACGGCCGTAAGCCGCACCGTGGTTGCGGTAGTGGAACATCGAGATATTCCAGCGCCCGCCCAGCTTATTGAGGAACTTCATCAGAGCGCCAGGGCGCTCGGGGAACTCAAAGCGGTACAGTAGCTCATGCTCAACTTGCGCTGGCTTATGGCCGCCAACCATATACCGGACGTGTACCTTGGCCATCTCGTTGTCGGTCAGGTCCTCAACTTTGTCGAGCTCCTGTTCGAGTTCGGCCATCAGTTCTGCGCGGCCGCCATTGTCAGGATTGACCTGTACGCCGGCGAACACAATCGCAGCTTGTGAGTCAGCGTAGCGGTAGTTGAACTCGGTGATATTGCGGTTGCCCAGCACCTTACAGAAATTCTTGAACGCGCCTGGGCGCTCCGGGATCTGCGCGGCGATCAGCATTTCACGCTTCTCACCCAGCTCAGAGCGCTCGGCGATATGACGCAGACGGTCGAAGTTGACGTTCGCCCCCGAGTTAATCGCGATGAGCGTCTGTTCGGTGCACTGCTCGCGTTCTACATAGGCCTTCAGGCCCGCAACGGCGAGTGCGCCGGCTGGCTCTGAGATAGATCGGGTATCGTCGTAGATATCTTTTACTGCGGCACAGATCTCATCGACACCAACAGTGATCACCTCGTCGACATGATCCTTACAGATATCCCAAGTGTGCTCTCCGATCTGCGCAACGGCGACGCCGTCAGCGAAGATGCCAACAGTATCAAGTACTGCACGATGCCCCTCTTTCATCGCCAGTGCCAGACAGGCCGACTCGTTAAACTCGACACCGATCACTTTAGTCTCGGGGCGTAAATATTTAACGTAAGCGGCAACACCTGCGATCAAGCCACCGCCACCAACAGGCACAAATATCGCATCGATGGGGCCGGTGTGCTGGCGCAGGATCTCCATACCAACCGTGCCCTGGCCGGCAATAACTTCCACATCATCGTATGGGGGGATGTAGGTCAGACCCTTCTCTTCCATCAATTTCGCCGCATGTTTACGCGCGTCATCAAATGCGTCACCGTGCAGCACCGCGCGGCCACCCATGCGGCGCACGTTATCGACTTTGACGGAAGGGGTCGTTTTAGGCATGACGATGGTTGCTTTGATGCCTAGATGACGAGCAGAGAAGGCAACACCCTGAGCGTGGTTACCTGCGGATGCAGTGATGACACCACGGGCTTTCTCTTCATCGGTGAGCTGGACCATGCGGTTGTACGCGCCACGAATCTTGAACGAGAAGACGGGTTGCTCATCTTCACGTTTGAGTAGCACGTGGTTATGTAGACGCTCGGACAAACCACGCGCCTCACTCAGAGGGGTCTGCTCGGCAACGTCGTAGACGCGTGCTTCAAGAATTTTACGGATATAGCGCTGCATAGTCGGAGTTACTCACGGACCGAATAATTTCTAGTGCGCAAATGGTATAGATTTGGGCTAATTTCGTCTACTTAACTGCCTAGTTCACGTATAATCCAAGCACTTTTTTACACGAACCTAGTGAGACCGATCTGATGACTCAAGATGAAATGAAACAGGCCGTTGCTCAGGCTGCAATCGACTATGTTGTTCCTAAACTTAAGTCAGATGACATCATCGGTATCGGTACAGGCTCAACCGCGAACTGTTTTATCGATGCGCTGGCGCAGCACAAGGATAAGTTCCAGTCCGCAGTAGCCAGTTCGGCGGCTTCGGCAGAGCGTCTGCGCTTGCACGGTATTGAGGTGGTCGATCTGAATCAGACCGGTGGGCTAGAGTTCTATGTGGATGGTGCCGACGAGTTCGACCCGCACCTGAACCTAATTAAGGGCGGTGGCGCGGCACTAACGCGCGAGAAGATTGTGGCAGGTGCGTCAAAAGAGTTTGTCTGCATCGTTGATCAGAGCAAACAGGTAGACCTACTTGGAGCCTTCCCGCTCCCCATCGAAGTGATTCCTATGGCGCGCTCCTATGTTGCGCGTGAATTGGTAAAGCTAGGCGGTGAGCCAGAGTACCGTCAAGGTGTAGTGACTGATAACGGCAACATTATCCTTGATGTGCACAACATGAGCATACTCGACCCGAAAGCGGCCGAAGATCAGATTAACAACATCGCCGGTGTTGTGACCGTGGGTCTTTTCGCGCTGCGCGGCGCCGATCTTCTGATGATGTCGACTCCTCAGGGTGTTGAGGTGATCAAAGCCGATTGATACTGGAGGCTGGGTCCATGACTCGGTCTACTGCCCGATCGCTGCATATTAAGCTAAAGATGCTTCATGGAAGTATCTTTAGCTTAGTCGGTGTTCACCACTGAACCACGGTGAGCAGGGCAATGCTCACAGGCATCGTAATCCAAGCCAAAGCGATTAGGTTGATGACAATCCAGCCCCAGCCGCTCTCGTCGCCTTCAAAATTATCGTGCGCCATGTTTACTCCTAAAAGTTTGATTCAAGTCAAAAAAATTTGGCGCGGATATTAGCAGGTGTTGGCGAGTCATGCACGGTCAAACGGATCCGCTAGATTTAGCCCTTTGCTTTAAGATTGCTCAAGTTTTCTTGGTGTAGAAACTGCTGAGCTGAACTAAGCTTAATGCTCTAGACCCAATTATTTTAGCTGGAATGACCGCCTCTATGAGACTAGTTTACTGGATCGCATCTCCGCTTCTGGTGGGCGCCCTCCTGTTGCACTCGGCACCCTACGTGGCGCGCGATTTCATTGTCTATTCGTTGATTGAGCAGGGTGCCGACAGTGCCGAGCTCAAGCGGGTACGTATCGATTGGTTCAACGCGAAGCTCGAGCTCCAAGGGCTCGATATGAGTTATCAAGGGCGCTCCGCTCTAAGTGTTGAACGTCTGAATTTTGATATCTATCTGCAAGAGTTGCTAGATAATCGTCTGCGCCTGTCGGGTCTGAAACTGGAAGGTGTCGCGGCTCAACTGACACAACAGGATCAGCTACTGCTGCTGGGCCCCATTGTGCTCTTGGGCTCAGAGCCTCAGGTACAAAGCACCGACGAGAGCGCAAGCAGTTATGAGGTCGGCTCGGATCTGATCGAGCTGGTTGATGTGGATATCGAACTGTTACAGCCAAGTGCCTCGCAAAAACTTAACATTGAGCGCCTGAATATCGGTGGTCTGTATCAATGGTCACCGCTTGAAGCGACCGATCTGCGCTTTGTTGGTCACCTTAATGGTGCGCCAATTACCATCGACTCCTCCGCACTGCCGCTGCCCGAGCGTAAAACACTCTCAGTACAGCTGGCGCTTCGACGGTTGGAATTGACACCCCTGATCGAAGCCTTCTCTCCCGGGTTGACGGCTACAGCCGATCTTAACTTGAACGTTGAGTTAGCTTTGGAGGGCTACCAAGCCTGGATTTCTCAATCTGGCAGCGTGCAGCTGAGCGACGTTTCGGTTGCAATCAATGAGAGCCGAACCGAACTAGGTAGCCTAAGTTGGCAGGGCGAGAGCTCGCAGCAGCTCAACCTACGGGAGGGCGCTGAACCCCTAATTGAGCTGGCCCTTAACGGATTGCTGGAGGCAGGCCGGGTTGAACTAGTACGGGGTGATCTTGCGGCTAGGCTATCTACGCTTTCGCTTGAAACCGATCTAAGCGTCAAACCTGAAACTTTAACGATGCGGGGCTCAACCTCACTAACCTTGGCTGAATTGGGCTTGAATCAAAGTGGTCAAAATCTGGACTTGGGCACCCTGAATGTGAATATTCCGGACCTCTCAAGTGGGCCTCAAACCCGCGTCGATTTGAGTGCGACTGACCTCCGCGCAACGGGAAGCAGCGCCGAAACTCTGAGTTTCGCACGACTGACCTCAGCTCTAGTTCTAGGCCAGCAGAGTGGTCAGCCTATTTGGCAGCCAGTCTCTGTAGCGGGGGATATCAGTTTAAGCCAACTAGAGGCCAGTGCTGAGGGTAACGATGTTGCTCTACAAGAGCTCCAGGCGAAACTCTCTAGTAGTTCACTTAGCGCAGTTGAGAAGCTCGCTGTAGATGCAGGCTTTGAGGGAGTCACTGCACTGCAGGCCGACACCCGTGCGACGCTTGGCTCGGGGAGTGTTGCGCTCAATTATGATGCCGCTACCGAACGGTTTGAGCTGCGCTCAGAGTTAGGGCAGAACGAGCTGTGGTTAGCGGATCAGCAGTTTAAGTCCGACTCCATTCGTTCGACTGTGAATGGCAGTTTGCCGTTGGACTTCAGTCAGTTTAGTGGCGAGGTTGGAGTGCAGTCAGAGCAGCTGAGGTTCTTCGCATCCAAGCTTGATGCTAGTTGGGAAGAGCTAAGCTTCGCGGGGCCGGTCAAGCTTCGACTAACGCCTGATATTTTGAGTCTGCCCTTGAACCTAAGGGGTGATCTCGGACTCAAACAGCTGGAGTTGAAGGCTGCTGAGACCGATCTCAGGTTGGAGGGTCTTGCAGGTAACCTGCAGCTGAACCAGCAAGAGGCACTATCACTAGCGGCCAGTCTGAGACTCGATCGGTTGGATCTCGATCACAATGGCCAGCGAGCTAAATTCAACAGGGCGCAACTGCGCCCCAATCTTAACTTCAACCACTCGCTTGCGCAGTTTGATCCGCTATCGGTTCGGGGTGGCGTGCAGTTAACCCTGAATGAGCTGGGCGCAAACTTCGATGGCAAGGATCTCGGGCTGATTCGTCTCACCTCCGATCTTCAACTGCAATCTGATGCCAATAGACAGACTTTGAAGGGCAGTCTGAGTAGCAGCGGTTTGAGCTATCAAACGGATCAACTGAGCCTGGATCTAGCCGAGTTTATCTCTGAACCTGAGATTGCCCGCGACAGTGCGGGAATAACACTTGGTACACCTATTAGCCTGTCAGGGGTCTCCTATCGAAATGCTGATCAGAGCGCTAATCTGGATGGGTTAAATGGTTCAGTCAGCACTCGACTGAATCCCGATTTAGGCTTCTCAAGTGCAGAGCTCAGTGCGCTTTCGCTAACAGGTCTGAGGGCCGAGGTGGATGAGATACTCCGGTTAGAGCAGGCACAGCTGGCCAAACTGACTGTGGAGCAGCCAATGCGCGTACAACTGCAGGAGCTCGAACTCAGGCAGTTCAGCCTTGGGCCGCAAGAGGCAAATCTGGTCAGCCTGAGCAGTTTGAGCCTTGACCGAGCCACGTTTGGCGATGATCTTTTAGATCTCGGTGTATTAGTTACGGAGAACTTACAGGCGAATCTGCAATCAGAGTTGAATAGCCAAGCTGTGAAATCTGAATCTAGTACCAGCCAGACGAGTGCAACAGTGCCAGCCGATGAACCTGCCCAAGATCGTCACCTGCCGATTGATATAAAACTTCAAAGCTTTGATGCCCGCGGTCAGACACAGCTGAATTACCGGGACTCTTCCCTGGCAGCGCCGCTGAATTTGAATTTAGTTGCGTCAAAGTTGAGTGCTGGAAGCTGGGACTCACGCGCTAGAAAGCCGCTTGCGATTAATCTGCGCGCGAAGCTCAATGAATCCGCTGATATCTCCGTAGATGCCAGCTTTACGCCATTGAGAGCCAAACCTGATGGGCAATGGAACGCCCAGATTCGATCGCTACAGATGCCCATCTTAAGTCCGCTGGTGCAGACCTTTGCTGGTTATCAGATTCGCGCAGGGGCGTTGAGCCTAGATGCCAGAGGTACGCTAGAGGCGGGGCAGTTGAAGGGTAACAACGCTGTGCGTATCCAGCGTCTAGAGGTTCAGCGTGGTGTCGAGAGTGCTGCTGATGAGACAGATAAGCTTTTCACGATGCCTCTGCCGAGCGCCGTCTCTCTGTTGGAGAAAGAGGAACGGTTGATTGAGTTAGATCTGCCGGTGAGTGGCGATATTAACGATCCCCAATTCAACTACCAAGATATTATCCAGATTGTAGTGACCAGAGGTGTAAAGGAGGGCGCGACTCTCTACCTGACCAACGCTCTGCAGCCTTTTGGCGCCATCTACATGCTCTATAACACCGTTAAGGATGTGAATGAGAATGGTCGTTTTATTCAACTGCAGCCGCTGGAGTTTGATCCGGCAACCGCTGAGCTCAATCGTGCTGGTAGAGACTATGCAGCCAAGCTCGGTGGCATGATGCAGGAGCGTCCAGGCCTGACACTCGAGATCTGTCCCATCACGCTGGTGAGTGAAGAGCAGTTGCTTTGGGATGAGCTGGTTGAGGCGCAAGAGGGCGCAGAGAAGGCGCTGACCGGTAAAGCACTAGGCGATGAGTGGGATCAGAGAATAGCAGGTTTGGCGACTGCGCGGATCGAAGCTCTGCGCTCTACGTTGATTCGCTTGGGCGTCGCGAACGAACGTATCTTCCCCTGTATCGCACGCAGCGGCGCTACCGAGGGAGCGCCGCGCGTTGAGCTCGCATTCTAGCCGATAGCCATCATGTCTTGCTGCGCAGTATGTGGTAGCACTGCTCAATCCGCAGCGGCGTGCGCAGGGCAAAGCCGATGCCGACAAACAGCAGAACCGCGAGCGGTGGCAGGCTGAACCAGAGCTCGGGGTGCAGGCGCACATCAACACGCAGTAGATTCTGGTGCAAGGCTGCCAGCACCAGCTCAGCACTGCCTGCTGCCAGGGCGCCACAAACGGCACCCAAGAGCGCAAACTCGAGCAGATCAAGTCGTTGTGTCTGCTTTGATGTGCTGCCCAAGGTCTGTAGCAGTGCAGCTTCAAACCGACGTTGCTCGAGGGCCTGCAGCAGCGTAACGGCAATCAGTATCAGGCCACAGGCGAGTGTTAGACCCAGTACCATCGCTGAACTATCTGCTAAGCGCTGCAGCCAGCCTGCAAGCTGCTCAAGCAGTTGATCAATATCGATCAGGGTCAGTGATGGAAACTCGCGTAGCATATCCGTTGCTGCGGTGCGTTTATCATCATCCAGTTTGAAACTGGTTATCCAAGTCCCCGGATAATTCTCTAACGCCTGACGCGAGAAGATGACGTAGAAGTTGGGGCGGAACGACTCCCACTGCACTTCGCGAATGCTGGTTATGGTGCCGCTGACAGGCTGGCCACCCACATCAAATCCGAGTTTATCACCTAGTTTTAGTCCCAAATCCTCGAGCATATCCCGTTCAATCGAAATCTGCGGTTCAGTCGAATCTGCGTCCCACCACTGGCCGCTAAGAAGCTGGTTGTGCTGCGGCATGGTGTCGCGCCAGGTGAGGTTAAGCTCGCGGCGTAGCGCACCATCTTTAAGCTGCTCCTCGTTTAGCTGTGGACGTATGGGGGCGTCATTAAGCTCAGTCAGTCGGCCGCGGATCATTGGATAGAGATCCGTCTCTATCTGACGCTGCTCAAGGAAATCATCTAACCCGGGCTTCTGCCAATCTTGGATATTAATAACGAAATAGTTGGGTACGTCATCGGGGAACTGAGCTTGCCACTCTTGCAGCAGGTCTTGTCGGCTAACCCAAACAACGCTCAGAAGCGTCAGCAGCAGCACCACAACGGCAGACTGCAGACGGTGCCAACGGCGCTGCTGGCTGAGACGAATCTTTAACAGGCGGCCCAACGTCATCTGCTTGGCCAGTGGTTTGGCAATCCAATGCAGCAACTGCTGCGCAACCCATCCAAAGAGGATGCCGCAAATGCCCAGTGCCAGAAGTAACAGAAAGGCAGCGAGCGGTGCTTGCAGGAATAGCAGAATGGTTCCACCTAAAAGCGCAAGGCTGATTACGTAGAGAGAACGGCCCGAACCTGTCTGGGTGCCGAGATCTTCCCCGCGCAAAAGCTGAGCCACCGGAACACGTGCCTGTTCTAGCGTGGGTGGCAGACCCAGCAATATAAGCATCGCAAAACCCAGTGCGGCTCCGCTGAGATAGCTCCACCAGTTTGCGGAGGGCAGAGCCTGAGGTAACAGATCGGCGATCCAGTAATCAGCGATACGCTCAAATATGACTCCGCTCAGCGTGCCCACAACACCAATAACGAGCGCAGCAATCAGTAGCTGCCACAAATAAAGACGTACGACCTCTCGAGGCTGTAGCCCCATCGACATCAAAAGGGCACTGCGGCTCTGTTGGCCATTACTGAAACGGCGTAGCGCCAGCATGATCGTTAGCGCTGAAAGTAGCAATGCCGTGAGTGCGCTCAGACGCAGGTAGGACATACCCTTGCCTAGCGCATTACCGGTAACGGGCTGATCGCTTGTTAGCGATAGCACGCGTTCATACTGCGCCAATTTTGGCTCAAGGTCTGTCTCAAAAGCGGAAATTTGCTCCGCTTCCCCCGCCATCAGTAGCCGGAACTCTGCCCGGCTACCCGGAGCCAATACACCGCTTGCTTCAAGATCGGCTTTGTTAACCAATACATGTGGGCTAAGGCTGCGAAAACCGCTGCCGCGGTCAGGCGAAGTGAGCATGCGCGCTGTGACGGTTAGATCGACGTAACCAAACTGGATCTTGTCGCCTACATCAATCTGTAGCTGTTGGAGAATCCGTGGTTCAACCCAAGTCTCGCCGGGGGCGGGAACGGCTGTCGTTTGCATCGGCTCGGTAACGATTTCGCCTCGCAAAGGATAGGGAGGCGTTACAATTCGGGCCGAGCTCAGAACGAGGTTATCCCCGGCTCCAACCATAGTGGGGAACTGAATAACCTGAGTGGTCTCTAAGCCTGCTTGCTGCGCATCCAAAACGCGCTGCTGGTCGAGGGGTCGACTGGAACGCAGCACCAGATCGGCACCTAGCACGCTGGCACTCTCACGTAACAGACCTTGCTCTAGACGATCGCTAAGCAGCGATAGGAAGGTGGTCAATGTGATTGCCAGCCAGGTGGCCAGCACAAGGGCGCGCCACTCAACGGTGCGCAACTGCGCCCAGAGTTGGCGCTGGGCAAGCCTTATAACAACAGGATTCATTAACGCTCCTCCAGAGTACCGTTGGCGAGGAGGATGCGGCGCTGGCAGCGAGCTGCCAATTCAGGATCATGGGTGATGAGAATCAGCGTGGTGCCCTGCTGTTCATTGAAAGCAAAGAGCTGATCAATAATCTGGTTGCCGGTCTCCTCATCTAGGTTACCGGTTGGCTCGTCAGCGAACAGTACTTTTGGCTCGCCGGCGAAAGCACGGGCGATTGCCACGCGCTGTTGTTCACCACCCGAAAGCCGCGAGGGTGTGTGGTCAAGACGCTCTCCCAATCCCACTCGCTTCAGCCAATCTGCTGCTTTCTGCATTGCGTTGGGTTCGTTACGAATCTCCAGTGGCAGTGCAACGTTAGCTTGTGCGTCCAACTCGGGTAGCAGGTGGAATGATTGGAAGATAAAAGCGATCTGTTCACTGCGCAGTTTGGCGCGTGTGGCATCATCAAGGGTGTCGAGTCGCTGACCATCCAAGCTAATCGAACCAGAGGTCGGCACATCTAAGCCTGCTAAAAGACTTAGCAGTGTGGATTTGCCCGCCCCGGATTTCCCTACGATTGCTAAAGTCTCTCCCGCTTTAACGCTCAAGTTGATTGACTTAAATAGTTCGAACTCGCGTCCGGCGGAGCGAAAAGATTTAGCAAGATTTTGTGTTTCGAGGACAGTTGCAGGTGCATTCATCAGCGCTTTGCTCTTCTCATTCAGGTGATCTAAAGATTTGCAGTCTAGTATATGTCAATACGCCCTATCCTGTTGTTTAGCTCAGGTTATAGAAGGAATCGACGTGATCAGACTTGGTTTAACCCTACTTTTAACAGTCCTTACTTTCACTTCGCTGAATGCCCGTGCAGACGGCATCCTTGTCCTCGGCGACAGTTTGGCCGCCGGTTATGGCTTGCAAGCTAATGAGGGTTGGGTTGACATGTTAGAGCAACGCCTCAGTGAAGCGCCGCAACCGATTGAGGTAATCAACGCGAGTGTGAGTGGCGAAACTACCTCGGGTGGCCTGTCGCGCCTGCCCGACCTGCTAGAACTGCATGAGCCTGATATGGTGCTGCTTGAACTCGGTGCCAACGATGGTTTACGCGGCCTGCCGTTGCAGATCGTTGAGAAAAATCTCAATGCTTTGGTGGAAATGTCACAGCAATCTGGTGCACGTGTGGTGGTGCTGGGCAACCGCCTCCCGCCGAACTACGGACCACGATACACTCAACAGTTTTTTGATCTATTCGCCAAGCTGGCGGGAAAGTATGAACTACCACTGGTTCCTTTCCTACTGGATAGGGTCGCGACTGAGTGGGATCTAATGCAGTCCGATGGCCTGCACCCAAATGCTCAAGCTCAACCGATCATTTTTGATACAGTCTGGGCGGTGCTCGAGCCAGAGCTTTGGTAGTGCAACGCCCGAAGTGGATTGCGCGACTCTTGTCGTTAAGCAATTTGTCGAAATAGTGCTTTGCGCTATCTCCCGACGAACAGCCACTATGCAGCCAACGCAGGAGCATTTGACGTACATCGCTCGTTCAACTGACTGAGCAGTTGAGACGTAAATGAGCCAAAATGCGACAAAATGCTGTTACACAGCTCAAACCCGATATGTTCGGTGATACCATTTGGCGCAATTTTGAAAAAGAACAATATCTAGGGAGATATGATGAGAACTCGTGCTGCCGTCGCCCTTGCACCGGGCAAACCGCTGGAAGTTATGGAAGTCAACCTTGAAGGTCCTAAAGCCGGTGAGGTTCTAATCGAGATCAAGGCGACGGGTGTATGTCACACCGATGAATTCACACGTTCAGGTGATGATCCAGAGGGTCTTTTCCCAGCGATTCTCGGCCATGAAGGCGCGGGGGTCGTTGTGGAAATCGGCGAAGGCGTTACCACGCTCAAGCCAGGCGATCACGTTATCCCTCTCTACACGCCAGAGTGTCGCCAGTGTCACGCTTGTTTGAGCGGCAAAACAAACCTCTGTACTGCGATCCGCGGAACTCAGGGTCAGGGTTTGATGCCAGATGGTACAACCCGTTTCTCGATGCTGGACGGTACTCCAATCTACCACTACATGGGCTGTTCAACTTTCGCTAACCACACGGTTATGCCTGAGATCGCGCTTGCAAAAGTGCGTGATGACGCGCCATTCGACAAGATCTGTTACATCGGTTGTGGTGTAACGACAGGTATCGGTTCTGTTATCAACACGGCGGGCGTAGAGATTGGCTCGACTGCTGCAGTATTTGGTCTGGGTGGTATCGGTCTGAATGTAATCCAGGGTTTGCGTATGGCGGGTGCTGATAAGATTATCGGTGTCGACCTCAACGACGACAAAGCTGAGATGGCAAAGAAGTTCGGTATGACTCATTTCGTTAACCCATCGAAGATTGACGGCTCTGTAACTCAGGCGATCATCGAACTAACCAAAACTGAGCAGGACCAGTTCGGCGGTGTTGATTACTCATTCGACGCTACGGGTAACGTTAACGTGATGCGCGATGCACTTGAGTGTTCGCACCGTGGTTGGGGTGTCTCGGTCATTATCGGTGTAGCACCAGCAGGTGCAGAGATTAGCACACGT
>Ga0209653_1002457_pt1 | contig 13499 bp, 10 predicted proteins | sample SaaInl6LU_22_DNA_FD_184644 | JGI IMG/M metagenome (GOLD analysis project Ga0209653, IMG submission 184644) | Marine microbial communities from expanding oxygen minimum zones in the Saanich Inlet - ESP_116LU_22_DNA (SPAdes) (version 2) | ecosystem: Environmental > Aquatic > Marine > Intertidal... | reverse complement strand
GAGTAGGATCACTGCTCGAGACCAATCAAGAGGTGCTGTTGCAATATAATGATGACATTGTCCTAGATGGGATCATCACATCCCCCGAAAATCTTGATTCTGAGAAACTGACAGCGTACGAGATTGGCTACAGCAACAGCTGGTGGTCGCAGCGGTTACAGCTCGATGTGCGAGCTTTCCGTGAAGATTATCGAGATTTTATCGGCAATCGTCGCGAGCCTTACGCGCTCGAACTTGAACCTCGTCAGCGCATTGGTGTGCGCCGTAACAATACGCAGATGTTGTTAAAGGGTTATGAGTTAGAGCTAGGGCTGCGCCTAACGCGTCGCTGGCTGGCAGTTGCCACAATTACTGATTTTGAGCTGTCCGGTTACACCCATAAGTGGCTGATCCCTTTTCAAAATTATCAGCCACTCTACCGTCGCGCACCGAGTATTAGTCGCAGCGGCCTAGTCAGTTATCGCAGCGATAAAGGGTGGCAGTTTTCGCTCTCGTCCGCTTACCAATCGGCAATGAAGTGGGTCGATGGCAATGAAGCTGAGAGTCGAGTGCGCACGGATTTAAAATTCACAAAGAGCTGGACTCTCTCTCGAGGAGAGGTGAGGTTGGGGTTAACAGCTCAGAATATTGGTGAGAACTACACAGAATTTTACGCGACTAATCAGTTTCAGACGCGTTATGTGTTATCTGTTGAATTGCGAGATTTCTAGTTTTCACGTTCCCAGCAAAAAAAAATTGCAGCTACAATAGGACGAGTTAGGTGAGGTCAGGATGACCGTTGGAGCACGAGTGGTGGAAAGTAATGGACGACAGCTCCGCGATAGAGCGCGGTCTTTTCGTGCCATCTGCGGATTTTGTTTGATCGGCGGATTGGTGCGCTGTTGTCGTTTAGGAATCCTAATATCGTTGATCTTCTTTTCTTTTGCTGCAAACTCTGCAGAGGAGCGAGAGTTGGCAGTTAAAGCGCTCGACCGTGTGCTTTTCTTGGTCAGCAGAGATACAGCCAGCTACCGTCAAATTGTGACTGCCGGCCGCTATGTGCTCCCTGAGGGCGCAGATATCACCACTATCGATATTTCAGCCGAGCCGCAAAAACTTCATGAGCAACTGCAGGGCATCTCTGCACAGCTTGTCGTCACCGTGGGTACGGCAGCGGCAGAGCGGCTCTACAAAGAGCTCTACGCCAGCAAAACAGTCGATCAATACCCGCATACCGTACTTTCCACACTGTTAACCCGCAGTGCTTTCGAATCATTTTCTGAACGTTATCCGTCTATACGATCAAAGGGTGGACCTGCAGTTATTGCCCAGTTCATTGATCAGCCGCTGAGTATGCAGCTACATTTAGCTCAACTGCTGCAGCCCTCGGTAAAAAATATAGGGGTGATGCTTGGCCCCACTAGCGCTGTTAGTCAGTCCCAGTTAATGCAATTAGAAAACCAGCTCAAGGTAAATATTGCTCAGGTGACTGTCGCAGTCAAAGATAACCCCATTCGGCAGCTCGAGCCTGCGCTGCAGGCCAACGAAATATTTGTACCGACAGCCGATAGCCGACAATTTAACTTAGCGACATCGCGTTGGGTATTACAGCTCAGCTATCGTTACCGTCGTCCAGTTGTGGCATACAGTGCCTCGTACGTCGATGCTGGGGCTGTCGCCGGAGTCTATACCAGTGCTGGCGATGTGGCGTCTCAGGTGGCAAATACTTTAAAGTCTTGGATTGAAAATGGCTTCCCTGTGCTCGGTTACCAAGCCCCGCCTGAACAATTTTCTCTCAAGTTTAATTCTGCCGCCGCTGCTGCATTGGGTATCAATCTGGCCGATGAGAACTACTATCGCAGAGAATTAACTCGACGCGCAGGGGGCAGCAATGAAGATCGTTGATAAGTTACTGCCATCATTGCAGGCGCGTTTGATGACGGCATTAATTCTGCCTTTGCTTATTTTATGTGTTGTTCTGACAAGTTACATGGCGGTTGTTCGCCATCACGATCTGACCGATCGGCTGATCTCTATTGCCGAGAAATCCAGCTTATATTTAGCCGATAGCGCTGGATTTGCGCTTTTTTCTGGGGACATGGAGCAGTTGCGTTCGCTCGCCATCAGTGCGATGAAAGCTGAAGAGATTTCAGCGGTGACCTTTTTTGACCGCAATCAAGCGGTCGTGCTCACCGTAGGACGTTCAAACTGGTCCTCAACGGACTTTGCAGCACTGAAACCTGGGGGTATAACTCGACTGCATGGCGATTGGTGGATGGTTTATCGAGCAGTTGAGGCAGCTGGAGTGTCAGCGGATGATTTTGCCGAAGTGGAGGCTCCTCGGCTCTACTTTGGCAACGTCCTTGTCGAGTTGGACAATCGTGTTCTATTACAGCGCCAATCGGAGAGTTTATTCGATATCTTAATCGTCGCGGTGCTGGTATTAGTGTTAGCGATTTTGGGCGCAATACAGATCAGTTACAGCATATCCAGACCGCTTAAAAAGCTCACTGAAGCGGTCTCGCAGGTAGAGAAGGGCAATTACGATGCCGTTATTCCCAATCAGGGCCCGAGAGAGCTGGCGTTACTGGCCGAGGTTCTCAGTCGCCAAATTGCCAATACACGCAATTACAGCTCGAGACTCGAGCGCGATGTAGAAAAAGCGACAGAGCAATTGCTTGCCGCTATGAATCATTTAGAGGAGGCAATGATCGCCAAAGATCAGTTCATGGCCAAGATGAGCCACGAGTTGCGCACTCCATTGACGGCAGTTATCGGCTTTACCGCAGCTCTTGCCGATGAGAGTCAACGCAGCAAACGCGAAGAGTATCAAAGAATTATTGCCAGTTCGTCGCGTTTGTTGCTAAAAACTATCGATGATGTGCTCGAATTTGCACGATCGAGTTCAAGTGAGCTGAGTCTGGCCGATGGTGCAGTCTATTTGCGAGAAACCCTTAGTGATGTTGTAGCAATCTACAGCGCAAGTGCTCAAGTGAAAGATATCCAGCTGAAAACTGTTGTCGACGAGGAGCTCCCTGAGCAGCTTTGGGGGGACTCGGTGCGGGTTGCACAAATATTTAATAACTTAATTGGCAATGCTCTCAAGTTTACCCATCGTGGAGAGATCACCGTTTCAATGGCGCGAGGGCAGCAATCACTGCCAGGTTTTCAGCAAGTGGTCTGCCGCGTAAAAGATACTGGCAAAGGCATTGCACCAGCTCGCATTCGACACCTATTCAGCCCGTTTGCTCAGGAAGATGACTCAATTAGTCGTCAATTTGGCGGAAGTGGCTTGGGCCTTGCCATCTGTCGATCATTGGTTGAGCTGATGAAAGGCGAAATTCACATTGAGAGTGCTGAGGGCGAAGGGACCACAGTCAGTTTTACTCTACAGTTGGCGCTCGCTAACAGTAGTAGCGCCATTATTCACTGCCACGAGGCTTTGATGTTCGTTGGCAAGCGTCTATTAGTGGCTGAGGACCACCCATACAACCAACAGCTCCTGCAGCGCATGTTGGCTGAGACTGGTGCTGAGATAGTCACTGTAGAGAACGGTGCCATGGTGCTTGATCAATTAGAACAGAGTGACTTTGATCTGCTTCTAATGGATATACATATGCCGATTATGGACGGTGTAAAAACGGCACAAGCAATATCAAACCGGCCAGTAGATAGCCCAATAATTGTCGGATTGACCGCAGATGTTAACAGCAGTGAACACCTCGCCATGAAGGCAGCAGGAGCAACACAAGTGCTGGTTAAACCGATTGAGCGCGGCTTGTTACTCAATACCTTAGCCGGCCTGCTAGGCAAGACAGAGCGTGTCGAGCCAGGGCAGGGGTTGTTGGCTGCAGGGGGAGTTCCCAGCGAGCTGATTGACACGTTATTGGAGACACTTGCGACCTTGCGTGTGGCGCTACACAGCAAAGATCATGCCGCTTTGCGCTCTGCACTGCACGATCTGATGGGGCTATCAGGTCTTTATGGTATGAAAGAGCTGCGTCAGCAAGTGCTTTTACTGCGACAAAATCTGACAGATCTTGACAGTGAAGAGATCGAAGCATGCATTGAAAAGATGTCTTTGGTGATCATTTCGGCATCGAGTTCACCTCAGGATCGATCGCATTGATTGCGATCAAGACGCCGTGGTTTGGCGCGTTTGGCGGAGTGAGGTGTTACACTAGAAGCACTCTGTCAGCTCCGCTATATTAATTAAAAGCTGACATTCCTTTTGTTATCACTATGGGCAGACGCCCTCCGAGTTATTCATGGTAAAAAAAACTGCTAGTCCTAGCGTTAAACTCCCCGCTAAGGATCTTCATGCTGCCCGCGAGGCACAAAATTATGAAAACCCTGTGCCGAGTCGAGAATACCTTCTCGATCTACTGCGCAACAGCAATGGGCCGCTAGACGCCGATGAAATCTGCCAACTGCTTGAGCTCGACAGCGGCGATCAAGTCGATGCCATTCACCGTCGCCTGCGCGCTATGGAGCGCGATGGCCAAGTGGCGCGCAACCGCCGCGGTGGTTACGGGACTCTCGAAGAGCTGAGCTTGGTGAAAGGGCGCGTTATTGGCCACCCCGAAGGCTTTGGTTTTGTCACCTCGCCAGAGCGTCGCGGTGATGATATCTATCTCTCCAGTCGTCAGATGAAACGGGTTTTTGATGGCGATACCGTGCTGGTGCGTTTAGCTGGTTACGATCGCCGCGGCCGCGCCGAAGGGGTGATTGTTGACGTGGTCGAACGCGGTGTGCAGCAAATAGTCGGTCGCTTTTTTGCTGAGAGCGGCATCTACTTTGTGCGCCCAGATAACCCGCGTATCTCGCAAGATATCATGGTCGCACCCAGTGCTATCGGCAGTGCCGAGCCGGGGCAGATCGTCGTGGTGGATATCATTGCCCCACCCTCGCGCAATCAGCTGCCCACCGGGGCAGTGATAGAAATTCTAGGCAATCCGCTCGATCCAGGTATAGAGATCGAAATAGCCATTCGCAACTTTCAAATTCCGCACCAATGGAACCGCGAGCTCGAAGCTCAAACTGCTGCTATCTCCGACCATGTTGAGGAAGCGGATAAAGTTGAACGCGTTGATCTGCGCGATCTGCCACTGGTCACTATTGACGGTGAGGACGCGCGCGATTTTGATGATGCGGTCTACTGCGAGCCGAAAAAACGCGGTGGCTGGCGCTTAATTGTCGCTATTGCCGATGTCTCGCACTATGTGCTACCCAACTCGCCGCTCGATGTTGAAGCTTATGAGCGGGGTAACTCGGTCTATTTCCCCAATCACGTGGTACCGATGTTACCGGAGAAACTCTCCAACGGTTTGTGCTCGCTAAACCCCCATCAAGATCGCTTGTGTATGGTCTGCGAAATGCAGGTTGGCAAAGACGGCGAGATAGGTAAGTTTCAATTTTACGAAGGGGTGATGCACAGCCACGCTCGGCTCACTTATACCCAAGTGGCGCGTGTTATTGCAGAGCGCCACGCCGAGCAAGAGGAGGGCGAAGAAGCTACCAGTAGCCGCCATCAATTTGCCAATGTGCTCCCTCAGATAGATGCTTTGCACGATCTCTATCAAGTCCTGCATGCGCGCCGCAATGACCGTGGCGCCATTGATTTTGACAGCCAAGAGACACGTATTTTATTTGATGCGCAGCGCAAGATTTCGCAGATTATTCCCGTCGCACGGACCGATGCGCACCGTTTAATTGAAGAGTGTATGTTGGCCGCCAACGTGTGTGCCGCCGAGTTTTTGAGCAAGTCTAAACTGCCTGCGCTATACCGTGTGCATTTGGGTCCCAGCGAAGAAAAGCTGACGGCGCTGCGCGAATTTTTGGGAGAGTTAGGGTTGGCGCTCAGTGGTGGCGATGATCCGCAACCGGAAGACTATCAGCGCCTGCTTAGAAGTGTTGCCAACCGCACCGATGCCGCCGTGATACAGACGGTATTGCTGCGCTCTATGCGCCAAGCGATGTACCAGCGTGACAACGACGGTCACTTTGGCCTCGCCTTTGATGCCTACACCCATTTCACCTCGCCGATTCGTCGCTACGCCGATTTAATGGTGCACAGAGCTATCCGCGGGCTGCTGCGCAGCAAGCGCAAAGTGGCGCACCTGCTCAAGCTCAGCAGTAAGCAGTATGTCGATCTGGCGGTGAGCTACCCGTATGGCGATGGGCCCATAGATCAAATTGGCGAACATATTTCGCTGACCGAGCGGCGGGCAGATGAGGCCACTCGAGATGTCTCAAATTGGCTGAAATGTGAGTACTTAGTAGAGCATGTGGGCGATGAGTTCGACGGTGTTGTCAGTGCTGTCACGGGCTTCGGCTTGTTTGTGATGCTCAACGATCTCTATGTAGAAGGGTTGATCCACGTCACCGGCTTACCCAAAGATTACTATTACCACGAGCAGGCACAACACCGTATGGTCGGTGAGCGCAGCGGTCGAGTGTTCAGGCTCGGTGATACTTTGCGAGTTAAAGTGGTACGAGTCGATTTAGATGAGCGCAAAGTCGACTTCGAACTAGTCGATAGCGGCGAGCCGATGCCGGCCGGCAAAGCCAAGCCACACAAGCCCCGCAACGAACAGGGCCGCAGCAAGCGCGGCGGCGGACGCGGTGGCGATACTAAAAAGGCGGGCAAACCGGCCAAGAAGCGCAGCGCTACAAGCGGCGGCCGCGGCAAGTCTGGGGAGAGTCCGAAAAGCGCTAAAAAACGCGCTCCCCGCCGCGCCAAGTGAGCTAGCTGGGCAGGACGGTTAGTCGCTGCCAGTCAGCTCTGGCAGTAGGCGCTCGAGCATATCGCTAATATGGGCAATAAATAGGGTGCCCATATCGCTCTGGTAGTAATTGATATCGCTATCGCCGACCGCCAATATCGCTCGCGGCTTGTCTCTGCCTATGGCCAATACTGCGGCGGAACCGACTTGTTCGCCAGAAGCCCCAAATAGCAGCCCCATCTCATCTGCGCGCAGAGGGCCGATCACAGGCTGGCCAGAGTCGACCGCTCGCGCCACCTGGCCGTGAAGCTGCTCGCGAGCAATATGGTTGGCCAGTGTGCCTTCGCTACTGGCGGCATCGTCGAGGAAAGTGAGGCTGTAAAATTCCAACCTAAAATCCATACCGAGGCTGTCGTAGAGCTTCTCGATCAGATTCGCCAAGGACGTCGCGGAGAGTAACTCCAACGTCAGGCGACGGGTCTTGGTAAAAAGCCGATCGTTCTCACCAGCAATTGTCATTAGCTCGTTGAGTGAGCCGCGCATCTCTTGATTGCGCTCGCGCAACACCCCTACTTGGCGCTCCACCAGTGAGATTGCTCCACCTGATTGATGGGGCAGTGCCAAGCGTTCGAGCAGATCAAAGTTTTCGTTAAAAAAATCTGGGTGTTCGATCAAGTAGGCGCGAACCTGTGCCAGGTTTACTTCGCTTGTAGAGTTCTCAGAGTAGTCGCTCACAGACGGATTCTCCCTTGGTAGACGTTCTCTGCGGGCCCCGTCATTAAGAGTGGGTGGCCCGATCCACGCCAGTTTATAGTCAGTTCGCCGCGGTGCAATTTTACCGTCACGCGCTCATCTAATAGCCCCCAAGCAATACCCACCGCCACGGCAGCGCACGCGCCTGAGCCACAGGCTTCAGTCTCACCGACGCCGCGTTCGTAAACTCGCAGTGCGATCTCGTTGCGGCTGAGAATTTGCATAAAACCGGCGTTAACTTTTTCTGGGAAACTTTCATGTGCCTCGATGCGCGGTCCCCACTCAGCGACAGGGGTGTTAGCAACGTCCTCACAAAGAGTGACCGAATGAGGATTGCCCATCGATACTGCGCCAATCTCGATAGTGCCAAGATCAGTTTGCAGTGAATAGCGCTGCGCCGTTTGTGCAGTGAAGGGCAGGCTCTCAGGGGCAAATTGTGGCTCCCCCATATCAACCGTAACTAATCCAGTTTTCTCTAATGTTAGGGTTAGGATGCGGTTGACGGTTTTGACTCGCAATGTGTTCTTGCCAGTTAACTGTCGGTCGTGCACATAGCGAGCAAAGCAGCGCGCGCCATTGCCGCACTGCTGCACCTCGCTGCCATCGGCGTTGAAAATTCGGTAGTTAAAATCGATGTCGGGTTCGGTGGGCGGCTCGATAACCAATACTTGGTCGCACCCCACTCCGCGTTTGCGATCAGCCAACTGAGCAATCAAGTGAGTAGAAAGACGCACATGCTGAGTTAGCGTATCAAACACCACGAAATCGTTTCCCAGTCCATGCATTTTATTAAAGCGCAGCTGCATCAGTTACTCCGGATTAAGGAGGTGTTCGCCTCGAGTTAAATCGGCGAGGGTCTCGCGCTCGCGGATGAGGTGACATTGATCACCATCGACCAATAGCTCTGCGGCTCGGGTGCGGCTGTTGTAGTTTGAGGCCATAGTAAACCCGTAGGCACCGGCTGAGAACAGTGCCAGGCGGTCTCCAGTGGCCAGCCGAAGAGGCCGCCCTTTGGCCAGCCAATCGCCTGTTTCGCAGACCGGGCCGACCACGTCGTAGGTTTTCTCTGGGGCAGTGCTAGCAGAGCAGTTTTCCACGGCCATCCAGGCTTGGTAAAGCGATGGGCGCAACATATCGTTCATAGCCGCATCGACAATAGCAAAGTGTTTTTCACCGCTCTGCTTGAGATAAATGGTCTCGGTGAGAAGCACGGCGCTATTGGCAACAATCGAGCGTCCGGGTTCTAGGACCAGACACTGTGTACGGTCGCCCAATCGCTGTAAAACTTGGCTTAAGTAGTCGTCGGCGGTAGGTGGCTGTTCATCGAAGTAGCGCACGCCCAAGCCACCACCTAAATCGATATGACTGAGAGTGATAGCCTGCTCTTCAAGTTGGTCTACCAGCGCCAATAATCGGTCTAAGGCATCGAGAAGCGGCGCCGCGTCGGTGAGTTGGCTACCGATATGACAGTCGACCCCTTTGATCGCTATTGAGGGTAATTGCGCCGCGCGCTGGTAAAAATCTAAAGCGTGCTCAATCGCTATGCCAAATTTGTTCTCTTTCAGACCCGTTGAAATATACGGGTGGGTTCCTGCATCGACATCGGGATTTACGCGCAGTGAAATGGGCGCGCGGATACCCATGGATGAAGCGACATCAGCCAAGACTTCAAGCTCAGCGGCAGACTCGACATTAAAACAGTGAATGCCGACCTCCAGCGCTCTGCGCATTTCACTAGCGGTTTTAGCCACCCCGGAGAAGACAATTTTTTCAGGCTGGCCACCGGCCAACAAAACTCGCTCTAACTCGCCGACCGAGACGATATCAAAGCCTGCTCCGCGGCGCGCCAACAGCTGTAAAATAGCAATATTGGAGCACGCTTTAACCGCGAAACAGACCAAGTGTTCGCGGCCTTGTAGCGCTTGGCTATAGGCATCAAAATTCTCTTTTAGTACAGCGCTGCTGTAGACATAGCAAGGCGTACCATATTGATCTGCGATCTGGTTGAGATTGCGCTGCTCAATAAACAACTCACCCTGCTGGCGGCTGAAATGGGCGAAACTGTCCACCCCGCTCATTGTCCGCGCTCCTGCTCGGTGGGAGTTGGCGTAGTGTCAGGCAGGTAGAGGGGGCCTTTGTTGCCACAGCCAGTGCTTGCGAAGATAAAAAAGCTCAACAGCAGCACCGTTAAAGTGGTAGAAATCGGTTGGATCATGGAGAAAGTTCACTGCTAATAATAGTTGTTACGCAGTATAGCGGCAGTGGCAGAGCGGACTCAAACACTTATACTGGCACTCTTTAACCGGTGGAATAAAACCCCATGAGCGAAAAGCAATTTCACGCCGAAGTCGATGCCCTGATGTTGGCCATTGAAGAGGCGATTGATGACAGTGGTGCTGACATCGATTACGAAAACAGCGGCGGCATGTTGACTCTAACTGTAGAGGCCAACGGCAGCCAAATTATTCTCTCGCGGCAAGCGGCGGTAGCAGAGGTCTGGCTGGCGATACGCGCCGGCGGTTTGCACTTCACTCTGCGCGAGGGGGTGTGGTGCAATACTGTTGATGGTGAGCCGCTGCTGGAGCGACTCAACCGAGCACTCCAGGAGCAGGGCGGAGAGGCACTACCGCTATAGCGGTTAAGCGCGCAGTTGCAGTTTTTCCAGAGCGCGCTGGGCCGCACTGCGCACTTGTTTAGGTGCCGTGCCACCTATGTGATCGCGTGCTGCAACCGAGCCCTCTAAGGTCAACACGTCAAAGACATCCTGCTCTATGGCGTCGCTAAACTGCTGTAGCTCTGCCAAGGTGAACTCGGAGAGATCGCGCTGCTGCTCAACACCAAACGCGACGGCGCGACCGACCACTTCATGTGAGTCGCGAAAGGCGAGCCCGCGACGCACTAGGTAATCAGCCAAGTCTGTTGCGGTGGAAAACCCGCGGCGAGCTGCTTCATACATGTGATCTTTTTTAGGAGCCACATTGGGAATCATGTCGGCAAACGCACGCAGACAGTCGCGCACTGTATCTACGCTGTCAAATAATGGCTCTTTGTCTTCTTGGTTGTCTTTGTTGTAAGCCAGCGGTTGCGATTTCATTAAGGTCAGCAGGCTGATCAAATGGCCATTCACGCGCCCGGTTTTGCCGCGCACCAGCTCAGGAACATCGGGGTTCTTTTTCTGCGGCATGATCGAGGAGCCAGTGCAGAAGCGATCGGGTAGGTCGATAAATTGAAACTGCGCCGAGGCCCATAAAATAAGTTCTTCTGACATGCGCGACATATGCGTCAACAGCAAACTGGCAAAAGAGCAGAACTCAATCGCAAAGTCGCGGTCACTGACCGAATCAAGCGAGTTCTCTGTCGGCGCATCAAAGCCCAGCGCGCTGGCGGTGGCATGACGATCAATTGGATAGGTCGTCCCGGCTAATGCGGCGGCGCCTAACGGGCTTAAATTGAGGCGTTTGCGGCAATCTTGCAAGCGGCTGTAATCGCGCTCCAGCATTTCGTTCCACGCCAATAAGTGGTGGCCAAACGTCACCGGCTGAGCGGTCTGCAAGTGAGTAAAGCCCGGCATAATAGTCTCGGCTTGGCCCTCTGCCAATTTGATAATACCGGCTTGTAAGAGAGTGATGAGCCCAGCAATTTGATCGATTTCGTCGCGCAGCCAGAGTTTGATGTCGGTGGCGACTTGATCATTGCGCGAACGCCCGGTGTGCAGTTTTTTGCCGACGCTGCCAATCGCATCGGTCAGGCGTGCCTCGATGTTCATATGAACGTCTTCAAGTGTCTCAGACCATTCAAAGTCGCCGGCGGCGATTTTTTGTTCAATCTCTTTCAGACCCGAGGTGATTTGCTCGCACTCCGCAGCGGTCAGTACCCCGACTTCTGCCAGCATTTGTGCGTGGGCTAACGAGCCGCGAATATCTTGGCGATAGAGACGCTGATCAAAGTTTACAGAAGCGGTAAAGCGCGCCACAAAAGCATCGACAGCTTCACTGAAGCGGCCGCCCCAAGCACTGTTGGTTTTTGAAGCGGTTGAGTTGGAAGTTGAGTCGTTCATGTCGAGCCTATGTCTTGGCAGCCGGGCTGCACTGTAATTTTAGTGATCAGCAATTATAGCCAATTGTTGCAACGATCCCCACTTTTGCTGTGAGACGGTCTGACAGCGCCACAGAATTGCGCGATAATAACTGCTTGAAACTAAGACCCCATCCAATTTGGCCGAGATACACAGCATGAGCGCAAACCCTGCAGCTGAAAAACAACATTTGACCATTGCCACGCGCAAAAGCGCGCTCGCTCTATGGCAGGCTCATTACGTTCGCGATGCGCTGCTCGCTGCACATCCGGGATTGACTGTCGAGCTGCTGCCAATGAGCACTCGCGGAGATAAGATTCTCGATGTGCCATTGGCTAAAATTGGCGGCAAGGGGCTATTTATCAAAGAGTTGGAGCAGGCTCTGCTCAGCGGTGAGGCCGATATTGCTGTCCACTCAATGAAAGACGTGCCGATGGAGTTTCCGCCTGGGCTCGGACTAAGCGCTATCTGCAAGCGGGAAGACCCGCGCGATGCGCTAGTCAGCAACCGCTATCAAAATCTCGATCAACTACCCGCTGGCGCTATAGTCGGTACCTCGAGCTTACGCCGCCAGTGTCAGCTCGCGGAACACTATCCTCATTTAATGATTAAAAGTTTGCGCGGCAACGTCAATACCCGCTTGGCTAAGCTCGATAACGGAGAGTACGACGCCATAGTTCTGGCGGCGGCTGGTCTGATCCGATTAGAGTTCGCCGAGCGCATTGTCGAGTTTTTGCCCACGGAGCTCTCTCTGCCCGCAGGGGGGCAGGGCGCGGTAGGTATCGAAACGCGCATCGATGATGCGGCCACAGTAGCGCTATTACAACCGCTTATCGATAAGCCAACCAGCTACTGTGTGACTGCTGAGCGAGCGCTCAACCATCGGCTGCAGGGCGGCTGCCAGGTGCCTATCGCTTGTTTTGCAGAATTTGATGAACAGGGCGCTAGCCTCACACTGCGCGGCTTAGTCGGTTCGCTCGATGGCCAGACTATTCTGCGTGTCGATGGCGCTAGCCCAGTTGAGCAAGCCGAGCAATTAGGTCGCGAGTTAGGCGACCAGCTACTCGCCGCTGGCGCCGACAAAATTCTCGCTGAGGTCTATACGCTTGGCTGAGCAATTACTTAAAGGCTGCCGTCTGCTGTTGGTGCGCCCGAGTAGCGGCGATCGACAACTTCAGCAGCTCATCGCGCAACAGGCAGGGCTGTGTGAGCATATTTCAGTGATGACGCTGGAGATCTTGGCGCAAGCATCGCAGCGCATTGCCCAGTTACAGCAACAGATGACCTCTGGTAGCTTGGCGATATTTGTCAGTCGCACGGCAGCGACCATTGTGGCTGAACAGTTGCCGAAGTGGCCATCTAACCTGTGTTGCTTTGCGGTCGGTCAAAGTACAGCAGGTGTACTTGCGCAAACCGGAATAACTGTGCGAGCGCCGATACAAGAACAAACCAGTGAGGGCCTTCTCGCTCTACCCGAGCTACAGCGGGTTAGCGCCGAGCGCGTGGTTATTGTCGCCGGAGAAGGTGGCCGGCATCTGATTGGTGAGCAGTTGACCGCACGCGGGGCCGTGGTCTCGCGTTGCGAGCTTTACCGCCGACAAATAACCCCAGACGGTCAGCTTGCGGCAAAACAGGCGTTAGATCGGAGCGATCTTCTGCTGGCTCACAGTGGTGAACTACTCTCTGCACTCGGGCGCCCGCCGCATGCCGATATTGCATTGGTAGTGCCAAGCTTGCGGGTGGCAGAGCTGGGTATTGCGTTGGGCTATGTCAATATTCAGGTAGCTAAGTCTGCCGCGGCCCCGGCTATGTTAGAGGCTGCAGTGCAAGCTTGGCAGCAGCAAAACAATTTAATCAAGATAGTGCCAAGCGCGCATCGGGAGAGAGTGTGAGCGACAAAAGTAGTCCTACTAAGCCGGCTGACGAGCAGCCCCGAGCCGATAAAAACGCTGCCCAAGTTAACGCGC
>Ga0209653_1002456_pt1 | contig 13500 bp, 22 predicted proteins | sample SaaInl6LU_22_DNA_FD_184644 | JGI IMG/M metagenome (GOLD analysis project Ga0209653, IMG submission 184644) | Marine microbial communities from expanding oxygen minimum zones in the Saanich Inlet - ESP_116LU_22_DNA (SPAdes) (version 2) | ecosystem: Environmental > Aquatic > Marine > Intertidal... | reverse complement strand
CTGCAATGGATAAAAGATTTTGGATAGAAGAACACTTCGGAAATTTATTCCACAAAAGAATGTTCGTAACTCACAGAAAAGATTTATTACTTGGTGATTATCTAATTGATGATAGAACTAAGAATGGGGCTGGTGAGTTTAGTGGAGAACTTCTTCAGTTTGGAATCAATTGGGAAACTGGCGTTGAAGGTCCTTACCCAACATGGAATAGTATCTTAGATAGATTATTGTAATGAACGAGTTGGTATCTTATCTTAATTCAATCTATACTGATTTGAGACCAAGTGGGATTCATGGTATAGGTACCTTTACATTTAAGAAAGCACCAAAGGGTATTAATCTATTCCCACATTGGGAAGGCCATACTGGATTTTATAAATTAGATTTAACTGATGATAATTTAGATAAATCTATTATACCCATATTGGAAAAGTATTTTTCTAAAAAAGATAATATGATGAGCATATTTCTCGTTCAGAATGTTCACTTTACGTCACCATGGCGACATTATGTAAATAATAGTATAAATCCAAATGTATCGAGTAATGGGATTACTGTATCTACTATAAAAAAAGATACAGAGATACTCGTAAATTACAAAGATACTTCAATAGTTTCAAATAAAATAACAATAATATAATGGGTGAAAAGTTAAATAGAATCTTAGATTGGTTGATACTCGTTGGTACTATTATCGTAATGGTATCAGTTGTATCGTGTACCAAAGAAGAAGATATAGTATTATCAGTTGTACCAACGTTAGAGTTGGATGGGAGATTACCTCTCGATGCTAATGGATATTATCATTTAACTTTAAACCCAACCACCAACCAAACTATCCATCGTATCTCAGGTAAGGTTTTAAACACCACAGAACCAACGAAAGTATCTTGGTGGAGTAATCTTACTTGGGAACTAAATGGAGAGGTTGTACCCACTATAAATGGTTCATCGTATGTATCTGATGGTGGTGAAATAAATACAGTCATTGCACCCATCTACCGTATGAGATATGATACACTAACTGTAAAATCTACCATCAATGAATGGTATATCACACAAACAATTAAAATAGTATTAGATTAATGGAAGAATTCCCATACACACCGATTACCGAAAATACCTTTGAAAGACAAGGTTGGATAATGATGGTAGATAAAGAAAAAGATGGTGATGAGTTTTACTATTGGGTATTACCATTACCAAAAGATAATCCAGATGAAAACTGTCCTGCACTAATATCATCTGCAAATGATGAATACTCTGATTTAGGATTACAAAAAGACCAATACATTGTAGAGATTGATGGGTTACTTGGATTAGGTGGTTGTACTAATGAAGAAGAATTAGAAATACTTTATAGAGCATTAACACGAAATGAATTAGAATAAATTATAAAACATGAGAAATTACACACCAGAACAATTACAAGCAAACTATGATAAATTTATAGAAGCACTTGGAAAAGTATTTAGTGGAGAACGATTGGAAAAATTACTCCACATGTATTCGGAATCCGAATTAGGAACTGAACTAGCAGTAGCACCTGCAAGTGGTAAAGCACATTTTCATTCTGCATATACAGGTGGTTATATAGACCACGTATTAAATGTAGCAAGAAATTCTGTTAGATTAAAAAGAGTTTATGAAGAAGGTGGTTTAAAAGTAGATTTTACTGATGAGGAATTATTGTTTGCAGCATTCCATCATGATTTAGGAAAGCTTGGAACTAAGAATGAAGGAGGACAATACCTACCCGAAACATCTGAGTGGCATCGTAAGAACCAAAACTCAATGTTTAAACATAATGGTGAACTTCATTTTATGGATGTAACTCACCGAGCATTGTGGTTATTAAATCAATATGGAATCAAGTATTCTGAAAAGGAAATGCTAGGTATCATGTTAGCAGATGGTTTATACAATGAAGCAACTAAACCGTACTTCATATCTTATAAAGAAGAATTCAGATTAAAAACTGATTTACCTTACATCTTACATTGGGCAGACCATATGAGTTGTAGACAAGAAAATAAAGAGTACGAAGATTCAAAACCATTCTAACTGACATCTTGTCATAATTAACTGACAATATTTCATAAAAACTTAATTGGTATAAAATTGGTAATATAAGATATAAACATTTAATAATTAAAAAGGAAAAAACTATGTACACACTAACAGCATTTGACAATCTACTTAACGAACTAACAAGACAACCGTTAACTACTCCTACAAGAACCTATGGGAACTTTGAGGTAGATGTTCTTGAAGATGGTAAACAACAAGTATCTATCAACACTCTTGGTCATAATCCCAAAGATATTACCGTAGATGTTACTGATGAAGAAGTAACCATCTTAGCTAAAAAGAAAGAAGGAACTTCTCGTTTTGTTAAGGATATTGATTTAACCTTATCAGTTGGTAAAGATTACGATGGAACTAAAACTGAAGCTAAATTCGAAAATGGATTATTGGTTTTAACTATCGATAAAAAGGTAAATAAGAAAGCTAAATCTCTCAAGATTTCTTACTAATTTAATTTTTGAGCAAATGAGAAGGGAGTAGAAATACTCCCTTTTTTTATACTTAAATATTTATTATTATGGCTAGAACTAAAGAAGGAATACCATTCCACCCAACCGAATATGATCCAGATTATCACCGAATACGTTGTGTTAAGTGTGGTAAAATGAATTCGTGTAAGTGCATAGATACTCCAAAGGTATCTTGGTTTCCACGTTTTCCAATATTATTAAATGGGGGGATGATTGAGAGTGTAACTCACGATGATGGTTCAACTATAACAATAAGTGATTACACAACTTGGTCATTACAGAAAATCGTAGATACTCAATTAACATTATATCCAACACAGATGTTAATGATGGAAAACTTTATTCATCCTGAGTTATATATTAAATTAAAAGAACATTGGCCAAGTAGAGAAATTTTAAAAGAACAAGATGAACCCAAGGGTAGGTTTCAAACACATTCATTTGATTTTAATGAGTATTATAGAATTTTATATAATGATGTCTTAAACAATATAAATGTTAAGTGTGCCATTGTAGATAAGTTTGGATTGGAGTGGGATTTGAAAAGCGAAACTCAACTTCAAATATGGGAAGATACTATTGATTTTAGTGTCAATGATGTGCACATTGATTTTGAAAAATTTGATATAACATTTGGATTATATATGCCCGATGATACATCTTTGAGTAAATATGGTACTGAATTTTGGGCACCAAACCAATACACAGATAATTTAGATCATTCTTTTAGAAAAGAAGAATGTGATTATATTAGAACATTCCCATTTATACCAAATAACATTTATTTTATGCCAAGAACAAATCGAAGTTGGCACAGTTCTCCTGATATTAATGAAAAAATAATTAGAAAACATATATATGGATTTTATGAACGAAGGTAGCACATCGTTAGGTACGATTCTAACACAGATTGAAAAAAAACTAAATGATTCTCAAATTAGTAACGAACCATTTAACCACATAACATTTAATATTGATATTGATTCTAAAACTATAAATGAGATATTCAATATTGGACAACTTAAAAATGAGAAAAATACAGTTGGTAGATTAGAATATGATTTTCCATGTCATAGAAGTGAAGAAATCATAATTAATAGTATTGGAAAGATAATACAAAAAAAACTAAATTTACAACTACCAACCCCAGCGCCTCCATTTAATGGTTTATTATTAACACCCCATCGTGGGTTGTGGATAGATGATGATTCGCTTAATATACTTGATATACATTTAGATTATCTTAGATCTGAAAGTAAAAATGATTCTATTAAAATAGAAAATATAAATAATGAAACCCAGCTGGGATATAGTATGCACCTATATCTTCCTGATGATTCTAACCGCTCAGAATTAGGAACTGCCCTATATACGGTACCCGAGGATGTAAAAAAAATCATGCCAGACCCTCCGGTATCAATTCCAACTATGGTAGAAAAAATAGACGAAGATAAATGTAATTTAGTAAAAACAATACCGTACATACCTGGAAATGTATTCATTCACGCTACATCAACCGATACATGGCACCAGGCACCAAAAGTACCAAAAGGATATTTAAGAAAATCTATGATGATACGTTGGGTGTATAATCTAGTATCTATCAAAAACTAGAAACTGCTATATTAAAGTTCCTTTTTTTATACTTTAATATTTATTACTATACAATAAACTATATAATTATGAAAGACATTTACAGACAACGAGTTGACAACACTATTGAATCATGTATGACTCGTATTAAAGTTGTAAAGGAAATGATTACAGGAGAAAGACAAGCTGACCCTAAACAAGCAAGTCTCTATTTACAAGAAATCAATAAAGCATTGGAGGATATCCAACAAATCATATCGAGAGGATAAGAAATGAAATTTAGAACTCTTTTATTAGGGTTATCTGCATTGTTCGTAGGATTCAATGCAGCATTCTTTTCAGTAACTGGTTTAGCTAAATTATTTGCAGGAGCATCAGTATCAGTAATGATAATGGCTTCTTCATTGGAATTGGCTAAATTAATTACTGCAGGATACCTATATAATTATTGGGATAAAATTAATAAAGGTTTCAGAATTTATTTATCAGCAGGAGTTATAATTCTAATACTCATAACATCATTGGGTATCTATGGATTTTTAACTGCAGCTTTTCAAGATACTTTAAATCAATACAATGTATCATCTAAACAAAAAGCATTCTTACAACAGAAAGAATCTTATTGGGGTAGTGATGTTGCTCGTTTTGATAAAGAGTTAGAACGAATATCAAACAACATCTCTACTTTATCTAATGCCAAAGCAACTGGTATTCAAATAAAAGATACAACATCTACTACTGGTTTTAGACAAACAGTATCTACTACCGAACTTCGTTTATCTCAAAAGAGAATTGAAGTAGAAGAACAAAACCGAAGGGAAGTTCAATCTAAGAGAGAAGTTGCTGCAGATTCACTACAATCAATTCAATTAAAGATATTAGAATTAGATACCGATACTGAAACAGGTTCTGAATTAGGACCTCTACAATATCTTTCTACTTTATTAGATAAACCAATGACTGATATTATCAACTGGTTTATTCTTATTATCATTTTTGTATTTGACCCACTTGCAGTATCACTTGTAATTGCATTTAATATGGCATCTAAAGTTGATAAAGGTGAGAAAGATAAAAAGAAGGTAGTAGAGAGAAGAGAACTCTATGGTGAATCTGATATAGATAATCGGAAAGAATCCGATGTGTGGTCTAATACTTTACAAGATGGATTGGAAGATGAAGAGTGGGATGAATCACATGGGTTAGACTTGGTACTAAATGATATGGTTCAAGATGTTGAAACAGAATCTGAAGATGATGATTTGGATGTAGATGAGATAACTGATTTATTAGATTCACTCAACATCTCAGAAGAAGATGTGGTAGATGATAGAAATTTGGATATCGATGGTGATGGTATTATTACAGATGAAGAGCGAGATGCAGATTTAGATGGTGATGGTGAAATTTCAGAAGAAGAGAAACGAATATACTACGAGAATGGTGGGTGGAAAAATCCATACAATGGACAATCATATTATCACCACCCTTGGTTTGATTGGAAGAAAACTGAACGTTGGGTTAATGATAGACGTGCAATTGATTATTGGTTAAAGTATCGTGGTGGAAGTGCAAATAGTTTAGAAAAAATAAAAGGAAATAAATACCCAGAAGATTTTAATTCAAAAACTTATTAAGATGAGTCTAATAACAATTACAGATAAAGCAAAAAACAAAATCGTAGAAACTATACAAGATGAAGGTAAATCATTAGATACCCATCATCTTAGAGTAGGGGTTATGAGTGGAGGTTGTAGTGGATTACAATACTTCATGGATTTTGGTTCTAAGAGTGATGTAGACCCTACTGATGAAATTATCAACTTGGATGAATTACAAGTAGTAGTTGATAAAAAATCATACTTCTACCTATTGGGTTCTCAGTTAGATTTCTCTACCGGTCTTAATGGTAAGGGGTTTGAATGGTCAAATCCTCAAGCAGCTCGTTCATGTGGTTGTGGTGAAAGTTTTTCTCTATAATATTTGGTAGTCTCAAATAATTTTTGTATATTTGTAGTATAAGATTTAAAACTACACAATTATGAATTTAGGTTACGCATGTATTAATATGACACTTGGTGAACAGAAACCAAGAATTACCACCAATCGTTCAATGATTAAAAAAACCTTTAAAGAGAAAGGTTTAGAATATGCAGGTGAACTTGCATTACAAAATGTACGAGATTTGTTTACCATTCTTCAATGGAACAATCGTAAAGGTATAAAGTTATTCAGAGTATCATCTGATATATTCCCATGGGCATCTGAGTATGGTATAGAAAACTTACCACAATATAAACGTATCGAAATGATATTACAGGCCTGTGGTAATTATGCCAAACAAAATGGTATTCGTGTCAATGCACACCCTGGTCCTTTTAATGTATTAGTATCTCCACGTGAAAACGTGGTACAAAATACTATTACTGATTTAGAGATTCATGGTAAGATATTTGATATGATGGGGTTAGAAAAATCTCCATACAATAATCTTAACATTCATTGTAATGGTGTATATGGTGATAAACAATCTGCCATGGATAGATTCTGTACCAACTTCGAACGTTTATCGGATTCAGTTAAATCCCGTCTAACGGTAGAAAACGATGATAAAGCATCTATGTACTCAGTAAAAGATTTGATGTACATACACGAACGTATTGGTATTCCTATTGTATTTGATTATCATCACCACCAATTTTGTACTGGTGGTTTATCAGAACAAGAAGCATTAGAACTTGCAATGACCTCATGGCCTGAAGGTATTACACCAGAGGTTCATTATTCGGAGAGTAAAGCATTACACGAAGAAAACTCTAAACTCAAACCACAAGCACATTCAGATTATATCAAAGAGTTACCCAACTTATATGGTAATGTGGTAGATGTTATGGTAGAGGCAAAAGCAAAAGAATTAGCAATATTACCTTTTATAAACAAATAAATTATGGATAGAAGTATTAGAATGGCCAAATCAGAAGTGGCACGTAAGAAAAGAAAATCGGTAAAAGAAATTAAGGAAACATTACAGAAGAAAATGTTCTCTCGATTAAAAAATAAAAGAAAGAAATTACAGAAGATAAAAAATAGACAGCATGATGGAACCCTTTGATAATCAAGGTAGAGATGATAGACAGTATGAAGATAGTATGAGAATAATGACTGGTGCATGTCTTACACTTGGACTTGTTGTTATTGGATTGATTATATATGGGGTAATTACAAATGGCTAATAATGAGAATTAATTTAAACGATAGTGTTGGTTATTGGAAATACAATTTTGACACTTCCAATATAGGTGATATTGTGTTAGATACACTCAATGTAATCAACCAAGTCAACAGTCCACAAGATGGACATGGTTTATGGTTAGGTTCCAAATCTAAAGAGTGGGTTATATCACAAGACCTTGGAAATGTGGGAGATATTATTTTAGATGGAATATCTAAGTGTGAACAGCTACATACCCAACCATATAACTTAGTAGAGATTGGTTGTTGGGTTAATGTTGTGAATAAATCAAAAACAAAACAAACTATCCGTGATAAAAAAACTAATCAGCTGATATATCACACACATACCGAAATTGAACAGAGACTTGGCAATTCATTACCCAATTATACATTTGTGTTCTATGTCCAGATGCCAGACAATTTATCAAATGAGGATGGTAAGTTATTTATAAAAGATAAAGACGGTATTGAATTTGGGATTCTACCAAAAGTAGGAGATTTGATTATATTAGAAGGGGACATTCCTCATGCTCCAGTTGATGCACCTAACTCTACTAAAGATAGAATTGTAATTGCAGGAAATGTGATATTTAAAAATATAAAAAAGTGCAAAACAATGATGTAATGTTAATAACATACTATAAATTATGGAAAAAATACATATAACAGATGATGTATATATTTTTAAAATATCTTCAATTGAATATAATCAAACTAAGTTAATTGAAGAATTAATTTTTAATTTGGATATAACTAAACAACAATCTCCTCAAAATTCTAAATATCCCGGAATACAAAGTGATATTTTTATAATAGGGGGTGAGTTATCATATGTTAGAAATCAAATTATTGATATATTTGATAATCTCATATATAAATCAAAAAATACATATTCATATAAGAATTGGGTTTATTTAAGTAGTAAAGAAAACCCACATACAAACTATCACGAACACACCGATATGCTTGGATTGAAATCCAAGGGTGAATGGACATGGACTTTTTATGTTCAAATGCCAGATAACTTAAAAGGAAATGATGGTGAACTTATGTTTTCAGTAAATGGTGTAGTAAAATCCATTTTACCAGAGGATGGGGATTTGTTTATATTCCCTGCGGAATTAAAACATATGCCAAACACCAACCAATCATCTACTAAAGATAGAATTGTTCTAGCAGGTACAATGAGTAAAATGGATTTGAGTAAAAAATATATCAAGAGAACCAATACATTATTATGAAGATATTAGTTTTATCAAGTATAAGATGTGGTGGTGAGTACTTTACAAAATCGTTAGCAGATACATATAATTTAAAACATATACACGAACCAAATAAAATTCGTGATTTTGGTAACGATGTATGCGTCAAAATACATTTACATGATTCAATTTCTGTTGCTGATGTGATAGAACATAGTAAGTTATATAATTATGTGTTTTTATTAGATAGAAAAAATAAAAAAGAACAACTAAAATCAGCGTATGTTACATACAATATAACCAACCACCGAACTTCTAAGTGGATGTGGAAAGATGAATATCTTGAAATTAATAATTTAGATGTGAGTATGGAATATCTTCAAAATTGCATATCAACCATACATACTAAATTAGTTAAAATTTCCAATTTAATAACTAAAGAAATAATTTATTACGAGGATTTATATCACAATCCAAATTCGGTTAATTTAGATGGTCTATCGTTTAGTCCGGATTTATCTAAAAGATATTACGTAAAAAATACAGATGAAAATAAACTAATTTAATGGCTAATATGAATGCAACCCCACCCATTGTGGTGGTACATAAAGGACCAAGAAAAAACTCAAAAATATATATTGATATATTTACTAATAGTAGAGTTGATGATATTATAAATTCAAATAAACGAAAGCCATTAATTCCTAAACAAAATGAAATTTTGGATATGGGGGTTGGTAGTAACTTTGAAAAGAGGTATAGAAAAAAATATAAGTTGTGAAAGTTTTAATAATATCATTACCAAGATGTGGTTCAACTTCTCTGATGAATAAGATATCTGAAGAAAGAAACTTATTATCATATATGGAACCATTTTCAATGGAAACTGAAAATCAACCTCCTTATGATTTTTGGAATGATAAAACAAATGTAATTGTAAAAACCTTAATAGGTCAACCTCAATTAAATGATTTGATAAAGTTCTATACAGAATTTTCAAAAAATTTTGATGAAGTAATATTATTATCTCGTAAAGATTTGATAGCAGTATCTGAGTCTTATGCATATTTAAAATGGAATGCTGAAAATGGGTTTAAGATGGATGACGATTATGAGTGGGAAGAAACTCCTAATTTAGCGAAAACCCACCAACTGATAACTAAACTTAACGATGATATTAATCAGTTAGCTAAAATATTAAATTTAAAAGTAACCTATTATGAAGAATTATTTAATTCAAATTCATCAAAACGATTACGAAAAAATAAAAGAGTGAAAACACTCATATAATGAAGTTACGTGAAAACCAAGTAGAACCAGTTGCGATTGGTGTAGAGTTTTTTAAAACTCCTAAGATGAAACCTTCGATTATCGTTGCCCCAACGGCATTCGGTAAATCGATTGTTATAGCAGCTATTGCCAAAGAACTTGGTGAGAAACTTCTTGTACTCCAACCTTCCAAAGAATTATTAGAACAGAACTATAACAAGTTTATCACTTTAGGTGGTGAGGCATCAATCTACTCTGCCTCAATGGGAAGTAAAGAGTTGGGTGATGTTACTTATGCAACCATTGGTTCTATCATTAAGATAGCAGGTAAATTTAGAGAGTTAGGGGTAACTAAAATCATTATCGATGAATGTGATAGATACCCTCGTGCTAAATCAGGACAACTCAGGAGATTCGTTGATGGGATGAAAGCAACTCATGTTCTTGGTTTAACCGCTACTCCTTTAAAGTTACAAACCAATATGGGAGATACTGGTCCTTATTCTAAGTTGGTAATGTTAACCAATAAAAGTAAACATGGAATGTTCTTTAAGTTCATCCTCCACGTTTCTCAGATTCAAGATATTGTTGAGTTAGGATATTGGACACCATTGGAATATCAATCATATGATTTCGATACGGGTGCTCTTGTTTACAATTCAAGTGGTGCTGAATATACCAATGATTCTATTGCTCGTTCATATGAGAACCAAAACATTGGTAATAAAATTGTAAAGAAGATTGCTGAATTACAAAATAGAAAATCAATTCTTGTTGCAGTACCAACCATAGAACAAGCAACAAATCTTGCTAAGAGAATTCCTTCTGCAGCAGTTGTACATGGTGGAACTCCAAAAGATGAACGAAGAAGAATCATCGAGGAATTCAGAAACCAACAAATCAGAGTTATTGTACAAGTAAACGTACTAACAGTTGGATTCGATTACCCAGAATTAGATTGTTTGATTACAGGTAGACCAACCGCCTCTATCTCTTGGTGGTATCAATTCGTTGGTAGAGGAACACGTATCCATGATAACAAGAAAGATTGTTTAGTGGTAGATTTCGTAGGTTCAGTAGAGAAGTTTGGAAAAGTAGAAGCACTGTATTACAAACAAGATGGTGAAGAAAATTGGGAACTATATGGAGAGAATAAAAAACAAATTACTGGAATACCAATGCATGAAATCGGTATTCATTTGGAAGGTGGTATCAATCTTTCTGAAAAACGAAATGAAGAAGGTGAGATAGAAAAGGTTTATATGACCTTTGGTAAATACTCAGGCAAACCTGTTGCATCTATACCACCTTATTATAGAAAGTGGTTATTGGATAATATAACATGGGGACCGTGGAATATTAAAATAAAAAATGAAATAGAACGATTACATAATTTAAAATAAGATACTTATTTATGAAAATTTTAACTATTGCATCACCCCGCTCTGGTGGTAAATATTTTACAGAATATCTTGCCAATAGGTACAATTTAACACATTATCACGAACCTGAGATGAATGGTAGGTTAGATAATATTTTATCAAAAAATAATATATCTGTTAAGCTAGTCACTTCTCATTTATATTACTATTATCATTTGGAAATGGGAATATCAATTGATGAATCTATTAGTATTATTTGTGATAGAGTTAGTAAATTTAAGTTTGATAAGGTATATCTATTAGATAGATATCATACAGATGAATACATAGAAGCACTAATTAATTTAAAATTAAGACAGGAAAATAATCATGTTGATTGGGTATATAATGAACAATTTAAAAAAAAACATGTTACTAAATCTAACATAGAATATTTTAAAGGATATGCTGAAGAAAGTACTAGATGGATTAATATGATATCTGATAAGTTAAGTATAGATGTAATCTATTACGATGACTTATATTACAAATCAGATACAATTGATTTACAAGGACTAAAATTTATTCCAGATTTAAGTAAGAGATTACGAAAAGAATTACTAGATTCAAATAAATTGATTTAAATGGATATTAGAAAATATAAAAACGAAATCGAAAGATTACATAATTTAAAATAGATGATAGATAGAATTTATGTATTTGATGATATTATAGATAAAGAATCTCAGAATATTTTAGAAGAATATTTTTTAACTAATGATTCATTGTTTAAAAAAGATAACAATATTCAATATTTTGGTGATGAGGTTTATATGCCACAATCGGTTATAGTACCAACGAAGTTGGATAGTAATATTGATATTATTTTAAAAACTATTGAAGATACTGCTATAAAAAAAATTGGTAAAACAATTTTAAAAAACTATCGATATAAGATAAATAAACTAGAAGTAGTTGATAATGATTTTGATGATATTATGAGTTTACATATAGATAGGTATGAGGAACATATATCTATTGTATATTATGTTAATGATACAGATGGAGATACTTGTCTGTATGAGATAGACCCATCTGATTTAAAAAATTGGCAACCTTTAGTGAGGGGTAGAAAATTTGAAAAATTTAAATTTAAACAACAAGTTTCTCCCAAAAAAGGTAGAGTTGTGATATTTAATGGATTACTACCACACCATTCATCATACCCAACAATTACTGATAGGTATGTTGTAAACTTCAATACTGTTATTGACACAAAACCAACATCTTTATTTTAATAATATGTATCAACACTTTACCATACCAAATTTTCTAACCACATCAGAATGTACTTCTATATTATCAAAATGTAAAAAAGAACTTACGTTAAAAAATGCAACAGTTCGTGATGGTGAAGTAAATTTCAAATCAAGAAAATCTTCGGTAGCATTTATAGATGATTTGGGTTTTTTAAATAATAGATTAGAAACTATACTAATAGATTCAGTTAAAGTAAAGGGATTTTCCGTATCTGGATTACAACCATTCCAGTTTACTGAATATACTATGGGTGAATATTATAATTGGCATAGAGATAGTGATATAAATAATCCAAAGTTTTCTAATAGATTCTACTCAACGGTTATTCAATTAAACGATGAATATACTGATGGTGAATTACAATTAAATATCGATGATAATGAAATAACATTAGAACGTGGATTAGGTACACTATATATGTTTCCATCATATACACTCCATCAAGTAAAGCCTATAACAAGTGGGGTTAGGTACTCTCTTGTAAATTGGGTCAAGTTGGTAGAAAATAAAAACGAAAAGAAATCATTACTATGATGAATATAGTTGTTATTGGTGGAGGTACTGCCGGTTGGTTATCTGCATTATTTTTTAATCGCAAAATTAAAAATATAAATTTAACTTTAATTGAAAGTAAATCAATTGGAGTAATTGGTGTCGGTGAGGGTACTACACCTAATATAGTACCATTTCTTAAAAAGTTGGGTATCAATGAAACCGATTTTATTACTAAAACAAAAGCTACTAAAAAGGTGGGAATAGCATTTGAAGGTTGGCCGGGAGATGATTCATCCTTTAATCATGACTTTCACCAAGATTCAAAATTAAGTTATGCATATCATTTTGATAATAATAAAATTGGAAATTACTTTAAAGAATTAGGATTATCACGTGGTATCAATCATATTGAAGGTGATGTAATTGGATTTGATAAAAATGGTGATGATATAAATAAAATACATCTAA
>Ga0209653_1002445_pt1 | contig 13523 bp, 11 predicted proteins | sample SaaInl6LU_22_DNA_FD_184644 | JGI IMG/M metagenome (GOLD analysis project Ga0209653, IMG submission 184644) | Marine microbial communities from expanding oxygen minimum zones in the Saanich Inlet - ESP_116LU_22_DNA (SPAdes) (version 2) | ecosystem: Environmental > Aquatic > Marine > Intertidal... | reverse complement strand
TAATTCTGACTCTAGTACTCATAGGACTCTTTTTTGTAGGAATGTCTGTACGCTTATTACTCCTTAAAAATGGAGAGTTCAAAGGAACTTGCGCATCTCAAAGTCCGTTTTTGAATAAAGAAGGTGCTACTTGTGGATACTGCGGAAAAGAAGTTAAAGCTGGAGAATCTTGCGGTAACCCCGATAATGAAGTAGACAAAGTTCTCTCCAAGTTCAAATAATCCATTTCCTTACATCTTAATATCTTACTTACTATCGTTTTTTCTTGAGGTCATTTCGTATTTTTGCCCTGAAAAAAACGACAGATAGAATTGACACTAATCAAATCCATTTCTGGAATAAGAGGAACAATTGGAGGAAAGGTAGATGAGTCTCTTACTCCCATTGATACAGTAAAGTTTGCAGCAGCTTTTGGTAGCTGGGTTGTCAAAAATACCGGCAAAAAGAAGATCATAATCGGTAGAGATGCTAGGCCTTCTGGTAAAATGATCTCAGACCTTGTGACCTCTACACTTATTGGTTTAGGAATAGATGTGGTCGACCTAGGCCTATCAACAACTCCAACCGTAGAAATAGCTGTCCCATTAGAAAATGCTGGGGGTGGAATCATTCTAACTGCCAGTCATAATCCTGTACAGTGGAATGCCCTCAAACTTTTAAACCATAAAGGAGAATTCATTAGTGGAGACGATGGTAAAGAAGTTTTGGACATCGCTGATCAAGATAACTTCGAGTTCGCCTCAGTTAAAAAGCTAGGTAAGGTAAGCTATGATGATAGTTATATCGATAAGCATATTGATATGATTCTTCAGCTTCCTTTGGTAGACACAGAAGCCATTGCTAATGCAAATTTCAAAGTAGTGGTTGATGCTGTGAATTCAACAGGTGGCATCTCGATTGTTCCATTATTAAAAAAACTTGGTGTTAGTGTGGAGCCTCTTTACTGCGAGCCAACAGGAAACTTTCCTCATAACCCCGAGCCACTACCAGAGCATTTAGGACAGATTAGCTCCATGTTGGAGTCAGGTAAATACGATCTCGGAATTGTAGTCGATCCCGATGTTGATAGGCTCGCTTTTGTGGATGAAAACGGAAATACCTTTGGTGAAGAATATACGCTAGTAGCCATCGCTGATTATGTGTTGAGCAAAACAAAGGGTAATACCGTTTCCAATCTTTCATCTACCAGAGCCTTAAGAGATGTCACTGAGAAAAGAGGAGGCATCTATGAAGCTGCGGCCGTAGGCGAAGTGAATGTTGTTACCAAAATGAAGGAGACCAATGCAATTATTGGTGGCGAAGGAAATGGTGGAATTATCTATCCCGAATTACATTATGGACGAGACGCATTGGTTGGAGTCGCTCTATTTTTAACGCACTTAGCCAATTTCGGAAAGCGAGTCTCTATTCTTCGTTCGACATATCCTAACTACCATATTTCGAAGAATAAGATCGATCTTTCTCCAGATATTGACGTTGACAAAGTCTTAGTCGAGATGCAGGAGAAATATAAGAAACAACCCGTCAATACGGTTGATGGTGTCAAAATTGAATTTGATAAAGAGTGGGTTCATTTGAGGAAATCGAATACGGAACCTATTATTAGAATTTATGCCGAGTCTGAATCTTCTGCAACAGCAGACCATTTGGCACAAAAAATAATGTCAGACATAAGAGAGATTGTGTCCAATTAATTTTTTACGACTATGAAGGTCTATTTGGATAATGCCGCAACTACTGCTTTGGACCCGGAAGTGTTTGAAGTAATGAAGCCATTGATGCTGGATATGTATGGGAATCCTTCATCAACTCACGCTCATGGCAGAGAAGTTCGAACTAAGATCGAACACGCCAGAAGGAAGGTTGCAGAACTTTTAAATACTGTTCCCGGAGAGATCTTTTTTACTTCAGGAGGAACGGAAGCTGACAATACCGCCATTTGCTGCACGGTGGATGCATATAAAGTCAAGCATATAATCTCAACCAGTATTGAGCACCATGCCGTAAAACATACTATTGAAAGGTTAGTCGAGGCTGGTAAAGTTAAAGCCAGCTATGTTGATCTAGATGAAAAAGGCCACATCGACATGGCACATCTTGAGCAGCTCCTAAAAAATAACCCCAACTCTCTGGTTAGTATTATGCATGCTAATAATGAGATCGGGACGAAGAACGATATCGATAGAATTGGTGAACTAGTTGAAGAGTATGGCGGTACTTTTCATTCAGATACTGTCCAAACTATGGGCCACTTCACTCATGATCTAAAAAAGCTCAAAGCACATTTCGTGGTAGGATCAGCTCATAAATTCCATGGTCCAAAAGGTGTTGGTTTCTTAAGGGTTTGTAAGAGCCGTTCTATTGGGAGATTTATAGAAGGCGGAGGACAAGAAAGAAATAGACGTGGTGGAACTGAGAATGTCTATGGAATCGTGGGCTTGGCTAAAGCACTAGAACTGGCTTACTCCAATATGGATACCCATAGGGCTCACGTCCAAGGATTAAAAGATCGAATGATCCACAAGCTGAAGACCGCCATCCCTGAGATTCAATTCAATGGGAATCTTGATTCGGAAAGAAGTTTATACACTGTTTTGAATGCTAGTTTCCCTGCACATGAAAATAACGCAATGCTACTTTTCAGTTTAGATATTAATGGCATTTCCGCCTCTGGAGGAAGCGCCTGTTCAAGTGGGGCAAATACGGGCTCTCATGTCTTGAATGGAATTAATGCAGACCCTAGTAGACAAGGAATAAGGTTTTCTTTTAGCAAGTACAACACAACCGATGAAGTAGATTATACCGTTGCTAAGCTAGAAGAGATTTTCGCCCCTGTTGAAGTTTAATGAAAGCACTAAGCACTATATTTATCGTCTTATGCATCGCTGTATTAAGTTGTAGCGATGCAGATATCGATATACAAGAAGTTCAAGGCACTATTCTTTTGGGTGATAGAGGAATGACTAATTGCCCTTGGCTAATTAATATTGGGAATACCACATTCTTTCCCACATATCTGCCTCCCGAATATCAACAAGAAGGGCTTAATGTACTTGTGAAAGTTGAATTTCTTAACAATCTCAAAAACTGTGGAGCCTCAACTTTTGAAGAGCTTAGGATAGAGCAGATTCAGCTTTTGGACTAGCCTGTAATACCAAATCTTCCAAACATTCAACCCATAAAGGAGAATCGTTTAAGCTTGGAACCAAGTCCCAAACCTCACCTCCTGCTTCAAAAAATTCTTCTTTGAATTCTTCCCCTACTTCAAGAGTAGTCTCTAAGCAGTCTGCAATAAATGCTGGAGAAAATACCAATACCTTCTTGATTCCTTTTTCAGGTAATTCCTCAAGTACTTTATCTGTATAAGGTTGGATCCAGGGATCTTTTCCTAATCTCGATTGAAAAGTAGTGGTATACTTTTCCTTCTCTAGACCTAATTCCTTGGCAAGCAGTCTTGTGGTATGAAAGCATTGCGCTCGATAGCAATACCTATTTCTTTCATGGAAGGCTTCACAGCATGTGCCTAACTGACACTGATCGCCTACAGAACCTTTTCGAATATGCCTTTCAGGAACACCGTGATAGCTAAAGATGATATGATCATATTCTTTCTCCTTCAACATTGCTCTCCCATTTTCTGCAAAAGCCTGAATGAATTTCGGATGCTCTAAAAATTGATTGACATGAGTAATTGAAGGAATGATCTGCCATTTGCTGACGATCTCATTTACTTTTGCCGATACTGATCCCGTAGTCGCTGAAGCATATTGAGGAAAAAGAGGAATCACAATAATTCGCTCAACGTTCGCTTCTTTCAATTCTTTCAAAGCCGAGTCAATACTTGGGCTTTGGTATCTCATCCCAATAACGACTTTAAAGGTATCTCCCAGGGAGTCCTGAAGCATATCACGAACATCTTCAGCATACATTTTAAGCGGAGAACCTCTTTCAACCCAAAGTTTCTTATACTCTTTGGCCGACTTTGGCGCTCTAAAAGGAGCAATAATACCATTGACTAATAAAAACCGGGGAATGACAGGAATATCTATGATCCTACCATCCATTAAAAACTCTCTCAGGTATTTTCTGACATCAGATGTTGCCGGACTGTCAGTAGTCCCTTGATTCACGATTAAAACGCCAGTGATATTTTTCGCCATGTCTAAAGATTCTTCAGGAAGAACAGGGCACAAAGATATTTGTTTTGAATTAAGGTTATCTTAATAAACAAAGAAGCCGCCAAATGGCAGCTTCCAATCTATCACACTCTATGAGTTAAAATTTTACCATTAATCTCCTCCAATTCCTGAGTTTTTAACCTTTGAAAGAGTGCTTTTGATTAGGTAGTTAATTAATAAACAGTAGAATGATAAAAAACCCCTAGTCAGAAACTTTTTATCCGCTTCTCCTATTTTAAAGATCAGAACATTCATTATGAAAACCATCAAGCTTAGTTTCCCCAACCTAGAAGGACAAAAACTTTCAGCTCGATTAGAGTTGCCTGTCGATAAAAGAACATATACCTATGCTGTTTTTGCTCATTGCTTTACTTGTTCAAAGAACCTCAATGCAGTTACACATATAAGCCGGGCATTAACTTCAAAAGGAATAGGGGTATTAAGGTTTGATTTTACAGGTTTAGGAGAAAGTGAAGGAGATTTTGAGGATACAAACTTCTCAACAAATGTAAGCGACCTTATTACTGCCACCGAATACCTCAAGGAAAATTATGGTGAAGCCCAAATTATGATCGGTCATTCATTAGGAGGTGCTGCAGTGCTAATGGCTGCGCATCAATTAGAATACATCAAGGCCGTGGCTACAGTGGGTGCTCCTGCCGACCCGGTCCATGTCAAACACTTGTTTGAAGATTCAATTGATAAGATTGAAGAAGAGGGAAAAGCCAAGGTCAACTTAGGAGGACTACCCTTTGTGATCAAAAAGCAGTTTGTCGATGACCTTGAGAATTATGAAAAGTCGAATTTCATCAAGGAGCTAAGGCGTCCTTTACTCGTTATGCATTCTCCGCAAGATCAAACGGTGGATATTAAAAATGCCGAGAAGATCTATACCTCTGCCATGCATCCAAAAAGCTATGTATCCTTAGATGGAGCAGATCATTTGCTGACTCATAGAGGAGATGCACAATATGTAGGGCAGATCGTCGCATCATGGACTCAAAGGTATATTGAAATGGAGGGTTTAGAAGAGCTTGAAACGGATCATCAAGTGGTAGTTAGAAATGAAGCCGATAGAGGTTTGCAAACTGAAATTATGGCCAATGGTCACTTCATTCTTACTGACGAGCCTGAAAGTCAAGGCGGAACAAATTTAGGAGGAACCCCTTATGACTTACTTGTTGCTGCCTTAGGTTCATGTACAGCCATGACCATAAGAATGTACGCTAAGCACAAAAAGATTCCTTTGGAAGAAGTGAAAGTGCATCTTACTCGTGAAAAAAGACATGCAGACGATGCCCAAGACCTTTCCGAGAAAAGTAAGATGGAATTCATTGATAGGTTTATAGAACTCACAGGCGACCTCACTAAAGAACAAAGAGATAGGATCGTTGAGATCGCTGATAAATGTCCCGTTCATAAAACACTCACCAATGGTTTAAAGGTAAATACTACCTTAAAGTCCTAAATTCAACCTTATGAAAAAGCTAATTCTGCTCTTATTCTTGGTGGCACCTTTGCTACTTCCAGCTCAGAATCTCATCATCAATGGTGGTCATTATTTTGATGTGAATTCCGGAGCCATGATTCAAAATCAAGGAATCGTAGTTCAATCAGGAAAACTTGTCTCACTTATAGGAAACAGACCCATTGAAGGCGAATTCAAAACCATCAATTTGTCAGACAACGAATACTTACTTCCGGGTATTTTCGACTTGCATGCTCATTATAGAGTTACTTTCGATGGAATCAGAAGAGATGAGGTTGAAGCGAATCCAGTCATCTTTCTTGCGAATGGAGTAACCTCCACTTTTCCTGGAGGAGAGATACAACCTGAGGTCATGCTAGAAGCAAGAAGAGCCATAGATAGAGGTGAAAAAATAGGAGCAAGAATCCATAGTTCAGGCCCATATTTCGGAACAGCATATCCAGGATGGAACAGAAGCACCACAGTTGAAGATATTTATGCAAGAGTTGACAAATGGGCTGAATTAGGAGCTGCTGGTTTCAAGGCCAAAGGCATATCACCTGTGCTTCTTCAGGCACTCATCGAAAGAGCCCATCAACATGGTTTAACAGTTACGGGACATCTAGGCTCAGGCTATAGAAATACCGTTAACCCCAGAGATGCTATTGCAATGGGAATCGACAGAATAGAGCACTTTTTAGGGGGAGATGCCCTACCAGAATCGGCATCGGCCTATGCTACCTTGCAGGACTTGGACTTAAATGATTCCGAAACCTTGGAAAAGATCGACAAGCAGATCGATTGGTTCATTACTAATAATGTCTATTTCGATGCTACCCTAACTGCCTATGGGTATTATGGTGTTAGGGAAGAATTCTATGATTATTGGCACGATGAGCGCAAATACCTTACTCCATATGCCTTTGAAATTACTGAAGAAACTCGTCAGGAATTAGGCATGTTTCAAAAGATCTTCGATATCAAAAAGAAAACAGTTAAAAGGTATTTTGATAAAGGAGGCAAGATCACTCTTGGAACAGACCATCCATCGGTAGGTGAGTATATTCCGGGTTTCTCTTCTCACAGGGAAATGGAAGCTCTAAATTCTGTTGGAATTCCAGCCGCTGAAGTACTCAAGATTGCTACCATCAATGGGGCAAATGCCATGAGGCTGGGTAATAAATTAGGAAGCATTGATGTAGGTAAACTTGCTGACATGTTCGTTGTTGAAGGTAACCCACTAGAGGATATCAAAAACACCCGCAACATTCTCCGCGTCATCAAAGGAGGTTATGAATATAACCCGCTAATACTACTTAAAAGTGTAGAAGGTAAAATGGGCCCAAAAAATGAAAATGATTGGAAATAAAAAAGGAGGCTTAATTGCCTCCTCTTTTTTCTTCTGACTTATTATCCCTGATCCGTTCTCTGAATCTAAAGCGCATCCTTTCTCGGTTGCGCTCTTTCATAAATCTTTCGATTCTTTCATCTCCCCTTCTCATTCCTCTGTCACGAACCTGTTCTCTTCTTGGTTCTTGAGGCCTCAATGATTTGAGTTTTTGTAGTTGCTCTTCAGTAAGTATTTCTTCTAACTTTTCTCGCTGAGATTGTTTTTCTAGAAAAGCATCTCGTTTCATTTCTTCTCTCATCTTGCGAGCTTTTTCCATTCTTGCTCTTCTTTCTTCTCTAAGTTCTTTCAAGACCTTGTCTAACTCAGATTTTTGAGTTTCATCGAGATCAAGACGCTGAGCCATCTGCTCTGTTTTTAACAGGGTCTTTTCTTCTTGTGCATTTATTTGCTGAACTGATAAGACCATCACAGCCAGCAAAATGCTTGTAAATAAAGCTCTCATAATAAATTTGTTGTTTGTCTTTTGGATGAGCTAAAAGCAATAAGGTTTAATATTCCCTTCATATAATCTGGGAATTAATTGATAGCAAAACCAATTATCTATTTTATATTACGAGTTGCAGATTCTGTAAAACCCTCAAATGACAGATTTAAATCAGGTATTGCTCCTATTAGGAGGCTTCATTATTGTGGCGGTTGCAGCTAACCAGATCGCTAAGTTTTTGCAGAGGCTTAAACTTCCATTGATCACCGGTCTGCTCATCATTGGCTTAATGGCAGGTCCATTCATGTTCAAGTTATTGCCAAAGAGCTCTAGTCAATCTCTTCAGTTTATTAATGATATTTCATTGGCTTTCATTGCCTTTGCTGCTGCTGCTGAATTGTACTTACGAGAATTAAGAAGTAGGCTTAAAAGCATTAAATGGATGACCTTCGGACAACTGGTCATTACATTTGTCGGTAGCGGACTGATCATTTATTTCTTAGCAGAGCAGATCCCTTTTATGCGTGGCCAAAACACTGCAACTCAAGCAGCCATTTCCATGCTGATGGCTGCCATTTTTGTAGCAAGATCTCCTGCATCTGCCATAGCTGTTATTCAAGAGTTAAGAGCGAAAGGTCCGTTTGTTCAGATGGCCATGGGAGTTACTGTTCTGAAAGACTTCCTCGTCATTTTACTGTTTGCTATCTGTTTCTCATTGTCTATTACTTTGGTCAATGGTGATCCCTTCACTATCTCTTTTTTATTGATTCTAATCGCTGAGCTAGCTGTTTCATTTGGCTTAGGCTGGCTAGTAGGTAGAGTGCTGATTTTTATGCTTAGCCTACATATGCATCAATATCTGAAAGGAGCCTTATTGCTCCTGATAGGGTATTCGGTTTATTTATTGAATCATTACATCGATGCTAATTCTTACGATTGGTTTGGTAAGACTGTACATTTAGAGGCTTTACTGATCTGCATCATTGGTAGTTTTATTGTCACCAACTATTCTAAATACAGACAAGAATTCATTTCTATTCTCGAGCAATTAAGCCCATACGTCTATATCTGTTTCTTTACCTTAACTGGTGCCAATGTTTCTGTTGATGCATTAATTGCTTTAATAGGAGTTGCATTTATGCTCTTCTTCATCCGCCTTATCACTATGATCATCGGTTCATTTGTAGGTGGGCGATTGGCAGGCGACTCTCCTTTATTTCAAAGGATCGGCTGGATGCCTTTTGTTACTCAAGCAGGAGTTGGGTTAGGTTTGGCGAGTGTAGTGGCTAATCAGTTTCCAGAATGGGGAACAGCATTTCAAACCATAGTGGTTGCCGTAATAGTGATCAATCAATTCATTGGCCCTCCTCTATTTAAATGGGCTATTAATATTGTTGGTGAAGCAAGAACCAGGGCACAGGTACCACAATTCGATGGAGTTAGAGATGCCTTTATTATTGGATTCGAATCGCAGTCTGTTGCCCTTGCACGCCAATTAAAGGAGCACGGTTGGGAAGCTGCAATTCTAACTAAAAAGGAAGATGTTAATCCTGAGGATTATCCAGACATCACCATTTTCAAGCTCGAAGATTTCTCTTTAAAATCTCTTGAACTCGTAGATATCAAAAAGGCAGAGGCAGTAGTACTGACCCTAACCGATCAAGAAAACCTCGAGATCGCTGAAAATCTTTATACACATGTGGGCACCAAAGATATTGTTGTTCGACTTAACCGAAGATTCAACTTTGAGGCATTCCATAAACTTGGTTGCTTGATCGTAGACCCGTCTACTGCCATGGTAAGTTTAATGGACCATTTGGTGCGTTCACCACAGGCAGCCACATTACTTTTGGGTATGCAAGAGAATCAAGACACTATGGATGTAGAAGTTCTGAATCCGAATATGAGAGGTTTGGCCCTAAGAGACCTCCGCCTTCCTTCAGATATCATTATTCTGTCTGTGAATAGAAGAGGGCAAACTTTGATCACTCATGGGTATACTCGCTTAAGACAAGGAGATATACTCACTGTTGTAGGCTCTAATGATAGTCTGCAAGAAGTAGCTCTAAAGTTCGATAGGTAATCAAAGAACTATAAAAGGAACCGTTACTTTGGTATCGTCCCACGCCATGGTCAGCCTAGGTTCTCCGCGGTCTTCCGTAAAATCAATAGTAAAGAATTCAACGGTCTGAGGTAGTTTTTCTAAGGTTCCCTTAACATTCGCCACATCGTATTCTGGATAATATTCTGTGCCCCAATCAGGTATCCTAGAATTAAAGATCACTTCCCAATCATTCGAATTTGGAATGGTGACCATTGAGTAATTACCAGCTTTCAGTACTGAACCATTAGTGAACTGAATGTCTCTAGAAAGCTCTATCTGTGTAGCTTCGTTAGCCCCTGTCCTCCACCATTGTCCGAATGGAACAAGGTATCCAAAGATCTTTCGGCCCTTTTTAGAAGGTCTGTTGTAAAATACCCTAATGGAAATATCTGAATTGATATATTCAGCCGTATCCTCCGGACTGAATTGTTTAGTTTGATGCAGCCTGTATTGATTGATCCCTATGATAAGGAGAACAATAAATACAATTGCTCCAACCGCATATATCAATCTTTTATTCATTCAATGCTAATATATTTAATTCTGAGGGTTAAGCCCTTTTTCAACTCTCTAAAGGACTAGAAACAAGAATAATTCCACTTTTTCATTTTTGTACTCCTATTCCCAAATGAATTAACTTTCAATGGTAATTATCAACTCCATCTTCATTTCAGTACCAACTCGAGTCAAAAAGCTGTTTTTCTTGACACCCTTTTACATATCTTTGCGGCATGGCACAAAATGACGACAATTCATTAAAAAAGATCACCTCACATGCCAAGGAATATGGTTTCATTTTTCCTTCAAGTGAAATATATGATGGCTTAAACGCAGCTTACGACTACGGCCAAAATGGTGTTGAATTGAAAAATAACATCAAGGAATACTGGTGGAAAGCCATGGTGCAAATGAACGAGAATATTGTCGGAATTGATGCCTCCATCTTCATGCACCCATCAACCTGGAAAGCATCAGGTCACGTAGATGCATTTAACGATCCAATGATCGACAACAAAGATTCCAAAAAGCGTTATCGTGCCGATGTGCTGGTGGAAGACCATTTAGCGAAATATGAGGCTAAGATCGAAAAAGAGGTTGTCAAGGCTAAAAAACGTTTTGGCGATGACTTTGATGAAGTGCAATTCAAAGCGACCAACCCGAATGTACTCAGAAGCCAGAATAAGATCGATGAAGTAGAAAATCGTTTAGGAAAGAGTCTAGAAAAAGGTGACTTGGAAGATGTAAAAGCCCTGATCGAAGAATTAGGTATTGCTTGCCCTGTATCTGGTTCAAAAAATTGGACAGAAGTTCGCCAGTTCAACCTGATGTTTTCTACCGAGCTAGGTTCTTTAGCGGAAGGTGCCAATAAGATCTACTTAAGACCAGAAACTGCCCAAGGTATTTTCGTCAATTACCTGAATGTTCAAAAGTCAGGAAGGATGAAGATCCCATTCGGCATTGCTCAGATTGGTAAAGCTTTCAGAAACGAGATCATTGCCAGACAATTCATTTTCAGAATGAGAGAATTCGAGCAAATGGAGATGCAATTCTTTGTGAAGCCGGGAGAAGAAATGAGCTGGTACGAAAACTGGAAAGAAAAACGCATCAACTGGCACAAGGCATTGGGCTTAGGCGAAAGACATTACCGCTTCCACGACCATATTCAATTAGCGCATTATGCGAACGCTGCTACCGATGTTCAGTTCAATTTCCCAATGGGCTTTAAAGAGTTAGAAGGCATTCATTCCAGAACTGACTTCGACTTAACAGCACACGAAGAGCATTCTGGCAAAAAGCTTCAGTTCTTCGATCCTGAGGAAAATAAATCATATGTGCCTTTCGTAATCGAGACCTCGATTGGTTTAGATAGAATGTTCTTGGCTATTATGTCTGCCTCCTATACCGAAGAGACTTTAGAAGACGGTAGCGAAAGAACCGTATTGAAGATACCTGCAGCCTTAGCTCCTTATAAAGTAGCAGTGCTTCCTTTGGTGAAGAAGGATGGCTTGCCTGAAAAAGCCAGAGAGATCTTAGCAGGTTTGCAGTTCGATTTCAATTGCCAGTACGATGAAAAAGACGCCATTGGTAAACGATATAGAAGACAAGATGCCATCGGTACACCTTATTGCGTCACGGTAGACTACGATTCTTTAGAAGACAACACCGTCACCATCAGAAACCGAGATGACTTGACTCAAGTTCGTGTTTCTATTGACGATGTTAAATCTACTTTGAAAGAGAATTGCTCTTTAGAGAGTTTGTTGAGGAAGTTGTAAGATAGAATTTAAACCTAAAACAACCCCATCTGCCCCCTATTGGTCTTTACAAAAAGGTCTGTTCTTAGTGGTGCTCGGTGAGGAGATTGTCCAAAGTATTTCTTCTTACTGAGCTCAAACATACGGTGGATGGATTCTACCATGGTGCCGTCCCCTTTCATGCGTTTTCCAAAACGGCTGTCATTCAGCTGGCCTCCATGTGCTGCTTTGATCTGGTTGAGGATCTTTTCTGCTCGATCTGGAAACGCCTGTTGCACCCAATGCTCAAAAACTTGTCCTATCTGACCATTGAGTCTAACCATTGTAAAGCCAGCACTTCTAGCCTCCGCTTTAGAAGCAACTTCCATGATCTGAGGAATTTCATGGTCGTTCAATCCAGGGATGGTCGGCCCTATCATGATCGAAACAGGAATTCCTTTTTGCGTAAGCTTTTGAATGGCATTCAACTTCTGTCTACTGGTAGACGTCCTGGGCTCCAGTTTTCTTCTCACTTTTTCATTTAGTGTAGTCAGGGAAAAGTGAACTCCAACCAAATTGTCTTTCGCCAGAGGTTCTAAAATGTCAATGTCCCTAGTCACTAATGTATTCTTGGTAATAATACCTACTGGATGCTTGTACTTCAAGAATACTTCCAACAATCCTCGGGTGACCTTCAGCTTCCTCTCCACCGGTTGATAACAATCTGTATTACCAGAAAGCGCAATGGTCGCTGGCTGATACTTCGGTTTTTGTAAATATTTCTCCAACAAGGCAGGTGCATTTTCTTTGTAGAGCACTACTCTTTCGAAGTCTAAGCCTGCATTATATCCCCAGTATTCATGAGAGTTTCTAGCATAGCAATAGATGCAACCATGTTCGCAGCCTTGATACGGGTTTAAGGAAAACTCCATCCCCACATCAGGGCTCTTCACCTGATTGACGATAGTTTTGGGAAAAATGGGAACGTATTTTGTTTTTGACGACTCATCTTCAAAATCGTCTATCCCTTCTAAGTGTTCTTGCACATATTCATGCATTAGAAACTTATTCTTCACTTGTATTTGAGCGCCTCTACCCTTGATCATTAGCTATATTATTTAGTAATACTAAATATAATAGTAATCAGCTAATATATATAGCCAAATAGGTATAAATAGAATAGTGGATTCATGGCTTTTTAAAGATGTCTCAATATTTATTGAAAAGGAAAAACTATCTTGAATACCTCAATACCAAACAAAACATTTCAACCTATGAAAAAGACATTAGGATTATTTTTTAGTCTATTACTCATCCTCAGCATCACCATTCCAGATGCTGAAGCTCAAAGACGAAATAGAAGAAATCAAGACGAAGCAGATAAACCCTCAGACCCATTGTCAGGTGTTTCTCTCAATAATTTAAAATTTAGAGGCGTTGGCCCAGCGCTGACATCAGGTAGAATAGCAGATATTGCTGTAAATCCTGAAAAGAACAGTGAGTTTTACGTAGCTGCTGCTGCAGGAGGAGTCTGGAAGACCACCAATGCAGGAACTACTTTCAAACCGATTTTCGATAACTACGGAAGTTACTCCATTGGTGCATTGGCGTTGGACCCGAACAATCCGAACGTACTTTGGGTAGGAACGGGAGAGAATAACAACCAGAGATCAGTCTCTTATGGAGATGGAATTTATAAATCCA
>Ga0209653_1002444_pt1 | contig 13526 bp, 13 predicted proteins | sample SaaInl6LU_22_DNA_FD_184644 | JGI IMG/M metagenome (GOLD analysis project Ga0209653, IMG submission 184644) | Marine microbial communities from expanding oxygen minimum zones in the Saanich Inlet - ESP_116LU_22_DNA (SPAdes) (version 2) | ecosystem: Environmental > Aquatic > Marine > Intertidal... | reverse complement strand
TTCGGCCTCAAGCCATCTAGAAATGCACAGACACCATTTGTCGCCTGGTTTTAATCCTGGAAAGTTATAGTATGGAATTGGGGTTATCAAATTATTGCCTTTAGACGCAGAGTATTCTAAAAATTCTTGTGTAACGACAGCACAAACAGTATGTGTGCCAGAATCCGCTGAAATTGTTCTACAAAACCCATCTCTAAAATACCCTGTCATTGGAGCAGTGCAGCAAGATAACAGGGGTCTATTCAGTACGTTTAATTCCAAATTAAAAAATTATCAATTAAAAAATAAATTGCTTTTTCCAAAAACTTACATTTAAATAAAGAATAAGTTAGATTGATATTTATTTAAGAAAGGTTAATCCTAAAAAAAGTCAAAATTTCCTGCTCCTTGTTTTCAATTGGTAGTAAAAAAAATTAGTCTCTACTTCCTAAAATTTGCATTGCCCAATACAACAACATAGCTAAAGAACCTAAAGCAGCGACCAAATAGGTTCTTGCTGCCCATTTTAAAGCATCTTTAGAACCTTCAAACTCTTGTTGAGAAACTATATTTTTATTCTTTAACCAAACCAAAGCTCTATTACTTGCATCATACTCTACTGGTAAAGTTATAAAACTAAAAAGCGTTGCTAACCCCATAAAAACTAAACCTGTAATGGCTATATAAAAACCAATACCTGGGTTATTAGACGCTGACCCTAACACCAAACCCCCAATAACTAACCATTGAGAAAATCGAGAAGAAACACTAACTATTGGAACTAATTTAGAACGCATCGTTAGCCAGCTGTATACATTTGCATGCTGAACGGCATGTCCAACCTCATGAGCTGCAACCGCTGCTGCTGCTGCGTTTCTTTGATTGTAAACACCCGCACTTAAATTTACCGTTTTGTTTGCTGGATTGTAATGATCTGTAAGCATTCCTGAGGTAGAAATTACTTTTACGTCATAAATTCCATGATCTGCTAACATTTTTTCTGCAATTTCAGCGCCACTCATTCCATTTCTTAAATGAACGTTAGAGTATTTTTTAAATTTTCTTTTTAACGTACTACTCACCAACCAACTAGCTAGTGAAATAAGACCTATTATAATGTAAAAACCAATCATTTAATACTTTTTTGTAAAAATATAACATAAAGTATTCCAAATGATTAAATTTTACTTAAAAAATACATTCTGTAATTCCTGTACTAAACACCCTAAAGTTCACAATATTTCAAAATGTCGATACAACAAAATAATAGGCTATTAGTTTTATAAGATTGAGAAAATTAAAAATACTAAAAGTGAGTACTTTAAAACATAATTGATATTTATTTGATCCCAAAAGAGTTTCAAGGATTCAAAAATGTGACTTCTTCTAGAACACAACATATTACAATTGTTACTCAAAGTTTAAAAATTTACAATACAGAAAATACTTTCGAAATACGATTACAAGAGTTATTCATAAAAGGTTACTAAGGGAAATAGAATTATAGATAATGTGGCTTCAAAGCTGACAGAAAAACCATCTCAATAAGCGTATTATCAATATTTTAGAAATATTATTAACAGAATTTTACGGATAGAAATAACAAAAATTAAAAAATTCAGCTCCTTTGTTTTTTCTATTTCATGAAAAAAAACACTTTTTTTTAAGAATTTAGTAGGATATTTTTTTCGAAATCAACATTTTTTCGTTTCTTGCCATACAGTTTAAAAGGTAAACTAAATTTCCACTGAAAAATAAACTATGAAGATTTTTTAGTAAAATTAATACCTTTAACAAATTAACTATAAAAATTAATTATAACGACAATGAAAAAAGTAGTAAATATCCTGACTGTAACAGGATTGATGTTTTTTGGAGCTATACAATCAACTTTTGCACAAGAAGCAGCTGAAGAATCTAGAACATTTACCCAAGAGTTAAAACTTCGTTTTATTGAAGGTGATCCTGCCTTTATGGGAATTGTATTAGTTGCTTTAATTTTGGGTTTAGCAATTGCTATCGAAAGAATTATCTATTTAAACATGGCTACAACTAATACTAAAAAGTTAGTTGCTAATGTAGACGAAGCTCTAGGGGCAGGTGGTATTGAAGCTGCAAAAGAAGTTTGTAGAAATACAAAAGGACCTGTTGCATCAATTTTTTATCAAGGTTTAGATAGATATGAAGAAGGAATCGAAGCTTCTGAAAAAGCTGTAGTATCTTATGGTGGGGTTCAAATGGGACAATTAGAGAAGAATGTTTCTTGGTTATCTCTATTCATTGCATTAGCACCAATGCTAGGGTTTATGGGTACTGTAATTGGTATGATTGATGCCTTTGATAGAATTGCTGTAGCAAACGACATTTCTCCAGCAGTTGTGGCAGGTGGTATTAAGATTGCTTTATTAACAACGGTATTTGGTCTTATTGTTGCAATCATACTACAAATCTTTTACAATTATATTGTTTCTAAAATTGACAGTATTGTAAATAATATGGAAGACGCTTCAATTCAATTGATTGACTTATTGGTAAAATACAAAAAATAATTTCGAATGAAAGGCAATAAATTTTCAAAAATATTAAATATTCTGATTGCCCTAATTGCTATTGTAGGTACAATCTTATTCATCAGAATTTTTATAGCTGATGGAGAAGTTCTTCAGGATGACGCAGAATTACAGAATTCTTTAATTAGTCCTATCATATACTTTTCAACAACATTATTTTTTGCAGCAGTTGGTATTGCAATCTTGTTGTCTCTTTGGACATTAATTAGAAACCCCGAAAATCTAAAAAAGACTTTATTAAGTTTAGCTGTTTTAGGAGTGTTTTTAATCATTGCATACACGTTAGCAGATACTTCTGTGGTTTTAGATAATAATGGAATGGTTTTAACTGGTGGCGAAGAAGGCTCAGCTACAAATAAATGGGTAGGAACTGGTATTCTATATAGCATTATATTAGGTGCAATTGCAGGCCTTGGTTTTGTAGTAGATTTAGTTAGGGGATTAATTAAATAACAAAAACATGGCAAGAAGAGAAAATCCAGAAATTAATGCAGGTTCTATGGCAGATATTGCCTTCTTGCTTTTAATATTCTTTTTGGTAACAACTACAATGAATGTAGATTCTGGAGTTCCTAAGAGACTTTCAGAAAAACCACCAGAAGAATTTGAACCACCAATTGTAAAGGAAAAGAACATTTTCGAGATCAATATTAACAGAAACAACGAACTGTTAGTTGAGGGTGAGGAATTGAAAATTGGTGATCTCAAAGCGGCAGCAAAAAAGTTTATAGACAATGGTGGTGGAGAAGGTAAAATAGTAGATGCAACTCCTACAGGTCCTTGTGCATATTGTAAAGGAGATAAAGACCCTGAATCATCTGATCACCCTAACAAAGCAATCATCACTGTAACAAGTGATAGGTTGACTGAGTATGGTACTTATGTAAAAGTACAAAGTGAATTGATTGGTGCTTATACTGATCTAAGAAATAACTTGTCTTTACAACGTTATAATATTTCTTACACAGAGCTTGAAAAGCAGTATAAGAAAATTAAAGATGATAAAGATCAAAAAAGTAAAGCTGATGTATTAAAAATTAGGTATGAAGATATCAAAAAAGCATACCCACAAATTATTACTGATGCTGAACCAACATCTGATTAATTTTTAACATAGCATAAATTATGTCTAAATTTAGAAAGAAGAAAAAAGGTTTACCTCCAGTAAACACAGCAGCATTACCGGATATCGTTTTTATGTTATTATTCTTTTTTATGGTAACAACAACCATGAGAGAAACTGACCTAAAAGTAGAAAATCCTGTTTTACCTACTGCAACAGAGGTAAAAAAATTAGAGGATAAAAGTTTGGTAAGTACCATTTATGTTGGAAAAGCTAATGACCCAAAATATGGTAGTGGTTACAACAGAATTCAATTAAATGATAAAATTGGAACTGCTGAAGACGTACCAGCGTTTATTTTAAGTAGAAGAGATAAAATTTCTGAAGACAAACACCTCCGTATGACAACTTCTATCAAAGCAGATAAAAGAGCAAACGTAGGAACGATTACTGACATCAGAGAACAATTAAGAGAGGTAAATGCTCTTAAAATTAGCTACTCTGCTGCCAAAGGAGCGAATTAAATATTATATTTACTAGAAAAAAAAGGATAGTTTTAAAAAAACTACCCTTTTTTTTTGCTTTAATTTTAAATAACCTAAGATTAGTTTTTATTAGCTATTTTTAAACAATGAAAAACAGTATTTTTCTTATTTGTATTTTTTTTTCTAGTTTTTTTTACTCACAAAAAGATTCGCTAAATCTAGGAGATTATTATGCAGATGATCAATTGTACTTAAATATTTATTATTCTCAATTAATAGACCAACCAAAAGGAATAGATAATAATAATTTTTCGTATTCACTTTCAGGTGGTTTTATCAAAGACATTATCTTAAATAATAGTGGCACATTCTCAGTTGCTAGTGGTGTGGGAATTGGAAGAGATTTTTTTAATCATACTTTAAAAATTGAAGAAATAAAAGATGTTTCTATTTTTCTAAACGCAACTTCTTCAACAGGACATAAAATGAATATTGTAAACTTAGAACTTCCAATACAAATAAGATGGAGAACATCTTCGGCAAATAAATATAAATTTTGGCGTATTTATGGAGGAGTTACTATTCTTTACAATTTAAACAATACAATAAGCTTTACTGAAAACAACGAAACAATTGAATATAAGAATATCTCTTCGTTTAAAAAATGGCAATATGGCGCTACACTAACTGCTGGTTATGATAGATTTAATCTAAATGTATTTTATGGTCTTACACCTATGTTCGGCAATGCTACATTGAATGGAAATAGTATCAACACAAAAGTCTTAAAGCTCGGATTAGTTTTATTTTTTTTATAAGAAATAGTAAACTAGAATTGGAGAAAAGAACCCAAGTAAATACCCCAAATATACTTCTGAACGTGTATGTGCATTTAAATGTAATCTAGCACTCGCAACAATACCCGAACATATTACACATATAATAACTACCCATAAGAAATTAAATGAATATCCGTAATTTAGTAACAGAAAAAAACTTGTACTAATTCCCATAGACAATAAGTGAACACTTGTTTTAATCTTAAAAAAAAACAATATATATAGTAAAAAAAGACCTAAAGCAGTTCCATAAAATAAGATGGCTAAGTCCAAAAAATTACTTCCATTATTCATGCTCATAATTTGAAACTTATTTCCTAATACATAAAACAAAAAAATCATTACGCCTATTGGAACTTTACGCTCTCTGATACTGAATACTTTAAATGAATGTATGATTTTAATGCTTTTTAATAAAAATAAAATACAAAGCGGAATAAGATAGGTAATAGCAAAAACTAATCCTAATACAGCGGTTTTTTGTTCTTGATAAAAGCTTAAAGGAATGAATAAAAAATATAAAAATACTCCAACAGTAGGAACAACAATTGGATGAAAAATTACAGATATAAAATTATGAATACGCATTAAATTTCTTTACGCAATCTCGCTATTGGTAGATCCAACTGCTCTCTATATTTCGCAATAGTTCTCCTAGCAATTGGATATCCTTTTTCCTTTAAAATTTCAGAAAGTTTTTGATCAGTTAACGGTTTTCTTTTATCTTCCTCTACAATTACATTTTCTAAAATTTTCTTTATTTCTCTTGTAGAGACATCGACTCCTTGGTCGTTTTTCATAGACTCTGAAAAAAATTCTTTTATCAACTTAGTTCCATAAGGTGTTGTAACATATTTACTATTAGCCACTCTTGAGACCGTAGAAATATCCATAGTAATTTTATCAGCAATATCCTTTAAAATCATAGGTTTTAACTTGCGTTCATCGCCAGTTAAAAAGTACTCATACTGAAAATGCATAATCGCATTCATAGTTACTAGAAGTGTTTGCTGACGCTGCTTTATAGCGTCTATAAACCACTTGGCAGCATCTAATTTTTGTTTGATAAAAAATACTGCATCTTTCTGTGATTTACTTTTTATATTGGCATCTTTATAACCTTTTAGCATATTATTATACTCCCTTGAAATATGTAATTCAGGCGCATTTCTAGCGTTTAAGGTTAAATCCAATTCACCATCTAAAATTTTTATAGTAAAGTCAGGAACAATTTGCTCGGCTAATTTATCGTTTCCTGCATAAGAACTACCTGGTTTTGGATTTAACTTTGCGATTTCTAAGTTTACTGCTTTTAATTCTTTTTCGGAGATAGAAAACTTTTCCATCAATTTTTTGTAATGTTTTTTTACGAAATGATCAAAGGAGGCTTCCAAAATTTGAATAGCTAGGCTTCTATTTTTATTAGCTTCTTTCTCTTTTAATTGAATTATCAAGCATTCTTTTAAATTTCTAGCTCCAACACCAATAGGATCTAACTTATGAACTACACCTTGTAAAATAGCAATTACTATTTCTGGTGTTGTAATCACATTTACCGTAAACGCCAAATCATCTACAAGATCTAAAACTTCTCTTCGTATATAACCACTATCATCAATACTACCTACTAAAAACTCTGCAATTACTCTTTCCTCTTCATCTAAACGGAAAGTATTAAGTTGATTTTTTAGAGACTGATGAAAGCTTGTACCTGCAGCATAAGGGATTGTTTTGTCCTCATCGTTAGAGTAATTATTGGTCTGTGTTTTGTAGAAAGGAGTTTCATCATCACTCAAATACTCATCAATATTAATATCCTCTGTATCAATTTTTTCAGTACCAGTATCATCATATTCATCTACAGTATCATCAAAATCATCTGTCTGTTCTTTACCAGTATCTAAAGCAGGATTTTCTTCTATTTCCTGTTTTAGGCGTTCTTCAAACGCTTGTGTAGGCAATTGAATAAGTTTCATCAACTGAATTTGTTGAGGAGATAATTTTTGAAGTAATTTATATTGTAGACTTTGTTTTAACATAGATTCATTTAAAACTTCTTAAAATTCAGCGTTCTGAGGTGTTCTTGGAAAAGGTATTACATCTCTAATATTACTCATACCTGTGATAAACTGGACCAAACGTTCGAAACCTAATCCAAAACCTGAATGAACTGCAGTACCAAATTTACGCAAATCTAAATACCACCATAATTCTTTTGCTTCTATTCCTAAATCTTTCATTCTTTCAATCAAGACCTCAAAACGTTCTTCTCTTTGAGAGCCTCCAACAATTTCTCCAATTCCTGGAAACAAAACATCCATTGCTCTTACAGTTTTGCCATCTTCATTCAAACGCATGTAAAATGCTTTTATGTTTGCGGGATAATCAAATAAAATTACAGGACATTTAAAATGTTTTTCTACCAAATAACGTTCATGTTCAGACTGTAGATCAGCTCCCCATTTGGTAATAGGAAACTGAAATTTCTTCTTTTTATTCGGTTTTGAATTTCTTAAAATATCAATTGCTTCTGTATAAGAAACACGTTTAAAATTATTATCTACTACAAAACGCAACTTTTCTAACAACGTTAACTCGCTTCTTTGCAATTGTGGTTTGCTTTTTTCCTCCTGATTAAATCGTTGGTCTAAAAAATCCAAATCGTCCTTACAGTTGACTAAAACATAGTTGATAACATATTTGATAAAATTCTCAGCTAAATCCATATTGCCATCTAAATCCATAAAAGCTACTTCTGGCTCTATCATCCAAAACTCTGCCAAGTGCCTTGCTGTGTTTGAGTTTTCTGCTCTGAATGTTGGCCCAAAAGTATAGGCTTTGCCTAATGACATGGCATAGGATTCTGCCTCTAATTGTCCTGAAACGGTAAGATTAGTTTGTTTCCCAAAAAAATCTTTGGCGTAATCTATAGTACCAAATTCATTCTTTGGTATGGCATTCAACTTAAAATTTGTAACCTGAAAGATTTCGCCAGCACCTTCTGCATCTGAACCTGTAATTATAGGAGTATTTACATAGTTAAAATCTCGTTCTTGAAAGTATTGGTGTACTGCAAAAGATAATTTTGAACGCAAACGCATTACAGCAGAAAATGTAGTTGTTCTGGTTCTCAGATGTGCATTTTCTCTTAAAAACTCAAAACTGTGTTTTTTAGGTTGTATTGGGTATTCATCTGGGTTTGATTCTCCTAAAATCTCGATAGTTGCCACTTGAATTTCAACATATTGACCTCTACCTTGGCTTTCAGCTAAATTTCCTTTTATAGCAACTGCTGCTCCAGTTGTGATTTGTTTTAAGGTAACCTCATCTATACTTTTAAAATCAATTACACATTGAATATTTTTAATAGTAGAACCATCATTTAATGCTATAAAGCGGTTACTTCTAAAAGTACGTACCCAACCTTTTATGGAGACTTCTTGTAGTAAAGGATTTTGTTGTAATAATTTTGCTACATTAATATTTTCCATCTAAAACAACGTTAAATAATTATGAAGTAAAGATACTTTTTTATGTGTAAATTATCTTATTAAAGTTAACGGACAAAACAAATTCTTACAGCTTTGCTTTCGAATTTTTTGCATAAGATTATTTATCAGCTTCTTCATCTGATGGAAAAATTTTAATCTTTGGTTCTTTAAAAGTCTTTTGATTGGCAATTTTCTTTTCAAAAGACAACAGTAAAGAAGGTAAAAGTAATAAGTTAGAAACCATTGCTAACAATAAGGTTATAGAAACTAAACCTCCTAGAGCAATTGTACCTCCAAAACTAGATAAAGTAAACGTTAAAAAACCAAAAAACAGTACTATAGAGGTGTAAAACATACTTACCCCTGTCTCACGTAGAGCTCTGTATACAGAGGTTTTTACTTTCCATTTATTTGCAATAAGTTCTTGTCTATACTTTGCCAAAAAGTGTATGGTGTCATCAACCGAAATACCAAAAGCAATACTAAAGACTAAAATAGTTGACGGTTTTATAGGAATATTAAAAAACCCCATTAAACCTGCAGTGATTAATAATGGTAATATATTAGGAATTAGCGAAATAAAAATCATTCTTCCAGATCGGAACATCCATGCCATAAAGATGGCAATTAATAGAATAGCTAAAGAAAGTGATACTACTAAATTATTAATTAAGTAGTTTGTCCCTTTTATAAAAATTAGAGCTTTACCTGTTAAAGCAACTGAAAAGCGTTCTTTAGGAAATTGTTGATCTATTACCTCTTGAATTCTTTCTTGAATTAACTCCATTTTATCAGTTCCAATCCCTTTCATAAATGTGGTTATTCTGGCATATCTGCCAGTTTTATCTACAAAGGTGTTTAATGAAGATGTATCTGAATTTGAATTTTTAGTATACGATAATATATAGCTTTGCTCTTGAGTAGAAGGCAATTGATAATATTTAGGATTCCCATTATAATAGGCTTGCTTTGAATATTTGACAAGATTTACTACAGAAATTGGTTTCGATAATTCTGAAAAAGTAGTTATCGCTTCACATAATTTATCCATCTTTTTTAACACAGATAATTTCATTACTCCTTTTTCCTTTTTAGTATCTATTAAAATCTCTAGTGGCATTATACCTCCAAATTCGCTTTCAAAGAATTTAATGTCTTTGTAAAAAGCAGAACCTTTAGGCATGTCTTCTGTTAAACTTCCCGAGACCTTTATTTGATACACACCTATAATACCTAGAATAATTACAAAAACAGCAGCAAAATAGATTGTAATTCTTCTATTTCTCACCATCTTTTCCATCCAATTTACGACACCTTCAATCCACTTTCTATCTAAATGAATCAAGTGTTTTTTCTTTGGCAATGGCATAAAACTATACACTATTGGAACAATCAACAATGCCAAAATAAAAATACTTATAATATTTACTGAGGCTAGCACACCAAATTCGCGAAGCAAATTACTTTTTACAAACACAAAGGTTGCAAAACCAGATGCAGTAGTAATATTTGTCATTAAAGTTGCATTACCTATTTTAGTAATTACTCTTTGTAAAGACTTTGCTTGATTGCCATGTTTTTTTACTTCTTGTTGGTATTTATTGATTAAAAAAACAGCATTGGGAACACCAATCACAATAATTAATGGTGGGATTAAAGCAGACAACACAGTAATTTCATAACGAAACAAGCCAATAAAACCGAAGGCCCAAGTTACTCCAATTAATACGACCAAAAGGGTTATAAATGTTGCTCTAAAAGAACGAAAGAAAAAGAAAAAGATAATTGCTGTAATAGAGATTGCACCAACAACAAATAATAATATTTCATCCTGAATATTTTGAGCATTTAACGTTCTAACATAAGGCATACCAGATGCACGAACATTCATATTATTCTCTTTTTCGAACTTTGCAATTGCAGGAAGTAATTTATCAATAATAAAAGTTTTCCTTTTTGGAGTGTTTACAATTTCCTTTTTTAAATAGATTGCTGTTTGTAATGTTCCCGTTTTTTTATTAAATAATAAATTATCGTAAAAGGGAAGCTTTTCGAATAATTGCGTTTTGATAGCCTCTACCTCAGTTAAAGTATTGGGTGTTTTTTCGTACAAAGGTTGTAAAACAAACTTTCGTTCTTTTCTATTTGCCTTTAGTTGTTTGATGTCTTTTATAGAAAGTGTATAATCTACTTCTGCAACACTATCAAACTGAGCAACAAAATTATTCCAAGCGTTGAATTTTTTAGGAGTAAATATTGTAGCGTCTTTTACTCCTAAAATGACTAAAGTACCCTCTTCTCCAAAAATATCTAAAAACTTATTGTAATCGACGATAGCCTCATGATCTTTAGGCAACAGGTTAGCCTCTGTATAAGAGAACTTCATATACTTGAATTGCGTGGTTAACAATCCAGTGATAATGGCAATAGTAATTAAAACTAAATATCGATTTCTTAAAACTATGCGCGCAAATATTGTCCAGAAGTTCATCTTCTTTTGTAGGGGGGATATATTATAAAAAACTGTCTAAAATAAATTTAACCAGTTTTAGAATTGTTTTATTGAGTTAGATTGTAAGTATTTCTTTTTCTTTTACAGCCAATTTTTCATCAATTTTCTTCACGTAATTGTCTGTTAATTTTTGTACATCTTCTTCTGCAATTTTTTTCATGTCTTCAGATGTATCTAACTTTTTTATTTCATTATTGGCATCTTTTCTTGCATTACGGACACCAACTTTAGCATCTTCTGCTTCTGATTTCGCTTGTTTTGCTAATATTTTCCTACGCTCTTCAGTTAAAGGAGGTACATTAATCATAATAACATCTCCATTATTCATTGGATTAAAACCAAGGTTTGCCAATTGAATTGCTTTTTCAATTTCTTGCAACATATTCTTTTCCCAAGGTTGTATACTAAGAGTTCTAGCATCAGGAGTATTCACATTAGCTACTTGAGATAGAGGTGTTTGAGAACCATAGTAGTCTACCATAACAGTACTTAACATTGCTGGTGTTGCTTTCCCTGCTCTAATACTTTTAAGTTCTTTTTCTAAATGCAAAATTGCATTATCCATTGCTTCTTTTGAAGCATCTAAAATAAAGTCTATTTCTTCGTTCATGTTTAGTAATTTTTAACACTTAATTTTATAACAAATCAACAACAGTTCCTACTTTTTCACCAGAAATTAATTTTTCTAAATTTCCTTGTTTATTCATATCAAAGATGATGATAGGTAACTTGTTTTCTTCACTTAGTGTAAAAGCAGTCATATCCATAACTTTTAGACCTTTTTCAATGACATCTTTAAATGAAATTTCGTCAAATTTAACTGCATCTTTTACTTTTTCAGGATCTGCATTGTACACACCATCAACTCTTGTACCTTTTAAAATAGCATCTGCATGAATTTCTATTGCTCTTAAAACAGCAGCTGTATCTGTCGTAAAATAGGGGTTTCCGGTGCCTGCCCCAAAAATAACAACACGGCCTTTTTCTAAATGTCTTATTGCTTTTCTTTTAATATAAGGTTCTGCAACTTCTTTTATTTCTAAAGCAGTTTGCAAGCGTGTATCTATTCCAGCGTCTTCTAGGGCACTTTGTAAAGCTAAACCATTAATACAAGTTGCTAACATACCCATATGGTCTCCTTGAACTCGATCCATTCCATTACTAGCTCCTGCAACTCCTCTAAAAATATTTCCTCCACCAATTACAATGGCAACTTCTACACCTTTATCTACTACTTTTCTAATCTCTTGAGCGTATTCGGATAATCTTTGTGGATCAATACCATATTGTCTATCACCCATTAATGCCTCTCCACTTAATTTTAAAAGAATTCTATTGTATTGCATTTGGTTTCATTGAAAGTTGTACAAAATTACTGTTTTTTATTTGATATAGAAATTTTTAAAAAAAGCAATCTTGAAAAGTTTTTTTTAATAAATAATCTAGTAATTATTAGTTAAATCTAGATAATTTCTTTTCACAAAGGCTAAAATTGTATCTAAAATCTGACCCATATTTTGGCATTTTTTAAATTGAATATCATTTGTATAATGACCAACTTCTTTTTTTAATAAGTCAACATTTTTCGAAAATGAAATAGTATCATTTTGCATACATTTTAGCAAATGTGATATTCTATCTGGAGAACTTATCATCCTTTTTGCAATGTAAGACCGCTCTTCATTTTCATATTGTTTTACAGAACTTAGCTGCAACTTTTCACTCACCATCTCTACAATTTTAAAGTTTTCTTTCATAAACTGAAGATTATAGACTTTTAAATTTCCTTCAAAAGATTGTTGATCAAAATCTATAGCTCTTATTCGATATACGATTTGATCAAAATCGTGCATAGGAACGATAACATAATTATAGGATCTCATATCTCCTAAAAGACGAATCATACAACGTTCTTTAAATTTTACAAATTCCTTAGCAATTTGTGACTTTTCTGATTCTGAACACTTAGGTAAAAAATTTTTTATAAAATCGTCTCCCGGTATTCCTGCAATATGGTCTTCTATTAACGTGTCTTTGTAAACTAAATAATTTAAATTATAGGGAGATAAGATATGCTCCAATTCTAGACCGTAAACACGGGAAGCATCGGTTTTTTTAACATAAAAATATGTAAAGTTGTCGTTTAAAATATTTCGGATTTTAATTCGAAATGGCTTAGAGTTTCCAAATGTACAAAAGTCAATAGCATCTACATTTAAAAAAGGTATGATACCATCAGTTCCATCTGAGTGTAATAGTGTATATATTTTTTTTAAGTTTCTATCTATTTCTATTCTATCGTATTCAGAATAATAAGCTCTTACCCAAAGGGTATCTTCATCTTTTTTATCATAGACGACAACACAATCTTGAAAACGCAATAAATCGTTGTAAAAAATAGGAATTTTGGTACTTCTATTGTGTTCTACTAAAAAACTATCTAACAAATTACAGATAGGAAATGCAGGTTTTTTCTTAGAGATTAATTTTTGTTTTTCTTCCATATTGTGGCTCATTTACTAACAAAAATAAGGATTATTAAAAAAGTTCTTAGTTAAAATTTCTATTAAAAAGTTTCAAATCATTT
>Ga0209653_1002442_pt1 | contig 13537 bp, 11 predicted proteins | sample SaaInl6LU_22_DNA_FD_184644 | JGI IMG/M metagenome (GOLD analysis project Ga0209653, IMG submission 184644) | Marine microbial communities from expanding oxygen minimum zones in the Saanich Inlet - ESP_116LU_22_DNA (SPAdes) (version 2) | ecosystem: Environmental > Aquatic > Marine > Intertidal... | reverse complement strand
TATGCCAGAGATGGGCGGTTACTTCCTTGAGCACGCCAACTTTGAAATTGCCAACTCGCTGAAAACCCCTGAGCACATCGCCCCAGTGTGGTATTTCACACCTTATTATTCGATGCTGCGCGCAGTACCGGACAAGCTGGGTGGATTCATCACTATGGCCGGTGCGATTGCCATCCTCTTTGTACTGCCGTGGCTGGATCGCAGCCCGGTGCGTTCAATCCGCTATAAAGGCATTGTCTCGCGTATCGCCATTCTGGTGTTTGCTGCAGTATTTGTCATTTTGGGGTACCTCGGTGTGAAAGCACCGACCCCTGAACGCACTTTCTTAGCGCAAATCTGCACCGTGCTCTACTTTAGCTACTTCATCGGCATCTACTTCTGGACCCGATGGGAGACTTGCAAGCCCGAGCCCGATCGCATCACGATGGACGGTGGTATGGGTTTCTGGCGCTCTATGAGTGCACTGGCAATTGTCGTGTTGCTTATCGTACTGCCCCTCAAAGCCGTGGGTGCTGAATCGGCATTTGATTGTGGCACGATCCCCTGCGACAGTTTTGAAGCGGATATGAGTGATAAAGCGTCGTTGCAAAATGGCGCTGCGGTTGCCGTTGATTTCTGCATGGGCTGCCATTCGTTTCAATATTCCCGCTGGGAACGCGTTGCCAACGACATTGGGATTCCGCACGATTTAATGTTGGAAAACCTAGTCTTGGGTGGGCAAAAAATTGGCTCGCTGATGAAAATCGCTATGCCTGCAGACAAAGCCAAACAGTGGTTTGGCGCTGCGCCACCTGATTTAACCATGGTCACCCGTGCGCGTTCGTCCGAGTGGGTTTACACCTATCTGCGTAATTTCTATGCAGACCCCACACGCCCCTACGGTGTGAATAACCGAGTCTTTAAAGATGTTGGTATGCCGCATGCGTTGATTGGTCTACAGGGTCTACCTGAGTGCGCCCCGGGTGCTGTCCGCGCAGCTAATGGCGGGATCAAACGCGATGTGCTGTCGGGTGCCGATATTCTCGAAGACCCCTGTGGCAGCTTTACCTACGCCGAAGAGGGTGAGTTGAGCCCAGAAGAGTTTGATAAGGCGGTCTACGATCTGGTTAACTTTATGGCTTACACTGCTGAGCCTATGGCCGAGCAGCGCAAGCAGATCGGTAAATACGTGTTGTTGTTCCTCTCTGCGCTACTGGTTTTTGTGGTGCTGTTGAACCGCGAATACTGGAAAGGCATACACTAATCTTTGCAGTGCGAGCAGACCTTCTGCTCGCACTGACTTCCATTCTAATACTGAGAGGTAACCCGTGCGTCGCTCTTCGATGACTCTTTTTTCCGACCCTATTTGCCAATATAGCCATCGCGTCAGAATCGTTCTGGCCGAGAAAGGGGTCACTGTTGATATTGAAGATATCGATAGCGGCAAAGTGACCGAAGAGATCTTCGAGGCCAATCCCTACGGTACCCTGCCAACACTGGTTGATCGTGACTTGGCACTCTATGAGTCGACTGTTGTGATGGAGTACTTGGACGAGCGATTCCCGCATCCACCACTGTTACCTGTCTACCCCGTCACTCGCGCCCAGAGCCGCTTGTGGGTGCACCGCATACAAAATGATTGGTGTCGTCTCGCTGACGATATATTGCGCAGTCCCGAGAGTAAAAAAGCGGAGCAGGCACGCAAAGAGCTGCGTGATTCTCTCATCACCACTGCGCCAATTTTTTCTGGTCTGCCGTTCTTTATGAATGAAGAATTTACTCTGGTCGATTGTTGCTTGGGCCCGCTGTTGTGGCGCTTACCTCAGTTGGGTATAGCCTTACCCAATACCAAGCAGGTTAAGCCACTTCAAGACTATATGTTGCGCCTCTTTAGCCGCCCAGCCTTTAAGTTGAGTCTTACCGACCAGGAGATGGAAATCCGCGCGTAAGCGCCGGTTTCTGACCCTGTGTGGCTGAAATGAACTCAAACCAGCCCTATTTATTGCAAGCCTTCTACAGCTGGATTGTGGACAACGACTGCACGCCCTATGTTCTGGTTGATGCGAATTATCCGCAAACGAGTGTGCCGCAGCAGCATGTCAGTGATGGCCAGATAGTGCTCAACATTGCCCCGCGCGCAGTCTCTGCATTTCATATTGATTTAGAGGGTATAGCCTTTCACGCCAGATTTGGCGGTGTTCCCACCGACATCTATCTACCCGCGGCTGCCATTATGAGCATCTATGCGCAGGAGAATGGTCAAGGTATCGTTTTCGAGCGCCCCTCAGAGCCAACACCACCACCGCGGCCGACAGCGGTTAAACGTGAATCTTCACCGGAGCGTGTCAAGAAAACAGACCGCCCCTCTTTGCGCGTAGTTAAATAGCCGTTACAGGCGAAATTGATTCAGTCACTACAGGAGACGACTATGAGCCAACCTATTGCCGTACTATCCGCTGCACGAACTCCGATGGGCGGTATGCTCGGAGACCTCTCTTCTGTATCTAGCCCAGAGCTTGGCGCAGTGGCTATTGCTGCCGCCCTGCAGCGCTCTGGACTTGCTGTTGACCAGATAGACGAAGTGCTGATGGGTTGTGTTTTGCAGGCAGGTCTTGGCCAGGCACCTGCGCGTCAAGCAGCACTTGCGGCGGGTTTGGATAAATCTACGCCTTGTACTACCGTACACAAAGTGTGCGGCTCGGCGATGCAAACTGTCATGATGGCAGGCAATGCGCTCCGTGCAGGGCAGGCTGGAGCGATTATTGCTGGAGGCATGGAAAGTATGAGCGGTGCCCCACATCTGCTTCCTAAAGCACGGCAAGGCTACCGTTTTGGCGGCACTACAGTACTTGATCATATGCAGTACGATGGTCTGCAGGATGCCTATCAGGGTCAAGCAATGGGTGTGTTTGCCGAACAGTGTGCGGGTAAATACAACTTCACCCGCGAACAGCAAGACGCCTATGCGATTGAGTCACTGGCGCGTGCCAATCGGGCTATTGAAAATGGTTGGTTTGCAGAGGAAATAGCGCCAGTCACAATTAACAGCCGTCGTGGAGATAGTGTGATTGATACCGACGAGCAGCCCGGTAAAGCGCGCCCAGATAAAATTCCGCAGTTGCGGCCCGCATTCGCAAAAGATGGCACCGTCACTGCAGCCAATGCCAGCTCGATCTCTGATGGCGCAGCGGCTCTCACTCTGATGATGGCGGATGAAGCTGAACGGCGCGGTTTGAGCCCCATTGCGCTGATCCACGGTTACGATCAGGCGGCACACGAGCCTGAATGGTTTACCACCGCACCGGTGCCGGCTATGAATAAAGTTTTACAGCGAGTTGGTTGGAGTGCCAGTGATGTTGACTTGTGGGAAGTGAACGAAGCGTTTGCAGTCGTCGCTATGGCGGCAATGCACGAGCTCAACATCGATCATGCCAAACTCAATGTTCACGGCGGTGCGTGCGCATTGGGTCACCCCATTGGCACTTCGGGTGCGCGTATCATTGTCACCCTGATTCACGCGCTTAAAACTCACGGCCTCAAGCGAGGCATTGCCAGCCTCTGTATTGGCGGTGGTGAGGGCAACGCTGTAGCGCTAGAGCTCGTATAAAACAGAAAAAACCGGCGCCTAAGCGCCGGGTTTTTTTCGCCTAAATTTTACTGCTCGACGATTTCAAAGGCCTTTACAACACGCTCGACACCACGAGTATTGGCGGCCACTTTGGCTGCTAAGTCTGCAGTCTGGCGGGTGACTAAACCCATCAGAAATACGCTGTTGTTTTCAACGATAACATCGATATTAAACGATTCGACCTGCTCGTGAAAAAGTAATTTGGTGCGCACTTGGCTGGCGATTAAGCTGTCGTTTGCACGAGATACAACGGAGCTGTTCGCCGCAACAACTAGTTCGTTGTGGACCTGACGAACCCCCTGAAAGTCTCTCGCCACCTCGCCTGCTTTGTTGCGCAATGCCGAACTCTGTACTTCACCGGTGAGTAGAATGACCCCATTATAGGCGTGTACATTGATGTGAGCCTCGTTGAGGATTGGATCTGCTTTATTGATATTAACCCCGATGTAGGTGGCTATTTTGAGATCGTTAAGCCCAGTACCAATCGGTGGTTGGGTTGGGTCAGACGTTATCGGTTCATCAACAATTGTAGTGAGTACCGAAGTACAACCTGCACAGAGCAATAGCACTAAAAGTGAGAGCAGTTTGACTGATTTGTGCATTGTTATTGAGCTCCAAAAATTTGATGATCTAACAAATTAAAGAGGCATTGTAGCGCCTCAAGCTGGCTGTTGACGAGAGCTCCTGTCTCGATATCGCCACTGTTAAGTGAGACTGTATATTGGGCTAAAGGTTCGGTGCTCACCGGACTGTTACTCAATTCAAGCGAGGCGCTGCCTGTGCGCGATGCTTCAGTTAGTAGCTCTGCTCTTTGCACAGAAGGGTTCTCAGCGGTTAAGAGCAACAAAATGTCTTGCTGGCAGGCAAATTGCCGAAATTGTTCAGTAGGATTGCGGCCTAAAGCGGTGGCTGGGAATGGTGGCCGCGGCAGCTTATCACCAAACAACAAAAAGTCCTCAGTTGCCTCTGCTAGCCTTGAAATAGAAGGATCTGAGTAGACGAAAACCCTGCCTCCAGCGAGCAACCGCTCGCTTAGCAGCTGCACGGCTGCGGGCAACTGCTCGCTGCACAGTTCTGCCAGAGCCATGGTTAACTCTATGCGTTTTTGAAAGTGGTCGAAGATAGGTTGTTGCATAGTGAGTTCTTTGCTTTGGTTTTTAGTGGTATTCACCAGAAATATTCTTGATCCAGTTTATCTGTGTAGAGGTATCATTGACAGCGGGGCCGTCGATCAGCAGTGCATCGATTCGAGCAAAGCTCGCGCGCTGTGTCCGATGTTGTAAATAATGCTCAGCCGTGGCGCGTAAACGGCGTAGTTTAGATGGCGTCAACGAGGCAGTCGCACCGCCAAAGCGAAGGGAGTTTCGGAAGCGGACTTCGACAAATACCCAGCCAGAGTTATCACGCATGACTAAATCAATTTCTCCGCAAGGGGCGTGGTAGTTGCGTTCAATCAGTTCAAGCCCGCGCTGTTGCAGCCACTTGGCCGCTAGTTGCTCAGCTTTCCGGCCGGATTCCTGTGCGCGATGCGTATTAATCCGCGCCATGGGTATTGCCGAGACTTTTCATTGCCGTGCGGTGGTCTAGTTGAGCGGCATTAATCTCGCGAGCACCGTCATCGGTAATTTTATGCCACAGGCCTTTGCGGGAGTAGCTGGATTGAGAGGCAAATAACAAACCGCTATTGGCGTAAAGCGGTGCCGAGCTAGCACCGAACTGAGCCTGGCGAATTGTCACACTCAGCGCGTCGGCTCCAAGTGCTTGTAGCTGTTGGTGTAAGGTGGGATCCAGTGAGCTCTCAGGTCGATAGTGTGAGAACGGTTGGAGTTGCCAGAGCGAAGCGGGAAATTCAATGCCGGAGAGGTCGCGAGCGTGGCGAGGATCAGCAGAATAGATGTGCGATGTAGCAAAGACCGGTAGATCGCTGGCAAAGTTAAAGTCCAGTGCCGGCCTGATTTGTCGCGCTTGCTCCGGTCCCGCCAGCAGTATCACTAAATCGATATCTTGGCGACGGCGGGGTCGGCTCTCCAAAGCCAGCCCAGTTAGCCTTTGCAGATCGCGTTTGCGTTCAGCACTGTCATCCAGAGCCAGTGGTGCCTGCAACAGTGGGGTAAAATCGCGCTCGTTAGAACTGTAGTAAGCAACCTCGATGTCACCGCCGCGGTTGAGCCAACGCTCTTGGAACCAGCGTGCACCTCGCGCTCCCCAGCCACCATTGGGCGCTACAAGTAACAGTCGTTGGGCATTGCGCGATGCCGCTCGTTTGATTAGTTGATCTAATTCATGCTCGATTGCCAGCGGCAGTTGCATCAGGGGTAGCGCGCTGGTGAGATTATCAACTGTGCTGGTGGAATTGGTTTCATTGAGTGCCAGTGTCGGCAGCATGGTTTGTGGCAAACGGTTATTTTCACTAGCGCGGACAACTGGCAGAAAAGTCTCAGTTAAGTTGTCAGCGTCGCTACCCAGTTGATTGCGAGAGGGCTGCGGACTGGCGATTTGGCTGAGCAGGCGCTCCAATTGCGAGCGCCGCAGTGGGCCGATGACCCGTTCTACACCGTCTCTGCGCAGCTGTTGGTAGAGAGTTGCGTAGTCGGTGTCATCATTGAGACTATAAAACTGTAAAGAGGCCATTTTTTGCTGGCTGGCCAGCTGATAATAGTGGCGCAAAAGACCATGGGTAAGTGCGGCGCTGGCATGCACAGAATCGTCATCTTGACTCAAAATGACAGCAATAGTGCCACTATTGTCAGTGATTGATGGCAGTTTTTCTAAATAGGTCGGCGGGTTGCGGTTGATCGGGTGGCGCGGATAACGCTCGCGCCACGCCTCGCTCACGTCGAGTTGTTTTGCATAGTCATCTTTATAGCTGCGCAGATCGCTGATGAGTGCAGCTAGTTGGCCGAGCGCTGTCCCGGCTCTGCTCTCAAGGTTATACAGCTGTTGTGCGGAGAGCTGGCTCAGAATAGACCAAACAGTGTCGGCATCGGATCGCGCGAGTTTGTCAGTATTGTCAAGCAGCAGCTCTAAACCGTTAGCGAAGTCGCCAACTCGAATAAAATAGCCAGCTTCAAGCTTATCTAGCAGCACTGACTGTTGTGCTGTTAGCTCGTTCCGCCACTGCCACCAGAGTGGACGTTGACGCAGTTGAGTTATTACGGCGTGCTGGCTGTGGTCAAGCCCGCGTTGAAAGAGGTTAACCAATAGCTGTTGTCGGCGAGCTCTGTCCAACTGTGCGGGATCGAGTGAGGCGAGCAGTGCTAACAACTGTCGTTGGCGTTGAGGGGATATCCCCATCGGTTCAGCATCACTTGTATACTGGGCCTCTATTAAATCAAAAAGGGCGATAGTCTCATCGCGGCTGCGTTCAGTTGGTGGCAATGTTGCAGCGTCGGCGGCTTGGCGTATAGGTTGGTCAATGGGCTGAACCGGCGCACAGCTTGCGACAAATGCGACAGCAAAAGCTAGCGTCCAAATTTGTATGGCGGTTAAGTTAAAGACAGACAAAGAAGGTACCCCATTTTGTTTACACAGCGCTCAACGCTCTACGTGGTTGCAACACCGATAGGCAACCTCAATGATATCTCTCAGCGCGCCGCTGCGGTGCTCGCCGAAGTCGACCTGATTGCCTGCGAGGACACTCGCCACAGCCAGCGTTTGCTCGACCATTTACAACTTAAAAAACCCCTTCGCCCTTACCATGAGCACAGTGAGGGAAACGCTGAACAGAGCTTGTTGGAAAGTTTAGCAGCTGGGCAATCAATTGCACTGATTTCTGATGCGGGCACGCCCTTAATTGCCGATCCTGGCTTCAGGCTGGTGCAGCGCGCTCGCGCTGAGGGGTTTGATGTGATCACTGTGCCAGGCCCATGCGCGGCTATTGCTGCGCTATCGATAGCGGGTTTGCCGAGCGATCAGTTTCGCTTTTGTGGTTTTTTGCCAGCGCGAAATTCGGCGCGAGAGAAGATTCTCGAGCAGCTCGCGGACGATCGCGCCACATTAATATTTTACGAGGCACCACACCGTATTGTTGAATCACTGCGGGCAATGGCAGCGGTATGGGGCGGTGACCGACGCGCGGCACTTGGCCGCGAGCTGACTAAAACATTCGAGACACTGCTCGACGGCAGCCTAGCCGAGCTGGCTGAGCGTGTTGAAAGTGACCGCGATCAGCAGCGCGGAGAGATAGTGGTTGTGGTGGCGGGCAAGCCAGCAGAGCAGAGTGACAGCGTCGAACAACAGCGAGTGTTAACCATACTGCTGCGCGAATTACCGCTTAAACGAGCGGCAGCAGTTGCTGCGCAGCTGCTGGGTGGCGACAAGCGCAGCTTCTATCAAATGGGGTTGAGCTTGCGCCAAGCGCGCGATTAACCTCGCCAGTGCTCAGCGTTTTGAATGCCGTGTAATTTGGCGTCGAAGCTGACAACTTGTTGGTGCTTGCGTTGCTTTTCGTAGTCACGCAAAGCCAGTAGAGCAGGTTTTTGCAGTAACAAAATGGCGATGATATTTAGCCATGCCATCATGCCTAAACCAATGTCTCCCAGCGCCCAAGCCGAAGTCGAACTTTTGACACCGCCCCAGTAGACCGCGGCTAAAATGAGCACTTTGAGTGCGCTGAACAACCACGGTGAATGCATTTTTCGGTTGATAAATGCGACGTTGGTCTCGGCGATGTAGTAGTAGGCTACGATGGTTGTGAAGGCAAAAAACAGCAGTGCGAGTGCGGTCATACTGCTGCCAAAGCCAGGCAGGGCGCTCTCTAAAGCGGCCTGAACATAGCCGGGGCCGGCCGCAACACCCGCCAAGCCGCTATAAATTGCCGAGTTGCCGTCGAACACTTCATAGAGTCCTGAGACCAGTATCATCAGCGCGGTCGCCGTACAAATTAGTAGCGTGTCGATATAAACCGAGAAAGCTTGCACCAAGCCCTGCTGCGCGGGGTGGGCAACTTCAGCGGCAGCAGCGTGGTGTGGGCCGGTACCTTGGCCCGCTTCGTTTGAATAGACGCCGCGTTTCACTCCCCATTGCACCGCCGCACCGGCAATGGCGCCAAAGCCGGCGTGCAGGCCAAAAGCGCTATCGAAAATCAACTTAAATGCGGCGGGCACTTTGTCGACGTTGATAGCCAGTACAAAAATGGCCATTAGGATGTAAATAAGCGCCATAACAGGGACGACTAACTGCGCAAAAGCAGCGATACGCCTGACACCGCCAATAACAATAGTCGCGAGTAGGACTGTCAGTGCCAGTGACACCAGCGATTTATCCAACCCCCAGGCGTTGTTGAGCCCTTCAACAATCGCATTGGCCTGCAACCCGGGCATAAAAAAGCCCATAGCAATAATGGTAGCTATGGCAAACAGCCAGGCGAACCAGCTGACCCCCAAGGCTTTATCGATAAAGTAAGCGGGACCACCGCGATAGAGGCCGTTGTCGTCGGTTTCTTTGTAAATTTGCGCCAGTGTGGCTTCGATAAATGCGGTTGCAGCGCCGAGAAATGCGACTACCCACATCCAGAAGATGGCGCCCGGTCCACCGAAAGCGATAGCGGTGGCGACGCCGGCAATATTGCCCGTGCCAACACGGCCAGAGAGTGACATAGCCAACGCCTGAAACGAGGAGACACCTGCTTCAGACTTGCCGCCGGTGCGCAGCAGTCGGATCATCTCGCCAAAATGACGCACCTGTAAAAAACGGCTGCGCAGAGAGAACCACAAGCCCGCACCGAGGCATAGATAGACGAGTGCAGGGCTCCAGATAACGCTGTAAACTGAGTTGATTACACTATCTATCGCAATGGATTGGCTGGCCATGAAAACTCGCAGGGTGATTTGAATAGGTGCACATTGTTCCGGCCATGGCGATGAATATCAACCACTGTGTTCTAAACCAGTCGTTTAGTGGGGGATTTTTCTTGGTGCAACAGTTAAAATAATCAAATTACTAAACAACAACATCGCGCCTGCCGTTGCTGTGCCACTAAGAGATTTTCATGACTGATTCATTTAAAGAAGCTGCACTGCGTTATCACACTGACCCTCGCCCGGGGAAACTCGAAATTCGTCCCACTAAGCCACTGGCCAACAAGCGCGATTTGTCGCTCGCTTACTCGCCCGGAGTCGCTTTTGCTTGTGAGCTAATCGAGGAAAACCCAGCGGCTGCAGCCGATGTGACTTCGCGCGGCAATTTGGTGGCGGTGATCAGCAATGGCACTGCGGTGCTGGGTTTGGGCAATATCGGCGCGCTCGCCTCTAAGCCGGTAATGGAAGGTAAAGCGGTTCTATTTAAAAAATTCGCCAATATTGATGTTTTTGATATTGAAGTCGACGAGACCGATGTCGACAAGTTAGTCGATATTATCGCCTCGCTAGAGCCGACCTTTGGCGGTGTGAATCTTGAGGATATCAAGGCGCCAGAATGCTTTTTGGTCGAGCAAAAACTGCGCGAGCGGATGAAGATTCCGGTCTTTCATGACGACCAGCACGGCACTGCCATCGTCGCTGCGGCCGCCGTTTACAACGGTCTCAAGGTAGTAGAAAAGAATATTGAAGAGATTAAGCTGGTCGTCTCTGGCGCCGGTGCAGCGAGTATCGCCTGTGTCGACTTGCTGATCGCTATGGGACTGCAGCGCAAAAATGTACGTATGCTTGATCGCAATGGAGTGATCTATGCCGGCCGCGAGGCGGGAATGAACCCCTGGAAGGCAGAGTTTGCAGTTGAGACAGACGACCGCGATTTGAATGACGCCATTGTTGATGCCGACCTCTTCTTAGGTCTCTCCGGCCCCGGTATTTTGACAGCTGAGATGGTCGCCAAAATGGCACCGCGACCCATGATTTTGGCGATGTCTAATCCCGTCCCGGAAATTATGCCCGAAGAGGCCATAGCGGCGCGTCCCGATGCCATTATCGCCACCGGTCGATCCGATTATCCCAATCAAGTTAACAATGTTCTCTGCTTTCCATTTATCTTCCGCGGCGCACTTGACTGCGGCGCCTCGACTATTAATGAAGAGATGAAAATGGCTGCGGTGAGAGCCATTGCCGGCCTGGCTATGAAAGAGACTTCCGATGTGGTCGCCGCCGCTTACGCCGATGAGCGTCTCAAGTTTGGGCCAGAGTACCTGATCCCTAAACCCTTCGACCCGCGTCTTATCGAAGATGTGCCAGTCGCTGTCGTCCAAGCTGCGATGGAGAGTGGTGTCGCCACACGACCAATTGCCGATCTCGAGGCCTATCGCCAGTCTTTGCACGAATTCGTCAATCAGGCGGGTCTTTTCATGCAGCCGACTATTGAGCGTGCAAAGCGGCGCACTGCCCGAATCGTCTATGCTGAGGGTGAAAATGACGATGTGCTGATTGCCACGCAGGCGGTGGTTGATGAGAAAATTGCCACGCCAGTGCTGATTGGTCGGCGCCAGCGCATCGAGCAGGCTGCAGACCGCCTCGGCTTGCGCTTCGACTTGGACCGCGATGTGGAGATCTTCAACCCACAAGATGATGATCGCCACGAAGAGTACTCCGCTTTCTACCAATCGGTTGTCGGACGCCACGGCGTCTCGGTGGCTGCGGCGCGCAAAATCATGCGCAATGACACCACTGCACTGGCGGCGGTGATGGTAGCGCGCGGCGATGCCGACGGCCTGATCTGCGGTAAGGTTGGGCGCTTTGATTTCCATCTGCGCGAAATTATGCATCTGTTAGGGGGCGATCAACACGATCAGCAAATTAGTTCGACCGCCGTATTGTTAATGCCTGATGGTCCGCTGTTTCTGGCCGATACTGCGCTCAATGTTGATCCGACCGCTGAGGAGTTAGCGAGCATTGCCGAGTCGACTGTGGGGCTAGTTCAGCGTTTTGGCGTCGAGCCAAAAGTGGCGCTGCTCTCCCACTCTAATTTTGGCACCTCGAATGCTCCCTCGGCGCGCAAAATGCGCCGCGCTTCAGAGCTACTGCGCGAGCGTCATCCGCAGTTGCAGCTCGACGGAGAGATGCATGTATTGAGTGCGCTCAACCCAGCGCTGCGCGCCACAGTCTACCCAGATGCCAACTTGCAGGGGCGCGCCAACGTATTGGTAATGCCCAACTTAGATGCCGCTAATATCGCAATGGGTTTGATTCGTTCGATGACTGATGCCTTGCTGATTGGCCCGTTTATTCACGGTTTGGCCAAACCTGCGCACATTGTTATCCCCTCGGTGAGTGCGCGGGGAATCTTCAATATGACAGCCGCCACTGTAGCGGATTTGAAGAAAAGCTAGTCGGCTTCGCACTCGTCGTCACTGCTGGCCAGCGGCCAGCCACCCAAGTCACGCCAGCGGTTGACGATAGTGCAAAAAAGCTCGGCGGTTTTAACTGCATCGTACTCGGCGCTGTGCGCCTCTCTGTTATCGAAACCAATCCCTGCCGCAATGCAAGCCTTGGCCAGTACTGTCTGTCCAAAAGCTAAGCCCGCCAGTGTGGCAGTATCAAAACAGCTAAAGGCATGAAACGGCGCACGCTTGATCTGATTGCGAGTCACCGCTGCGTTGATAAAGCCAAGATCAAAATGTGCGTTGTGGGCAACCATCGTGGCGCGGGTGCAGCCGTGGCGGCGCACCGCTTGGCGAATAGGCTGAAACAGTTCGGTCAGCGCGATTGACTCTTCGCAACTGTCGCGGTCGGGGTCGTCGACATCAATACCGGTAAAGTCCAGTGCTGCTTGCTCGAGATTGGCCCCGGGAAATGGTTCTATATGGCGAGTGACTACCTCGTCGACAACCAGAGTGCCATTTTCGTCCATATCCAGTAGTACCGCAGTGACCTCTAGCAGGGCGTCGGTGCGGGCGTTAAAACCGCCGGTCTCGACATCGACCACCACCGGCAAAAAGCCTCGGAAGCGCTCGGCTAACAGAGATTTCTGGCGCGTTCCACCAACACTCATAGCGCCGGCTCTTGGAGCTGCCAGCTGAGCGTGGTGCCCGCGCCCAAGGGCACAATCTCGCCATCAATAAATGGCAGGCTGTCTGGGAGCTGCCAGCTTTGGCGCTGGAGTGTAATAGTGTCGGTATTGCGCGGTAACTGGTAAAAGTCGGCGCCAAAGTGGCTGGCAAATCCTTCCAGTTGGTTGAGTTTTCCCTCTGCCTCAAACGCCGCGGCGTAGAGCTCAATAGCCGCCGGATGGCTAAAGCAGCCAGCGCAGCCGCAGCTCGACTCTTTGGCGCCGCGCGGATGCGGTGCTGAATCAGTGCCGAGGAAAAATTTGCCACTACCGCAAGTTGCCGCGGCGAGCAGCGCCTGTTGGTGAACGTTGCGCTTGAGAATTGGCAGGCAGAAAAGGTGCGGGCGGATGCCGCCAACCAGCATATCGTTGCGGTTGTAGAGCAGATGTTGTGGTGTGATAGTTGCACCAACATTGGCGTCTGCACTAGCGACGAATTCAGCCCCCTGCCGCGTGGTGATGTGCTCGAAGATGATGCGCAGGGAGGGGAAGTTCTCCACCATCGGTGACAAATGGCGTTCAATAAAAGTCGCTTCGCGATCAAAAATATCGATGGCGTGGTCGGTGACTTCGCCGTGCAGTTGCAGCACCAACCCGCACTCCTGCATAGCGGCGAGCACACGATCAATTTTCGCCAGCGAGGTCACTCCAGAGTCGGAGTTAGTGGTGGCGCCGGCGGGGTAGTATTTTGCGCCGGCAATAAAATCGCAGGCGGCGGCGCGCTCGATCTCTTCGACGGGTGTGTTGTCAGTGAGGTAGAGCACCATCAGTGGTTGCCACTCTGAGCCAGCAGGACGCGCAGCTAAAATACGCTCGCGGTAGGCGCTGGCCTCGGCAACAGTAGTCACCGGTGGAGTCAGATTAGGCATAACGATGCCGCGCGCAAAGCCGCGTGCTGCAGCCGCTACGGTGGTCTCTAACGCTGCGCCATCGCGCAGGTGCAGGTGCCAATCA
>Ga0209653_1002440_pt1 | contig 13539 bp, 13 predicted proteins | sample SaaInl6LU_22_DNA_FD_184644 | JGI IMG/M metagenome (GOLD analysis project Ga0209653, IMG submission 184644) | Marine microbial communities from expanding oxygen minimum zones in the Saanich Inlet - ESP_116LU_22_DNA (SPAdes) (version 2) | ecosystem: Environmental > Aquatic > Marine > Intertidal... | reverse complement strand
ATTCGAGTGACTATCATAACGGCATAATGACTCTACGCATAACGGCATAGTGACTCTACGCAAAAGGGCATAGTGACTCTACGCATAAGGGCATAGTGACTCTGCGCATAAGGGCATAGTGACTCTCCGCATAAGGGCATAGTGACTCTGCGTTGAAGCACCAATTTACACTTGAAAGTCGGGTACTCTGGCTCGCGTTTTCAGCTGCACGGGAGTCGCTGAAACTCCGCAGTTGTACACGCGCTCCACCAATGGGCGTCAGCTACTTTCCACCAGCGTAGGTTGCTCTAGCTGCCATTGGCTGAAACCGCCATCGAGGCTGTAAACATCATCGAACCCCTTCTCGTTCATGAATGCGGCCGCCGGCTGGCTTGAGTTACCGTGATAACAACAAACAACGAGCGGAGCATCGAGATCGGCGGTTTCAACGAATCGCTGCACGCCAGTGTTATCGAGATGCAGCGCACCGCGAATTCGCCCTACTTCAAACGAGCGCTCGTCGCGAATATCGACAATCTGAACCGAGCCTTCAGCCATGAGCGATACCAAACCGTCGGGACTGAGATGTTTAAATGGCGCCATGCTGATCTCCGTAATGATGTAGCGTTTAGCGAGTGTAAGAGCTAAGCGCTCGAGAATAAACGCTGCCTAAAAGAGACATCAGTGGTGATGACCACCCGCACCGTGTACGTGGCCATGCGCTATCTCTTCCGGATCGGCGTCACGTGTACTCGCAATATCGATAGTGAAGGTCAGCGTTTGCCCTGCCAATGGATGGTTAGTATCAACGTCGACAAATTTATGCCCGACTTTAACTACCCGCACATGCCGGCGTCCTTGGTCGGTATTGACCTGAGCGATCATACCGGGACGCCATTTTTTGGCGCCCATCAGGTGCTTTAGCGATATCCGTTGCATAGACTCAGGTTTTATCAAACCATAAGCCTCCTCGGGTGCCAGTGTGACAACCACGTTATCCTCGGCCTCTTTACCTTCAAGCGCATTCGCTAGACCCGCCAAGATACCGTCATAGCCGTGTAGATACACTTGAGGCTCACCATCGCGGCTTGACTCGATGATTTCGCCCGTCTCGTCACTTAAATCGTAGTGAAAAGTCACCACCGTATTTTTTTCTATAGGCATAGTTTATCTGACCAAAGAATCTGATTAATCGCGACAAAGCGCGTTTGACTATTGTATGAGGACCCTGTGAAAAGATTGCCTCGCGCCCAGTTTACTACCTCCTGACCATGAGGTCAGTCAGCAATAATCGATTGCGCAATGCGCGTTAAAACTTTCCGGATCCATCACCAGCCTCATCGCGACGGAATGAGAGGATTACGATTTGGATAGGCCATTCTCTGCCTTGGGGATTTTGTTTACTGCATCTGGGATAAAACATTTGGCCGCGCTTCAATCGGCCAAGGGCCTTCGGCCTTCTTAATAACCTGATCTGCCCAGCTAACGTGAAGTTACGTAACGCAAAATTTGAACAACCTGCTCCGTTGTCGTGGCCCACGCCATGGCGGCCGCGTCAACCTCTTTCAGCGCATGAATGACGTCCTCATCATGGAGCGTGATATAGGGCTTTCCGAGCGCAGCACAATAACCCGCATCAAACGCCGCATTCCATTGCTTGTACTTGTCGCCGAAACGAATTACCGCGATGTCACACCGTGCCAGAAGCGATCCAGTGCGAAGCGCATTTACCTTGGCGGACTTATGATCACGCCAGAACATGAGCTCTTCAGGACCCAATATATCACCCGCAGCGTCGCTTGCCGCATGATTGGTCTCAGGCGCATAAAACGAAATCGGCAATTCCAGCTTGTTTGTCTGAGTAATTATCTGATCGCGCCAATCCGTATGTATCTCTCCGGATAGATACACACCCCATTGCATCATAGAAACTCCATTACGCCATTCAAAGTTGCAACGCCTCCATATCTCTGAAAGCAGCGAGCGCTTCTGGATTACTTAAGGCGTTCAAATTAGCCACGGCTTTACCATTCACCACGTCGCGCACAGCAATCTCTGCGATCTTGCCGGATCGCGTACGAGGGATATCGTTGACTTGAATAATCTTAGCAGGCACATGGCGAGGCGTTGTTTCTTCTCGGATGCGTTTGCGTATTTGACTTACCAACGCCTCATCAAGCACTTTACCAATGCGCAGAACCACAAACAGAACAACTCGGACATCATCATTCCATTCTTGTCCGATGCAGATACTTTCGACGATGTCGTCCAAACTATCGACTTGTCGATAGATTTCGGCTGTACCGATTCGAACGCCGCCAGGATTCAGCACGGCATCCGACCGACCATGAATAATCACACCACCATTTTCAGTCAGCTCAGCGTAATCTCCATGCGCCCAAACGTTGGGATAGTTGGCGAAGTAAGCGTTGAAGTACCGTGAGCCATCGGGGTCATTCCAAAAACCCAAGGGTGCAGAGGGAAACGGCCGCGTGCAGACAAGCTCACCCTTCTTGCACGAAACCGGCGTTCCATCTTCGTCCCACACTTCCATGGCCATACCAAGACCCGAGCACTGAATTTCCCCTTCATATACCGGCAAGCATTCATTGCCCAAAACGAAGCAGGAAATAATGTCCGTTCCTCCTGATATTGAGGACAAACAGACATCGAGTTTGATATCGCTGTAAACAAAGCGAAAACTCTCGTGGGAAAGCGGAGAGCCAGTCGATAAGATTGTTTTCAGAGACTTCAGTTGGTGTGTATTTCTCGGCTTCAGACCAACTTTTTCAATGCCTGAAATGTACTTGGCACCCACGCCAAAAACGGTGATGCCTTCGTTATCGACGATATCAAACAATGTGTTGGGATTAGGGTGAAAAGGTGACCCGTCGTAAAGTACTAAAGTTGCACCGGTCGCTAACCCGCTAACCATCCAGTTCCACATCATCCAACCGCAGGTTGTGAAGTAGAACAGCACATCACCAGCCCGGAGACCGACGTGAAGCTGGTGCTCCTTTAGATGCTGGAGCAAGGTGCCCCCCGCGCCGTGGACGATACATTTCGGCACGCCGGTGGTACCAGAGGAGTACATGATGAAAAGCGGATGGTCAAAAGCTAGCTGGGTAAATTCGAGCGGAGGAACGCCGGCTCCATCCTTGGGCTCCAGGTAATCACCCCAAACTTCAATGCCTTCGGGTGGCTGGTGGACGCCAAGCACTCCCACCATTATGGTCGAGCGAAGCGTTGGCAGGCCAGCAGCGACCTTGGCAATTTTGTCACGGCAATCCAGAGTCTTCCCGCCATAGTAATAGCCATCACAGGCTATTAATACTTTGGGGTCAATCTGGCCAAACCGATCCAGAACACCATTGACGCCAAAGTCTGGTGAACAGGATGACCACATCGCGCCAAGACTGGCGGTCGCCAACATGGCCACAATAGCTTCGGGGACATTGGGAAGCATACAGGCGACTCGATCGCCTTCGACCACGCCACTACGCTTGAGCGCAGCTGCCATCATTGCAACCTGATCGCGCAGCTCAGACCAAGTCAACTCACTCCGCCGGCCATTCTCTAGATAGCTAACAATAGCCACCCCCGAACCACAGCCACTGAGCAAATTCTCGGCATAGTTCAAGCGAGCCCCCTCAAACCAGCGAGCTCCGGGAAACTTATCACCGTCAGTTGTTACCGAATCGGCCAGTCTCGACGAGCACACGCCAGAGAATTCCCATACGGCGGCCCAAAATCTCTCTGGATCTGTTACTGACCAGCGGTGTAGATCTTCATAATTCTCAAAGCTCAAACCATAAGCTTTAGTGAGGGCTGTCTGAAATTCACCGAGTCGACTGTCATCAATACGCTGAGCAGTCGGACGCCAGAGTAATGTGGACTTCATATCAAGACTCACCGCTCACGCTGCTGCTGTGCTGCAACCAAATGGGCACTCAGCTTTCGGCGCAACTGCTCCTTCTCATCGGCTGTCCAGTTCCGGAAACCCTCTCCGGTCTTAAAGCCAAGCTTGCCTTCTTCCACGTGAGACGCCAGATACGGGTTGGGGCCGTCGCTACAGTCCAGCTCCGGGATTATCGTGCGATGAATGTCTAAAGTAAGATCAAGGCCGACAAGATCAGCATTCTCAAGCGGTCCTAGAACCGGCAGACGCAGCCCAAAACTGTTTTTGACGCAGTTATCGAGGGTCTCTGCGTCGCAGATTCCCTCGGCCACCATCGCAATAGCCTCTCGCCATAAAGCGTGCTGTAATCTATTGGCTACGAAGCCTGGAACATCTTTCTGGACGTGTGCCGGGGATTTACCTACACACCTAAGTAAAGACATCACCTCCAATACAACATCGTCTGACGTTCGCTCGGACTGAATGACCTCCACCAGCGGGACTAGGTAGGGTGGATTCCACCAATGCGTGCCTATCATTCTTGAAACGGTATGAAGCCCTTCAGTAATCTTATGGATCGGTATGACTGAGGTGTTGCTGGCAAGAATCGCCGCTTCAGGCGCATGCTTTTCCAAATCGCTAAATATGGAACGCTTGAGTTCAAGTCGTTCAGGCGCTGCTTCGACAACGAAATCGGCTCCGCTGACCGCAGCGGCAAAGTCTTCGGTAACTTGAATCGTCTCAGCACATAGCGGATCGCCGCCTATCATTGTCAGATTAGACGCCACACGCTGATGCAGTGATTCTCGCGCTTCAGAAGACGGCTCATATACGGTGACAGGAAACTGCGCACTGGCAAAAACCTGGGCAATCCCGGCCCCCATGAGTCCGCCGCCAATAATGGTGATATTACGAATCTCAGGCATGGCTATTTATCCTGCGGTATAGCCGCCGTCCGCGTAGACGACGTGGCCAGTATGAAAATCTGAGGCTTTGGAACAGAGAAACAACACAGGCCCCGCTAAATCCTCGGGCTCCCCGAGGCGCCCTATCGGAACCCTCGCCAGAAATCCCTCACGCACCTGCCTCGCCTGCTCATTCTCCTCGAACATCCATGCGGTTACTGGCGAACGAAAAACAGTTGGGGCAATGGCATTGACCGTTATGCGGTACTTTCCCCACTCACAGCCGAGTGCACGTGTTAATCCATCAACCGCAGACTTGGACGTGCAATAGGCCGAATAGCCCGCCGGGTGCCCCAGTTTGCCGCGAGCTGAAGATGTGAAAACCACCTTTCCGCCACGGCCCTGCTTAATCATTTGCTGACCTACAGCACGAGCGATCAGCCAAGCGCCGTCGACATTCGCGAGCATGACCCGCTGAAAGCGCTCTGGCTCCATGTCTTCGATGGGAGAAACATCATTCATTCCAGAGGCCACAACCAATATATCGATGGACCCGAACGCGTCGAGAGCCGCGGTCACAATGGCTTCACAGTTCGCCTCGGAATCCGGCCGCAGCGCCACATCTTGGGCATCAACACCAGTAGAGCGTAGCTCCCCCGCCAATAAAGCAAGCGCGTCACGACTACCAGCCGTAATGACCAGCTTCGCACCGGCCTTTCCGAGAGTCGCGCAGACCACCTGTCCAAATGAACCAGTTGCCCCAACGACAACGGCCACTTTTCCAGCAACGTTGAACAAATTAGCGGGGTCGATGTTAGGCAGGCTCATGGGGCCTCCGAATAGGGCATGATGACCAGCATAATCGCCGTGTGATTTGAACGATTCAGAATCTCGCGTTGCTCTCCACCAGGTATAAAACAGCTGTCGTATTTTGACAGCGTGTGTTTTTCTCCAGATCCGAGAGTGATTGTGATCTCGCCATCAAGCACCACATAAATCTTCTCGAGAGGACTGGTCGCCATTTCGGCGCCCCCCCCGGGTAGAAACTGCGACAGGCCTGTCCAAGCAAATGTTGCTGCTGATGCATCAAAACCCTGCAGCCGAAGTCCACACATATCGAAGTGACCCGGCGCGTCGTAGGGACACGCGTCATCAAACCTTGTGATATCCATAGCGCTCTCTCGTTATTTTATTGGACGAAGCCAGGTTACTCAGTTGATCCACTTTCTATTCTGAAGTTACCGGTAGGATCGACCATCGCCACAAGACGCACGATGCATCCGTCGCCTTTTTTCCAGCGCCATGGGAAGGCGGCAAAGGTGACCCGCTTTCCGCTCACCTTGTCGATATCCCCACCAATGTTTTCGAAACCGCAGATGCCGTTCGACAAAATGATGTTGTGGCACGGCTCCCACTCAGGGAAGTCTTCAAGCACGTCTCGGCCCGTTTCCGCCTTATATTCAGCGCAGACATCCGGTAGTAAGCCATTGGGCGCCCCTGGCCCGTGAGGTCCGATAGCCGTCGCCAAGGGATGGTCGAGAGCCTGAGTATCATTACCCACCATTTTTACTTTTTTCTCTACAAACCATTCGCCAGCCTCACGACCGAAGCCTGGCGCGTAACCGTAGTAATGCCGATTGTCACCGTAGTATTTATGCCAACCGGTGTTAACGATGACAATGTCGCCTTCTCTCACCTTGGGGGTCGCATTCTCTAGATCTTCTCGAGTCACCAACTCCCACTTCTTCTTGGGAATATCCAACACGACACCAGAACCAAAGAAATAAGGAAGCGGAACCTCATCCATAAAGGGCGTACCGGGCACAACATGCGCAGGCGCATCAATGTGGGTGCCGGAGTGCATAACAGTTGTTATTCGCTGGGTGAGAACTCCCGACTTAGACATGCTGTGAAGGCGTTCAATTTTTACATCTTCAAAGTAAGGCCAGCAGGGCTGCCCGAGGCCCCAAGGGTGGCTGAGATCGTAGAACTCCAGGCCCATTTTGTTAAGCAGATTACTTTCTGCAAACTGACAAAGCGACTCGTCTCTCCAATCACCCTCTTCCCATCCTGACATCACGGTTTCCTCCTAAAGCGTGGTTATTATTAAATATCGCAATGCGATATATATGTACTGCATAACGATCTCACTGAAAAGTTCTACTGTCAATTAATCATGCCCGCGAAAATTCGTCTCCGGCTCGCCATGCGGGACAGCGTGGCTTGACTTATCTGCTCCACGATGTAGCTTGCATTGCGATACAAATGCACCATCTAAAAGACCCTAAAAATGACTGGAAACTCCTCGCGATGAAAAAAATCAATGGAAAAGTTGCCATCTCCTGCGCCGTAACAGGCGCGATACATACGCCAACGATGTCCGATGCACTGCCCTATACGGCTGAGGACATTGCCAAGCAGGCTATCGATGCCGCCAACGCCGGCGCAGCAGTTCTCCACCTGCACGCACGCAATCCTATAGACGGATCAGTGTCGCTCGACCCCGATCATTTCCTTGGATTCGTGCCGAAAATTCGTGAACAAACCAATGCTGTACTCAATATCTCAACTGGTGGCAGTCTGCTCACCACAATAGAGGACCGTATAAAGCCATCAGAAGTCATCTCCCCTGAGATGAGCTCACTCAACATGGGCAGCATGAATTTTTCTTTTCATGGGCTGGCCAAGCGCTACAAGTCGTTCAAATTCGACTGGGAAAAGGAATACATAGAGAACTCTGAAGGCTACATCTTCCGAAATACATTCAAAGACATTGCGCAGGTCGAGCGGACTCTTGGACGCGAACACCGCGTGAAGTTCGAGCACGAATGCTACGACGTAGGCCATCTATACAACCTAAAATTTTGTATGGATACGGGCTTATTCAAGGCACCGGTTTTCATTCAATTTATCTTTGGAATTCTGGGCGGCATCGGCGCGGATCTGGATAATCTTATTTTCATGAAACGAACCGCTGACCGGCTGTTTGGCAGCAACTACAAATGGTCCGTCATGGCAGCCGGAGCGGCTCAAATTCCCTTCGCGACACAAGCAGTGATGATGGGAGGAAACGTACGCGTTGGTCTTGAAGACTCGCTATTTATTGAGCGTGGGACGCTGGCAACGTCAAACGCACAGCAAGTGGAAAAAGTTCGAAGGCTCATCGAAGAGCTTGGCTATGAAGTGGCTTCCCCCGATGACGTCAGAGAAATGCTCGATCTAAAGGGGCCTCAAGCCCTTGCGGTCTAGGGCCCGACACTCAGCTGCAAACTGCTAATAACAACTATAGAAAAAGGACGTCAGATGACGAAACCAAGTAGATTGTCTCTTGTCGCTTTGTCGACAATGGCTGCCCTTGCCTCACCTACAGCACTCAGCGCAGTGCTGGAAGAAGTGGTGGTGACCGCGCAGAAACGTACAGAGTCGCTGCAGGACGTACCGATCACGATTACTGCGCTATCTTCGGAAGCGTTATCGGACTTCGGAATAGACAGTCTCTTTGAATTAGCCGATCTTGTTCCCGGAATGGTGTTCTCCCGAGCACCCGACGATGGACTCGCGCTTACGTTGAGGGGGCTGGGTACCCCTGCCAGGACACAATCATTCGATCAGTCGGTTGCTCTTTTTCTTGATGGCATGTTTCTGGGCAAAGGACGCATGTATTCCTCGGCATTCTTCGATGTTGAGCGCATCGAAGTGATAAAGGGAACTCAAAGCACGCTTTTAGGCAAGAACACCAGCTTGGGGGCGATCAGCATCACGAGCCAGAAGCCGGGCGAGACGCTAGGAGGTCGCGCACAGGTTAGTGCTGAATTCGAGAACGGCGGGTGGTTCGCAGATGGCGGAATTGACATTCCCTTGAGCGACACTTTCGCCTTGCGCCTCGCAGGACGCGCTGTCGAGCAGGATGGATGGGTTAAAAACACAGTCACAGGACAAGATGTGCCATCCGACTCGGAAACCGCATTCAGAGCGACGGCTGTATACACACCGAGTGATGCCCTAGACGCCACACTTACTTTGCAGCAGTCTGACAGTGAACGTGTTGGTAACGGATTCCAATATATAGACCATGGTGGCTACCTCCCTCCCGCCGCACTGGAGATCTATGGAGAGGCGCGTCTCGACGCTACCAAAAAAGCTGACTGCCCTGAATGCCCGGGAAACGAGAGTTTTCACGATACTGAGATGTTCTTAGCCGGGATCACCGTCAACTGGGATATTGGCAGTTCGACGTTGACATCCGTGACATCATGGGCGGATTACGATCTCAAATTCTTCGACGACTTCGACTTCGGCAACGCCTTCGACGAGACTACATTCCTTATTCTGAATCCGGGAACGGTCGATCTCTACAGCACCTATTTCCGCAGAGAAGAGGAGTACGACCAATTTTCACAGGAACTGCGAATCACTTCAGACACTGATGGTAGGGTCGAGTACCTTGCCGGTCTGTTCTACTTCGAAAGCGATTGGGAGTCCTCGGAAGCCCAGTTTTTCCGCACGCCCAATTTCCCTCCCGCAGGACCTACCAATCAGATTTTTAATGGTTCGTTTACGAATAATTTTGACCAGACCACAGAGACATGGTCGGCTTTTGGGCAAGCCACCCTTCACTTCAATGATTCATTGAGAGGCACCTTGGGCCTCAGATACACCGACGAATCCAAAGACATCTCCTTTCAACGAGTGCAGGGCGATCCCAAGACCTTGTGGAATACCGTCATCAACCCACCGTTCGATGCTCCTCTCTCATTTGAAGATGACTTTCTTAATGGCAACCTCAGCATCCAGTTTGACGCGACAGATACCGCAATGGTCTACGCTGCTTATGGTCTGGGCAGCAAGACTGGTGGTTTCGCGGAGTCTGCCGAAGTAGGTAGTAGCAATCCTGCTCTGAGCGTCGACGACGGGGGCGCGCGCGTCGAAACAGAGACGGCTCAAACCTATGAGCTTGGCGTAAAAACGCTGCTGGCAGATGGATCAGCCTCCCTAAACGTCGCTCTTTTCTATACTGAAGTCGAGGACTTTCAGGAAACATCTTTCCTTGTCACCGCAGCAGGTGCCCAATTCCTAACAAGAAACATTGACGTAGAATCGAGAGGCGTCGAGTTTGATGGCTTATGGCAAGCATCTGAGTCTCTTCGGCTATCCACCGGATTCACCTACGCTGATGCTACGCACCGCAATGACGGCAGCAAGCTAGCACAGGCACCAGAACTGACGGGTAGTATCGGACTGCAGTACGAAGCATCAATAACGAGTGAACTTCAATTTTCAGCAGGAGGCTTCGCTCGCTATCGCGACAAGATGGTAAGTCAGATCAACGAAACTTTCCCATCAGACAGCTTCTCTACTCTCGACCTTAATATCAGCGTCTCTGACCTCACTCGAGGTTGGCAGTTAAGTCTGATCGGGACAAACGTCACTAATGAAGTGGTCACGGATTTCAGCGGTCCCCCTGCGGCCCCAGTTGGCGCCCTCTTCGGAGCCCCGACTGGTGACCAGGGTATAACAGCTGATGCACCAAGCCCACTGCGCACCATACGAGTTGTAGGAACCTACAACTTCTGAAATCAGCAGGGACGTCATTTGGGATAAAAACTCGCCGGTAGAAGCAGACTTCCTGCCTCATTGGCGAGTTAGACCCAGCGGATGCGTGTGCTGGTCATCCTTCGTGATAGAAACGTGCAATCAAAAAGAACACCACACCAAACGCAACGATGCCCAGCATCCAAATATCAGTCTGATCCATCAACGGCTCCGGCGGATAATCGCTTGAATCTTCCAGATGAGTTCAGCAACCACCACGATAGTAAAAATGACGATCGCTGCCGACAGAAAAAGCTCTTGTGCAAGACTCATGGTTGCACCTCTGTCGCCGTCGTCCCGATGTCTTTTGACGCAAAGAGGGCTGGCTCATCGTCAGTGGCCATCGCGTACAAAACTACCGTCAGTATGGCGGCGATCACTGCACTGATGTGAGCATTTTCCAGTCCAGAGAGAATAGGAAGCCAATCCGCAATAGCAGCTTTGAACAGAGGAATTGACCACGCACAATTAACGACCCAGGATGTTGCCAGTACTAGGAAAGCCGCACGCGCACTGCGCTTCCAAAACAGGCCAGCGACGATCACGAAGAAAAGAGGCGCGAGCCAAGCAAACAACCAGGTTATTCCACGAATAACGTTCGGCTGATTAAAGAAAGTGATGAGCGCTGCAAGAGCACCCACCAAGATAATCATTCGCCGTATGAGTCGGCCTTCCGCTTCGGGCGATAACCCACCATCATATTTTGCGCCAACTATATCCTTAGCAAAGATGGTCGCAGGAGCGAGAGCCGACATAGCAAACGTAGAAAGAAGCGCACCCAGAAATCCCGCCTGCAGTAGCACCACGAGCCACGTTGGCAACAACTCAACGATCATTGTCGCCGCCGCTAACTTTGGGCCCAAGTCAGCGAACTGGGGAATCGTAGCGGCCGCAAGACCGCAGAGAACAGGAAAGACCCCAAACAGACCATTGATGGGTGCGGCTATCCAGAGAGAACGTCGTATAACAGACTCATCACGGGCGGAAATCGCTGCAGCCATACCCTGCTGATTAACAGATTGGGAAAAAACCACAGAAAAAATCGCTGCCAGTGCGAAGCCAACCATTAGGTCAGGCGTCCCAAAGATGCTCAGCTTGAAATCCTCACCACTGACCAAATAGTGACTCCGCACTCCTTCCCAACCCTCTGGCAGCACAAAGCCCAGATAAATGCCTGCAATAATAATCGACAGGTACATCACAACTGCATTGACGAGATTCACCCACATGGTCTGTTTAATGCCGCCCAATGTCACATAGGCCGTACCAAGGATCGCACCCAAAACGGCCGACCACCCTAGGGGCCAACCGCTGATCGCAGCGATTCCAATACCCAAAGCTTGCGTCTCGAGGGTAACGAGACCAAATACAACCATGGCTGCGGTGCACGCGACATAAGTACGCAACCTACGGCCATACATCAATCCCACCAGGTCTGGGATCGTGGAGCACCCGAGCCGGCGCACCCATTGTCCAGTGCCCAAGCAGATAACGCACATCAATATGGTATGAGCGAAACAAAACCAGAGCGCGACAGCACCTAGTACGAATGACATCTCCATCAACCCATAGACATGGGCCGACCCGAGATAGGTGATGGCAAGCGTGATGGAAAACATGGCGAGACCAGCGTTGCGACCACCAGTCGCTAGATCCGCCGCGTGCCCGGACAGACGCTCACGTCGAGCTAGGTAAATGCCAATGCCGCCGATAACTAGAATGTTGTAGGCCAGAACCAACCCTAAAATAAGATTCATAGAGCGAGGCTGCCGAGCGTGATTGAGGGATCTGAGAGGCGTGACGGACTGTCTCGGAGCGGCATATCTGCAGGTATCAGCGGTTACTATGTAAGCAAAAGTATCCTGCAGTGAAACCCATCGGTCAATTCAAATGAACCGCATAGTGAGACATAAGCAGATATAGCATGGTGAGAAACGCTTTCGCTAAACTAAGTTTGTAGCCCCTCGCAAATCAGGTCTCTACATGACATCAACGCTCTCTCCAGCTGACGCCGACTTTTCCTAAAGCGAACCGTGGGGACTGGTATAGAGATAGCGTACAAAGCACCTCCGGGCTCAGTGATTGCGGTGCCAACAGCACTCACACCTTCGAGGTGCTCTTCCAAATCGTACGCCAAACCGCTTTTTCGAATGTTGGCCAACTCGTCTAACAAGGCGTCTTTCTTCACTATGGTCGCCGTGGTGTGACGCTCAAGCTTTCGTGAGTCGAGTAATTTTAAGACGAGGTCATCCGGCATCGTAGCGAGCATCGCCTTGCCACTAGCCAGACAATGCAGGGGGAAGGCCTCGCCGATTGGCGATATGATGTTGAGCCGTTCTGAACCTGCAACTTGGTCAACAAAAACCGTATGACGTTTCTGCAGCTCCGACACATCCACCGTCTCACCGGTTTCTCTGGCTAGTTGAGTGATGTAAGGCCTTATGTAATCTACAAAGTTAAAGCTAGCGTTGCTCGCCATCCGTAAAATTGCTGGTCCTAACTTCACTCTTGAAGTGGGCGACGCTCCAATGACGAGGTGCTCTTCCGCGAGCGCATCGACGATACGTTGTACAGTGGATCGCGACAGGCCTGTTGCCTTTGCGATTTGCCCCAGACTCAGTCCATCAGATTCATTTTCCAGAGTCCTGAGCACCGAGGCTGCCCGAGCAATCACCTGAATGCCCTTACGTGACGGGGCGTTATGTACAACTGTCATATCATTTCTCAACAGGTTTCCCAGGAAGCGTACCACATCGTGGTACTTCCGGAACAGCCGTGCCAAACATGATCAGTTCACGGCCGCTTTCAAGACGCACTCTCTAGGGATCCTGGCCCCCTCATCAGAAATCACAATGCCAGTTTGGTCAGCGAATGATGTCCAGCGATCGATCATTTCAGCCAGAACACCTGGATGGCTAGTCGCCAAGTTGAAAGTCTCACCCGGATCTATTTCCAAATCGTAAAGCTCCCATTCGCCAGTGCCTACTGTTGGCTCAAGCCTGATGATTTTCCAGCTTCCATACTGAAGGCCCTGTCGTCGGTGTACGCTGAAGCCGTAGGGGTAAAGTCTCTCCTCCACAACAGTCTCGCTTGCCAGAGACGGAAGTAAAGAGTTACCCACCTGCACTGGCATATCAGTATCGGGCAGGTTGAGCGTACGTACGT
>Ga0209653_1002434_pt1 | contig 13557 bp, 13 predicted proteins | sample SaaInl6LU_22_DNA_FD_184644 | JGI IMG/M metagenome (GOLD analysis project Ga0209653, IMG submission 184644) | Marine microbial communities from expanding oxygen minimum zones in the Saanich Inlet - ESP_116LU_22_DNA (SPAdes) (version 2) | ecosystem: Environmental > Aquatic > Marine > Intertidal... | reverse complement strand
AGGATCAGAAATAGGACATGTTCTTAAATGGGACGGTACCCAATGGTCATCATCTCCAGAGACAGGCGTGGCACCTGTTGGTTCTAATGCAGACTTCTTAGATGGATTTGACAGTACATATTTCTTAAATTACGATAATTTAAATAATACACCAAACTTGGCAACTGTCGCAACATCAGGATCGTTTTCAGATATACTAAGCAAGCCAACAACTATTGCAGGATACGGAATTACCGATGCAGTGACAGACTTTGCAGATCTAGGTATTACAGATGGTACTATAGGACAAGTATTAACTACAGACGGTGCAGGAACATATACATTTGAAGATGTAAGTGGATTAAACAGTAGAGCAACAGTTGCAGGCACAACAGCAAGTATTGCAGATGGTGCAGATGCTGACTTAGATATAACAGGGTACAAAGGTTACTTCTTATACAAAATACAAACAGACGGTGCTGCATGGGTACGCATTTATATAAATGATGCAAAAAGAACAGCAGACGCTTCTAGAACAGAAGGACAAGATCCAGGTCCAGATGCAGGTGTTATTGCAGAAGTAATTACAACAGGTGCAGAAACTGTTATAGTAGCGCCGGGTATAATAGGATTTAATGACGAATCACCAGTAACCAATATTATTCCGTGTGCAGTTAGAAACAAAACAGGGAGTACCGGAACAGTTACAGTTACACTGACTGCTGTTGAAATGGAGGTATAATTATGGCGTTACTTGATTACGTTATAAGAAAAGAGTACATTGTTACTCTTTGGGATCACGACGACTTAGATGCAATTTACGACGAATTGGAAAGTGCAGGAAAAGCACCTCCAAACACAGATATACGCAGAGCAGTAGAATGTAAAATGCGTAGACCTAGCAGTCGCAATACACATTACCATTTAACAAAATGGGAAGCAACTCACTTGCGTAATGATCCAAGAGTGAGAGCAGTAGAATTAGTACCTAGCGAATTAGGCATAGGCGTAGAAGAATATGCAACTACTCAAACAGGAAACTTCCAAAAAAGATCAACACAAAACAATCAAGACGACAACTGGGGACTTAAAAGGGTATTAGATGGTGAAACAACTGCTGGTTGGGGAAGTGACGGAACTACCAACCAAGCAGACACAATACGTTTAGGACCAATTGGCCGTAATGTAGATGTTGTAATTTGCGACGGTAATGGATACGAGCCAAACCACCCAGAGTTTGCAACAAATGCAGACGGTACTGGCGATAGTCGTTGTTTGTATTATAATTGGCTGCAACATGATCCAGTAGTAAAGGGAACTAGTGCTAGCACTTACAATATCCCAACAGGTAGTGCAGCAAGTTACCATGCTATACACGTTATGGGTACTGTAATAGGTAATACACAAGGCTGGGCAAGAGGTGCAAACGCATACAATTTGTATTATTATACAGGCGATATAGGCAATTCAAACTTTCCATACGTAATGGAATATATTAGAGAATTCCATCGCAACAAACCTATTAATCCAGATACAGGAAGAAAAAATCCAACCATTGTTAACAACAGTTGGGGAATGAGCTTGTTTAGTAGCGATTGGAGTTTTAACGATATTACAAAAGTTACTTTCCAAGGCACAACCTATGAAGCAGGCGGCGGTGGTGTAACTACATACACAGGTACAAGCGGTGTATTTAGTAGTAGTGCATTAGTTACAGGCGGTACATTTACAGGAGATCCAGAAAACCTACAACAGCGTATAGTTACTACAGGCGGTACAGAATCTAGCACAGGTAGCTTTGGCACTCTTCCTCCGAGTTGGAGTCAACAGGGCGATTACCAAGTTGTTAACATTGGTTTTGACCAGCCTGATAACGAATACACTATAGAAGTCAATGGTCCGGTAGATATTGATTTAATTCACAATATTGCAGCAGGAAGTGAAACAGGTGTAATGTCAATGACTGCTGAAGTTGAAATTCTTTCAAGTGATAGCACTCAGGTTGATTTTTTTACTACTAGCAGTGGACCGTTAGCAAACGTTGAAGTTGACATTAGAGAAACTGTAACGTTACCTGCCAGCGATGTATATACAATCAGAATGACACTGTTTGTAGACATCAGTCAAGGTGCTGCTGAAGACTTTTTATGGGCAACTTCACAAAGTGTTGCATTAGGAACAACTATCAGTGGTTCGCCAGAAGCAACTATAACAGCAGGAACAAGTGCAACAATTAACGAATCTGGGTTAACTTCAAGTACTTCGCCAGATACAGGTAATAACGATGACGGTTACTGGGAAATTGGTTGTCCGTGGGATATTGAATATTTAGGAACTAATTATAGTAATGTATACATAGGTACAAATATGTATATCACATTTGGTGCAGGATCAACTACATACTCTGGTATAAGTGCCAGTAACCCTGCACTACCTAAAATTATGGTCGGCGGTGCAGATAACAGTATACAAAGGATTTATACAGGTACAGAGAATACTACTGTTCCTAAAGTAGGTAATACATATGCAATAGCTGTAACAAATGATGCCGCAGATAATTGGAATATTATAAGTGGCACAGATAGAAATGGTTCAGTAAGTGGTTTGGATCCTGTAATTACTATAAAAGAGGGCGACACTATTGCTATGACAAATAGTGCAGGTGCAACTCATCCGCTGTATTTTAAAACAGCACCTACAACTGGTACAGGAGATCAAATTCCTGGTGTTACAGGTCAAGGTGCTACAAATGGATCTGTAAGTTGGACACCAGGAGAAGGCAGTGCAGGTACGTATTACTATCAGTGTAGTAGCCATGCTGCAATGAGCGGTACTATTGTTGTTGAAAGTGCAGCAGCATATTATAGAAAACACAGACTGGTAATCGAAGGTAATGCAAGTACAAGTGGTACATTAGGCAGTCCTGGTATGAAAATGGAATATACATTCTATGAAGAAACTCCAGATACTATAGATTTAGATATAAACCAAAACAACAGAAAATCTATAAGTGGTGCAGGAACATTTACAAGTACGCAATTAAACAATTGGGGCTTCCGTTCGGGCCAACGTTTGCCATATCGTGTAGCAGCGTTAGATAGCGATATCGAAGAACTACTAGCAGAAGGTGTAATTCTTGTAGGTGCTGCTGGCAACGGTGAATGGTATCACGATGTTCCAGGTGGAATAAACTGGGACAACAGCTTTGAAATGGGTGTAAGACGTCCAGGAGAACAAATTTATTATCACAGAGGTAGTTCGCCTACTCATGTTGATGTACGTATAAACGATAACGAAGGCTACAATAATAATACTATTGTTGTTGGAGCAACTGATGTAACTACCACTGAGCAAAAATCAACTTTCTCAGATACAGGACCGGGTGTAGACATTTGGGCACCAGGCGTGAGTATTCAAAGTAGTTTTAATCCGCAGGGCATTGCAGACAGACGTGATGGAAATTACGATGTTTACAAAATTTCTGGTACAAGTATGGCATCGCCTCAAGTTACCGGTGTTCTTGCTTGTATGTTAGAAATTGACCCTAACATGACACCAGATGAAGCAAAAGAATTTATACAATTCCATGCTACAAAAGGTCAACTAACAGAAACAGGCGGCGGATTTACTGATACGAGAGATATTAACGGTGCATCAAACTACTATCTATATTATCCAAAATTAAAACCAGATAGAGGTCAACAGTATCCAGTTAGAGCATTAAAAGCAAGACCTACAAGAGGTGCTGTTTATCCTCGTCCTAAAAGAAGATTAAAAGGCTGATTGTATTCTCCATTATGGCAAAGTGGTAAACCGATTCAGTTCAAAGGTACTATAAGTAGAGACTAAAATAAATATTTTATGATAGAAATTGATTTGCCAGCCAATGTTGTGAAAGAATTTAAGCTTCTTGCAATCAATGGCAAAAAAAATGAAATGAAAAATGTTTCAATTATAGAAGACGAAACAAGTATAAAGAGTATTATTAATTCTTTTATTGACACAAATAGCTTTTTTGCTGCTACATTATTTAATCACACAGAACCGTTTACTATACACAGCGATGTTAGCAATCTAAAAAAAAGTATCTTGTTATGCCCTATACAAGCTAGTAGTGATCAAGTCTTTGTTGTATTTGATCAGACTTTAAAAAGTAATACGCCAAAGAGCTGGATTGGTAATATATTTGATGATAAAACGGACGAAGAATTAAAAGAGATGTATTATCATAACAGCTTAAAATGCAGACCATATGATACTGAAGAAGTACAAGGCTGTACTAACGAGCCTATTGCAGATGATTTGTACAAGTATCTACCGTACACTAAAGACCTATACTACGGGCTTACAGGGCGTGTGTGGCACTATAAACCAGGTAAAGCACTGTTATTTGATGCAGATAGAATACATGCTACAGGACGTATGTACGGACCTAAAATAGGTTGCACAATACAATTTACTGATCCAATAGACAGTCTTGATATTTCAGCAGAAACACACAACCTACTTTAAAGCTGTCTTGTATTGCTGTACCATGTAATTGTGTAGTTTTAAATATTAGTCCTTTGCCTACGGTTTGTGTCCAAGTTTTACCACTTAACCCATAATAAAAATCCTTATCAAAAGGCAAATGTTCTAAAATATCTGCATTTACTTCTCTATTTGTAGAATAAAGTATATCTGTATCACAAGGACGCTTACCAGTATAACATATGCTTTCTAAATGATCATTATCGGCATTGCTGCTAGACTTGTCTTCTAATGTTAAAGCCTCATGTCTTTTTTGTTTTACACCTTCGGCTTGCCATTCACAACCTCTATCTGAAAATTCTTGATCAAATACCAAAAACTTCTGATCATCAACAGTGTTGTACAAAGGAATGTTTAGGTTGTAATAGGTTTCATTTTTCCATTTATCTGTATGTAATGGTATTGTTTCGTCGTGTCCGTAGATATACCCGGTGCTAATAGCATCAACATCAATCCATTGACTCATACTTTCTTGTATCACACTATTAGGTACTTTAGTGTAAAATGGAAAATCACCTAATTTGCGGGTGCCTAATCTTTCTAATACAATGTCAAACAAGGCATCAGTGGTATGCTTAGGCACATTTATTTCTAGCATAAGTGTTGTAAATCCTCTGTGCCATCTAAACTAAACATAAGTGCAATTCTAGGAGAATCGCTCATATTTACAACTGCATGTGGATACCCAATATTTAAGAAGTATGCATTGCCATCTTCTAAATTGTATGCTTCAAGTTCTCCATTTCTTCTAAATAAATTGATTACGTTTTTGCCACCATAAATTGGACATATTACTCTAACAGCATAAGATACATCATAATCTACATGAAAGGGAATAGTTTTTCCAGGTGCAAGTTTTGTAATTCTAACACGACTTGCTGGTGCCTTGCACTGACTGACAATACTTTCAAAATAACTTCCTGTATAATCTTCTGTAGGTACATTATACAAATGCTCTTCTCGGCGTTTTAAACGCTGTTTGATACTGTCTGTGTATGGTAATATTTCACTTGGTTTAGTTAAATTGATTTGTTCAAAATTATCATACACATCCTTAACAAGTTCCATATGATTATCACATAACATAGGATTTGCTGTGCGTACATCTGTAAACTTTTCATACAATTTGTGTGCTTGATGTTGAAGTTCTTCAACATCAATGTTAAGATTTAAATTTGCAATAGTAGGCAAATCATGTTTTTTCATACTGTATTCCTTTTCTTTAATCTGTCATTAAAAAAATTCTCATCATCATCTATATTATTAACATAATATCCTAGATTTTGCAAGTATTTTCTAAATGTTCTTGCTCTTTCAACTCTTTTTTCAAATGTCAAATCAGGCACAACTGTTGATACCCATTCCGAATAAGGCTGATCATCATAGTAAAATAGATGATTTAATTCATCTACTACAGGTGTGTTATCTAAAAGTCTTAATGTTTTACCAACCTTAATAATCATTTTGTCTTTCCATTTGGCATATCTTACTGCTAAATCTAAAGACTTTTGAAAATCTTCATCGGTTTCTGTAGGATATCCTACTATAAACATTAATTTAAGCTCAATATCATTTTTTAAAAGACTTTCAAAAGTATGATGCATATCATCTTCAGTAAACCCTTTTCTTATATCGTTTCTTACTTTTTCACTACCTGATTCGATACCTATTGCTACGCCGTTACATCCTGCCTTTTTCATTAAAGTAAAGTCTTCAAAAGGCATTTGTCTTTTAGATCTGCATATAAATTGCCCGCCCCATGTAATTCTTTTTCCAGGATTGTTTTCGTGGTACTCTGCCATTACAGAACAAAGATCTCTAAATGCTTTCATACTTCCGTTAATTAAACTATCACCAAAATAAAAACTGTTAGTTCCGTACTTTTCATAATTCATGATCATTTCATTTGCAATGTTTTTGCCTGATCTAAATTTATACTTGCCCCATATTGCAGGAACATTACAGAAAGTACAAGATCTTACACACCCTCTGCTTCCGATAATTGGAAGTGTTGTTTTCCCATTATACTCTGGAAAATCTTGAAAAAAGTCATCATAATTAGGAAACGCTATAGTATTTAAATCATTGATTTGCACTTTTTGTTCTTTTGTATTTACATTTGGATGTTCTTGACCTAGAAGTATGTATTGGATAGCCTCTTCTCCTTCGCCATAAACTACAAAATCTGCTAAATCATTATTTAAAAAATACTTGCCAACATCATTACCACCTGGTGCAGTGTCTTCTGTTCCGTTGCCTCCAATCACAATCTTAGACTGTGGAAATTTTTCTTTAATTAATTTTGCAAATATTATGGCAGAAAATATCTCATATACTGAAAATATGCTTATACCAATATGTAAAGAATTACAAAACGTTCTAAGATTTTCTTCTATGTATTTTTCCATTAATTCTTTTGTTTGAATATGCTCATTTAATGTTTCATCCATTCTTTCAATATTATGTTGCATAAAATAATTAATTATTTTACTTTTATCTAAATTTTGTTTCTTGAACCAAACATTTAAATCTTTAGCAACAGAAGTAAATCCTTTAGATTCTGCTGCACTCTTTATATAATATATTCCAGGTGTCGGACCGTTGTTTTCGATGTAAGGCATACTCACTACAGTTAAATCAATCATAATTATTGAAATCCTTTTTAATTCTATTTATATTAGGAAAATAATCCTCGTAGCAAATATAATCCGAAAGTTTTTTATTTTTTGTTGCTTTATGTTTTAAATCTTCATAATACAATATATTTCCTTTGCATCTATCCAACTGACTTTTAATATCAAAAAATTGATGCACTGTTTGATTATGATCATATTCAATCCAATATTTTTCAATATCTATTGTTGTATGTTTATCAAAATGTGCGAGTTTCCATCCCACAAAATCTTGAAACAAAAAACTTAAAAACCATTTCCAAGTATCTTTTCTTTTTAATATTATAATATCATCGTCTTTATAAAATTCTTCAAACCAATTTTCATAGTAATCACCAAGATAGTTAATATGATGTTTGAAAGTATAATTTACACCGTATTCTTTTTCATCATTTAAAAATTTAATCTTTTGATCTAAAGACAAATGCGACATTTGATTTGGATCAAGATATTCCTCCACGCCAATATATTTGACATTGGGCAAGGTTAGATTGTGTTGATGGACAGACTCATATGCGTAAGAAGAACCGGCTCTGGGTGCGCTCAATAATACTTTCATCTTATAATATAATCACTTTCTGGCTCCCATACAAAATTAGGATCATTTAACCTAATAGTGTACACGTATTGTTTAATATTACCTGTTTTAAAATAAAAATCTTTCTCAAGTTGTAATGATTGATACCATTCTGTATTTGTAAACTCTCTAAATGTTTCTACTGTCATACGTTTTTTACGTTGATATAATGCATTAATTGCTTTGTTATTAACATCATGAGTAATATATAATATTTCAAATCCGTTTTCTCGTGCCCATTGTATTTGAAGATCTGCCATTCTAAGACCACAATGAGTAAATCGATAATCTTTTAAAATATGATATCTGCAGACTCTTGCAGCGATTTTAGGATCATTTGTATAATGACTACTTTCTACAACACTAATGCTTATTAACTTGTTATCTAAGAAACACATCCAAGTTTCGTTATTATCGTTGTCAGGATTATAATTAGTAGTGCGTATGCTATCGTTGCCTTCTAAACGTGTTTGTCGTATAAAAGGATAAATTAAATCTCTATAATATTCTGGATCTTCGCTATACTGCTTAATCAAAATGTTTAGTGGTGATGACATAATCTTTGTACTTTTGATAACTGCGTTCTAATATTTGATGCCATTTTGGCAAATCATAAACACCATGGATTACAAGCTGGCAACGCTCGTTAAAATTGAAACCTTTGTCTACACCGTGCTCGAAAGTGGCGCCATCGTATGCAAAAGCATTTGTTGCAGGCGGCAACATAGGATAAACTTTTGTTTCGCCGCTGTCTTTACTCATATAAAAATGTTCATTACGCCAATCAGTTACCTTGCTCCATCTGAAATGCAAATGACTAGGTGCTTGTGCTCTTAGCAAACCTTCCATTGCTTTTTCTTCATCGTAATGAGGAGGAATAGGTTTAGGTGTTTGTACAAAGAACAATTGATGAATTGTTTTAAAAGGTAATTGTTCTACATATTCTTTAATATGCGGAAACTCTTGTTCTGCCCAATCGAACCAAGCAGGATCTTTTCCAGGTTGTCCGCATTCGTTGCATTTTAAAAATAATAGAGTACCAACGTTTTCTGTTTCGTAAAAATCTTTTTGCTTGTTTTGATCTTGTCTAATTGAATCAACATGATCTAAATCTACATCCAGGTATGGCAAATCGATAGGTGTCCACACCATATCTCTATAACCTTCATACGAATCATGCAGACTTAAATCTTCCCAACTTGGTCTATCAGGTCCTGGATTTCCTGGATCATTATTTAGGTATTGCCTAATTGGAATACCATTTTCATTGTAATTTAATTTTTCTTTTTTTACTTTATAATTCAACATCTATAATTGTCCTATGTCCAACAGGTATATTTAAATTAAATTCATACCTTGTATTTTTGTATTGGTTAAAATAATCTAGATTTGTATAAGGCAAATCTTCAGTGTTATTTGTATTTACTTCGTGAACAATAGCACGTTTGGCTTTGTAAAATTTACAAATACGTTCAAACATAGGAATTGGATCTTTATTGTAAATCAATACACTTCCAAAAATTACTACATCCGTTGATGTAAAACACAAATCATTCCAATCTCTAACTTCAAATCTATGTTGTGGATATTTTTTCTGAGCATAGGCAATTGGTTCTTCACTGGTGTCAAATCCATAGTAGAAATAGTCATAATCTTTGAGATAGCGATTTATTTCACCTGTACGACATCCAACATCGACCAAGTATTTACACCCATTACTACGAACTATTTCTGCTTGTTTTTTATATAACACACTTGCTTCTGAGCTATCTAAATAACTCATATCTTCAATAGTGTAGTTCTTCCTCAGCTTGGATGTGTTGATAATCACACGCAATTCTCCATAACAATCTGTTCCTATCTAATACAGGCGTTCTTCTGTGTAGAGTTGTAAATTGATCCATTAATAACAAATCTCCACGTTTAAATATTTGATGATACTGATGTTTGCCTTTGAATATTATAGGCATTAACCGTTGTATCATGTTTTCATGATCAATACGTTTTTTTCCTTCCCAAGCACCTACAATAAAATGATAAGGAAAATAAAAATAACTTTTACCGGTATGAGGATGTTCTCCTACTAAAGATCGAATACTGCCTCTATTTTTACTCATAAATTCCAATTCAGGATCGTCATCATCCAAATGATACATTGTATTGTTTTGGAATTTTATTTTAATTTTGATACTTTTCCAATACTCTTGCTCATCTTTAGATAATTCATAAAAGGGATCACTGGTATTACAAATACTTAGTGTAGTGTTAATATCTTCTTCAACACAATACAAACCAATAACAATTTTATCAATTAGATGCCTACTATTTCCGTTACTGTGCCATCCTAGTTCTGTGTCTCCAAACATTCCAATTTTTTTACCATCGTCGTCTCTTTTTCCTGTAACTAAAAATATTTCAGGATATTCTTTTGGATTCATAAACAAGTCAGGTGCTTCGCATTCTCCAAATTTTTTCATTGTTTCGATATACTGTTGCTCAGTAAGACTCTGTTCGTGGAATACTGTGCAGCCTACATTTTGTATTTCATGTGCCAGATCAAAAATATTGTATGTTTTAATGTCTTCTAAATGTCTAACAGGATTCATAGTATAGTTCCTTAATCAAATCTGCAACACACAATCTATTTGTATAGTTGCGTTTAAACTTATTATAACACGGATCATTAGAAGTTGCAAGCCAAATCACGTCACTTGGTGTAAGATTTAATTCATTACAGATTTCTAGTTGGTAAGGCCGTAATGTATTGTAAACCAAATCAATGGGTATATTTTCAATCAGTGCTTCTCCTAAACCCATACTATGGTAGTTGTAGTATTTTGCATTAACATTCAACGGCTCTAACCATCTATCCGGTTTGCGACTCCAATAATATCCTATGCGATAGTTACGTAGTCCAAAACATTTACTAAAGCTAAAGAAAACTTTTTCTACATTGTCTGGTATTTCAAAATGTCTTACATCAGTGCTAAGTAGATATGCTAAATCAAGTACAACTGGTTTATCTGTAGGAATGTTACAGTAGTTGCCATCAAAACTTGCAGGACTTGTCCAATAATGCACATCGCCAACTTCTTTGCCACCTACCCAAACATAATCACCTTCACGTATTTGAATAGTACGTTGTTCTCCCCACATCCAATAATTTAAACCTTCTGTAATACCATTTAAAGGATACAAGTAATTAAAACCGCTTAAATCGCAATATGGTTTTAGATATTCAGTAATTTTACTATCAAATACTTTAACTTCTTCGTGATTATCAAGTTTAAAATTATCAACTATGTCTTTTACTTCCTTAATAGGAAAACTTCTAATTGCAAGACTTTGTTTTAATAGATTTTGTATTTTAGACATATCGGATAATATTTTCATACGGTGGTTTAATATACTTGCTTTCTAAATACTTGTCAGTGGGATATCCTGCTGACATAATAAAATATACATAATCGTCTATAAAATCAATGCCATTTGATATCCATGCATCTCTATCGTATAGCCAATCATTAAAGCATAAAGTATATGCTACAGCCAGTCCTTTTTCAATTAATAATGTACTTAATATTGTACTATGCATTCCTACTTCGATACAAGTAGCCCTTGCTTGCCCTATATTTCTATACTCTGCAGGATTCATTTCCTGATGTAACTGACCTTCGCCGATGTCTAATTTAGTTTTATTATTTGCATCTGTTACTAATCTAGCAGTATATATAAATTGATATGGTGCTGTAAGTAATTGTGTGTTTCCTGTTAAAGTACCTGTATTTCCTTTTGATAGTTCATACAAACCTTTGTTAATTTCTTTATTATTGTTTATTACATAAATTTGGTATGGCATAAGATTTTGTTTTGAAGAAACTAGATTGTGCGATTTATGCAGTGCATCCTCAACAATTGAAAACTCAGGTGTTGAATTTGTATCATAATATCTCATTTGTATTCTTTTACTATAGGTTTCGTAAAACATTTAATTATCCATTTAAAACTTTTTTTACATATGCATTTTTTAGATCAATCTTTTTATTTACTAAATTTAAAACAGGTTGTTCATTTGAAGCTGTAACACTACGTAGGTCATCTAAACCTAATCCTAAATTTTGTAATCTGCCAAAAAAGCCAATACGATTTGCAAGTGTCTTTGTTTGAGCTTCTTGTAATTTATATATTTCGTTTACAATTTCGTGTGCTCTTGTTTGATCCATTGTTTCATGTTTCCAATAGCCTGTCTCTGAATTGTATTCGTATCCAAACTTGTTAGGATCATTACCGATCTCATTACTAAAGTCACTTGTTTTATCTTCTACATCTCTTCTATAATGTAATACATACAGAGGAGTAAAATTAAATGCATCTACAGGACAATCATCCGATGTTAGCCATTCAACAGTATCCCATATTTCATCTTCAGTTTCGTAACGTAGTCCAGCTATAAAGTTGCAACTTAGTGTTGTGCTATCTCCTAGTGTTTCTTTTACCTTATACAACGTATCTTTAACACGATTAGGATCCATTCCTTTACCAACATGTTTGCCTGCTTTATGACAAAATGTTTCAATTCCGAAATTAATAAAATCAGGATTGGTCAGTTTTAAATTGGCAATCATTTTGTCTGAAACTGCTAACGTATCTACACGACAATAACCTGCCCAGCTTAATTTAAAAGGCAAGTCTTGTATACAGTCGGCGTACATCTGCACTTTATGAGGACTATCATTAAATGTGTCATCGCTAAACATATAACTCTGTGTGCCAAACAAATCATAATTGCGTGTAACTTCTTGACGAAAATAATCTATATCTTTTAAATAAGTATCGTCGCCTTTGCGTCCGAGATTTTTAAAACTGCAATAACTGCATTTAAAAATACAACCTCGACTTAACTCGATAGGCAAAACTTCTTTATTAAATATTTTATCATTTTCGTGCCATTCAATTGTTTTTGTATGCATTGGACCTACAGGATAATCATCACCTATTATACGTAAACCGTCGCCGAAGTTGTCTGTTTTAATATTGTGTTGGTATGCTAAGTGTTTTGATAATTCGACTGCACTAACATCAGCTTCACCCCAAACGTAATAATCAATAGGAATAAAACTTGTAGTGCGCACACTTTTTGTGCCTCCAAGTACAATTTTTGTATTAGAATTTTTTTGTTTTACAAGATCATACATTTCTCTTATGTGTTTTTTTGTACGAGGCCATGTTCCTGTTTTCCAATTCTCAATCATAAAACTATTGTTGTATTCACCGTTGAGAATTTTTTCTTTGATTATTTCACTGTTTACCCCAGGTGCAAAAAGTGTAGTGCTAAATCCTACCCATAATGTATCCTTGTCAACAAATTTATCAATAATTTTTAACAGCTGACTTTGATATAATTCAGCAAAAAAATCTACTACTTGCACAGTAAATCCAGCTTTGCGTAACTCTGTTGCCACTCTATAGGGGCCTGCATATCTGCCAAACCCTAAGGCACCGTTTGAATCTGAGAAAATTAAAATGTTCATACTGGTTTAAAAATACCTGCTTTAAGTAATTGCTGTGTTATCCAGCCGCTGCTGTCGTATTTGTGTAAACGAATTCTTCTAAAATTCTTATGATGTTCTCTATGATAACCCTCGCCGGCAATTAGCAAATTTAACCAAGGAACGTTTGTGCCTCCTTGGTGCTTGTGTCCGACTGTATTCAATAAACCAAAACCTAATTTAGCATGAATAAAAGGCATTAGTGCAAATGCTACAAAAAATTTAGGGCTAATTACAAAGCTGATATCCA
>Ga0209653_1002429_pt1 | contig 13583 bp, 4 predicted proteins | sample SaaInl6LU_22_DNA_FD_184644 | JGI IMG/M metagenome (GOLD analysis project Ga0209653, IMG submission 184644) | Marine microbial communities from expanding oxygen minimum zones in the Saanich Inlet - ESP_116LU_22_DNA (SPAdes) (version 2) | ecosystem: Environmental > Aquatic > Marine > Intertidal... | reverse complement strand
CCGACTGGCAGTTAATGCTCAAGTCTTCATTAAGTACTCTAGCTCTGATAGACCACTCATAAGTAGTACCTGGCTCCATAAAGTAACGCGTTCTGCTTGTTCCGTTAAAGGCCGCAGGGGTTTGTGGACCAGCAGCAATTACCGTCCAATTCGTTGCGCCTACAATTCTGTATCGCAACATGTAGTGCGATGGTGCAGCATCTGTAGATGCCCAATTGAACGTTACTCTGTTATGGATAATATTGTCAACAAATAAGCCTGAAGGGATAACATCACAAGCTATTTGAGGGTATTGACAGCTGCCATCATCGGTTGTCGCTTCAGCATTATAGTTACTGGCAGAAGAATCAGTACACCCACTAATAATTTGATAGCAAGTTTCACAACTTCCAAAACAAACGGTAGGAAGGTTTAAAGTGTCGCCACACAGAAGGTTAAATCCATAATTTCCGTAAGTATCAAAAGGATAAAAATCACACGATGAGCCTAAAGGAACACTTCCACTTTGGCCCCATCCTGACCAATTATCCGCAGAGCCAGTCATGGCAAAAAGATATTGAACTTCTCCTTCAGGAAATTGTGCAGAGCCTTCCCAAATATTATCTTGATTATCGTCTTGAAGCGTAATGCCCCATCCTGACCAATTGTTCCATGAGCCATTTACCACAACATTACTGTATCCGTCTGGCAAAGGACCATCAGTATCAACTCTGAAAGTTACAATAGGTAAAGGACAGTCGTAGAAACAGCTGCCGTCATCATTAGTTGCATTTTGGTTGTAATTTGTGGCAGCAGGATCTGTACACCCAGATAAACATTCTGAACATTGACCGTAAACATCATTAACAGTTATATCCACCCCATTAAGTAGAAGTTTTCTATTTGCATAGGTAGCATAATCGGTAACTTCCACGCATGAACCGTTTTCGTTTTGAACATCGTCTACCAAATTTTCTTGGCTGGCCCAATTGTCAATACAGTATTTATATTCTAGTTGTCCGTCATTATTTTCGAAAGAATAACTTCCACTCCAAATGCCATCACCATCAGGGTCGGAAAGAGGGTTACACTCACAACACCATCCGTTAAATGGTCCTGTGATATATACTGTTTCAGGGTTCTCTTCCGAACAGTTCATATTGACATTAAAGGTGATGAGTTCTACACAGCTTCCATCGTCAAAGCTAGCATCAGGGTTGTAATTTGATGCATTTGGATTTGTACAGCCAAGTACGTCGCTTGTTTGATAGACTCTAACATAATCGACTTCTAAATTTGCTGGAAAAACAGTGTTTTCATTTGGGCCATTAATATCAACAGCTAGATTTAGTATGATGTACCAATCGTCAGAATTGAAAGGCCACACAAAGTCGTTCGGAATGGAGTTTGGCGTAATGAAGTGTTGAAGTTCATTATCTAAATACCAACCTATATAATTTTCATGCCAAATAATAGAATAGACATGAAAGCTATCTGCAAAAGACCCTTCTATTGTTGTGTTCCAACTTTGGTAATTACTACTTCCCGAGCAACCATTTCCAACATGAGCCGCTCCAGTAGTGGTATTTGTTGGTCCGTCGTTCCCCCACTGTTCCATGATGTCTATTTCTCCATTTTCTGGCCAACATCCTCCTTGAGGAAGAAGCCAAAAGGCTGGCCAAAAGCCTTCACCGTTCATCGTTTTTATTCGCGCTTCAACTTTACCGTATCTAAAGGTAAACTTATCGCGGGTAACGATTCTTGAGGATGAATAATAATGAGGAACGTTCCATTGCCCTAAAATTCCATCAGGCTCTTCTTGTGCCTGTATAGTTAGCAATCCGTCATTGACCGTCGAGTTTTCGGCTTGGTAGTATTGCAGTTCGCCGTTTCCCCAGCCCCAATTGCCTGTGCCAATTTCGTGTGTCCAATAGGTTTCGTCAAGACTATTTCCATTAAACTCATCAGACCAAATTAAATTCCAGTCCTGCCCGTACAAAAGGCTAGAAAGTGAACATATTAATGCTGTTAGAAATAATCTCATACTTATTGTATTAATAGCTTAAGCCGTAGCCTATTTTATATAAAGGGTTATAATCATCATCGTCAAAATTCACAGGAACATTATCCATGTCTTTTGGCCATGAAAACGACAGTTTTCCACTTGGTGAAACATCACCAAATAAAACGTCAGACACTCCGTCTCCTTCAGTGCCAGGCAACCACGCTACCATAAAGGCGTTTGCCGCTTCAATTTCTTCTGTTACAATTAATGGACGACCAGTAATTAATACAATTGTATATGGAATATTCAGCGCTTGCACATTAGCAATGGTTTGCTTGTCCACATCAGAAAGGTATAAGGTCTCGGAGTCGCCTTCCATTTCAGTGTATGGGTCTTCACCGATTACAACGATAGCCGCATCAAAGGATTCTTCTGTTGTACCATCTGCGCTTAATGTAGCCTTCGCTTGTTCTGAAATTCCTTCCCAAATGGTGGTTCCTTCAGTAATATCGCCTAATCCGCCTTGCCATTCAATTGTCCATCCGCCACATTGTTTTCCTATGTCGTCTGCTCCAGAACCACAAACCAAGTAATTTTTGTCTTTATCTAATGGCAGCATATTATCATTCTTCAAAAGAACTTGTGATTTTTGAACAGCCTCTCTAGCTATTGCTCTATGCTCTTCACTTCCTACTTTATCTAATAAAGAGTTGTCGGCCATTGGATTGTCCATTAAGCCTGTTCTGTATTTTATTCTTAGTATTCTACGAACAGCATCGTCAATCCTTTCAATAGGAATGAGTCCTTCATCGTACGATTCTTTGAAGAGTTTTAGGAAAGTCATATAATGCTCACCCCCCCAGATTGTATCACCAGGAACCATAACCATATCAATGCCAGCATTAATAGAAATAATAATATCTGATTTGAAGTCTCCAGGTATTTCGTCAATACCTCTCCAGTCAGAAATTACAAAACCATCAAAGCCTAGTTCTTCTTTTAATAAGTCATTAAATAGGTAGCCATTAGCATGGCATTTTAAACCATTAATACTGTTGAATGAGGCCATAACTGTTCCTACACCGGCTTCAATAGCATCGATGTAAGGAGGAAGGTATTTGGCACGAATAACAGAGTCAGATAATAAAGCATTTCCTCTATCAATTTTATCGGCTTGATTATCCATTCCAGTGCCCCATTCCGTAGCGCCATCAGCGATAAAGTGTTTGGCACATGCTAAAACTGAAATGTTAGAGCTGCCCAATTTTTTAGTTTGATAGCCTTCAATTGAAGCAACGCCTAAATTACTCACGATACTGCCGTCTTCAGAAAAACCTTCATAATGTCTGCCCCATCTTTCGTCTTGCGGGATGGCGATGCATGGGCTAAAATCCCAATTAATACCTGTTGCAGCAACTTCAATTGCTGTTGCCTCAGCAACTCTTCGCGTTAATTCATAATCGTTAGCGCATCCTAAATTCACATTGTGAGGAAAGATAGTTGCACCATATACATTATTGTGCCCGTGCACGGCATCAATGCCGTAAATCAATGGAATCCCTAAACGAGAGTTTAACGCTTCAGCCTGATATTCGTTGTACATGTTTAGCCATGCAGAAACTTCGTTGGTATCAGGGGTAGAGCCGCCACCACTTAATAGCGATCCGATACCATAGGTTGAAATATCAGAAATATCCACCAAGAAGTTTTGGTCAATTTGTGTCATTTGACCGATTTTTTCTTCAATGGTCATTAAAGCCAATATTGAATCGACTTTGCTTTCTATTTGTGCATTTTCTTCAACTCCAGTATCATGATTTCCATTTATAGAACATGAGCTAAATGCAATTAATAATCCTACTATAAAACTATATCTAATCATTATTTTAAATTTAAAATTTTACCAACTTTTTGCGCGAAAAATGTGAGGTATATAAAACATACTACTGCAATCCAATATGAGCTATGTATTCCAATAATATCCGCTAATTTACCTTGCAATGGAGGAATTATCGCTCCACCTAATATCATCATTACTAAGAATGAAGAGCCTTGTGAGGTATATTTTCCAAGACCATGAATACTAAGCGCGAAAATAGATGGCCACATAATAGAGCAAAACAATCCGCCACTTAAAAATGCGAATAAGGCTAATTCTCCAGAGCTAAATAATCCTACAAGAACAGATGCAATACCTAATATTCCAAAAATCTTTAGTGTTAAAGCTGGCTTTTCTTTTCCTAAGAAAAAGCCGCCAATCTGAATGGCTACACAAATAGCAAACCAGTACAAAATGGAGATGTCAAAGCCAGAAATTGAATTGACAAACAGAATAACTCCAAAAGCGACATATGGCACTAGAATGTAAAGCCAAGTTTTTAGTTTCCCAACAGGGTTAAATACTGCAATAGCACCTGCCCAACGCCCAATCATTAGACCTCCCCAATACATAGAAATTAAGGGCGCAATTTCTGAATCACTCATTGAAGGTAAGCCTATTGGGTTTAATCCGTTACCAAGGTTTACTTTTAATAATTCTCCCAAATTAGATTGAATGGTTACTTCTACTCCAACATAGGTAAATATTGCTAACATACCCAAAACCAATTGCGGATATTGCATAGCTCCCCAGTTGTTTTTATCCTTGATAGCAAGTTTGTTAGAAACCAGTAAAGTACCTACTACGGCGACTAAACTCAGTATCGTTAAATTAAGAATAACCTCATCGTTTGGTTCACCTCTATATTGATCGAAAATAAAGTAAAAGCAAACCACAAGAAGAGCAGTCATTACCAGTAAAGCGGTCATAGCTTTTGGTGCTTTTAAAAACTCAGAATCGTCTTTTCCTTGAGGCAACTTTTTAGAAAAGTAAAATAAAGCCGCTGCAGCTAGAAACAATCCGCCCACTGCTAAATAAAGCATTTGAACAGTAGAAAGAGAGATGCTTCCGTTGGCAATCATATCGTTTAGTTCGGCACCTGATTTTGGTGTTGAGCCAAACAAAATTAGAGCAACAACAATAGGGCCAATAGTTGTCCCTAAAGAGTTTACACCACCCGCTAAATTTAGTCTGTGCGCCCCTTTTTCAGGCTCTCCTAAGGAAATAGCAAAAGGATTTGCTGCCGATTGTTGCAATGAAAAACCAAGGCCAACAATGAATAAAGCTCCAAGGACGTAATAAAACACTTGAGAATCCCCAGGTTCAGCACCTTGCATTGCAGGATACATTACCAAAGCCCCTAAGCAACTGAGTAATAAACCGTAAATGATACTGTTTTTGTACCCCCATTTGTTCATAATATCTTTACCAGATGAATTGGAAAGAATGAACATGATAATAGCCCCAAAGTAATATGCTCCGTAAAAGGCAAAATCAACTAATTGAGATTGAAATTGATCAATTTGAAAATAGGTTTTACAAAAAGGAATAAAAACTCCGTTAGATGCAGCAATAAATCCCCAAAAGAAAAATACCGTTACAAGAGTTGAAAGCGCTTGGCTATAGTTTTTGTTTTCCGACATGATTATTTGTTTAAGTGTTTAATAGTAGTATTTAGACCATTATTGTCTGTAATGTTTACAAGCAACATGCCTTTAGGCAGTAGTTCAAAACTACTGTTTCGACAACTTTCATTGAGGATTAATCTTCCTGACAAATCATACACCTTAATGTGTTTAGTTGTGGTCATTTCCGAAAAGTAAATAAAATTATCTACAATTGTGATGTTATCATTTGTTATGTTTTCTTCAACCGAACTGGTTTGAGCTAGGGCAATATCGTCATAGTAAAAGGTATAGCCTGCTTCCAATTCACCAGGGGCAAATATTAATAAGGCTTGTGTAAACTCAGCGCTATTACTTACATCGGAAAAGTCAAATATTAGCTCTGACCATGTATTGTTTCCACTTGTTTCCACTTCAGCGGTATAACTGTTGTTGCCGTCTTGTAATGTTAATTGAACATTTTTCAAGAAAGTAGATTTAACCTTCATGCTCAATGAATTGTAGTTGCCCAAAGTTAAGGGAGGGTCAAAAGAGAAAATATTGATAACGTTTCCGTTTTCATCTCCTGAGCCATAGCTTTCATAAAAACCACATTTTTCAGAAGTATTAATACCGCTTTGATCTGGATTTGTAACATAATCTATGCCGCCATGAGTAAAGCTGTACTCCAACGCTCTATGGCATTCAAAATCCTCAATTACTTCATTAGCGTCAACATCCATACATCCAAAATCAGGGCCGTAAAGGTTGTCAAAATACACAGTCACATCATTTCCAATCATATCATTGTTTACAAGAACAACCATTTGGTCTATATCGGCCTCGTTAATGTTTAAGTCCGGAAAATCCAAAAAGTCAAACACTATAGTATGCCATGCATTAGCAACTGTTGAGGTTGCTGAAAATCGGCTATGAACACCGTCTAAACTATCAGGGTCTATCAAAGCGATTTCTCTATTTTCAAAACTTAGTAGAAAAGTTGTGTTTTCTTCAGGTGTCCAAACATCTAGTGTGAAAAAGTTACTGCCATCCGTAAAGTCATTCAGATTAGTGAATCCGCCATCTGGTATTGTAACGAAGTAATCAAAACTTTCAACGGCATTTCTTTGGTATGAGCCACACCTTTCACTTTGGTTTGCACCGGTCATGTCAGGGTTAGCAACGCCCCAATACATGCCGCCGATTAGGGCCGGTCCTTCATTAGGATTGTCAGAAATAAACTCGCCACTTTTTTCTACGTAGTTCAAATGTCTTTCGTCTTCAAAGTTCTCTATCAGTACTTGTCCGAAAACTAGCGATGGGCTTAGTAGTATTAAAAATAAAAACTTCTTCATTGATTATCGAATTAGGTTAAATGATTTATTTTTCTTGTATACTCTTCCGAATACATCAGTTGCAAAAAGAGTAACAATATATGTGTCTTCTTGAATATCTCTGCCTTTATATGTTCCGTCCCAGCCTTGTGTTTTATCGGTTGTGTTAAATAGTTTGGATCCAAAACTATTATAAATATTTATTTCAAACTCTACTTCGTTAAGAATTGAGACTAGAAAGATATCATTTTTAAAGTCACCATTTGGAGAAAAAGAGTTGGGGATGTATAAAACAAGGTTATCTATCGCTCGAATTCGTTTGGAAGACGTATCTGTACAGCCAAAGTCATTTGCTACTTCTAATAAAATGGTGTATGAATCTTCATAAGAGAATATGGGCGAAGGGCTTTCTAAAATTGAAAAGGTTTGGTTGCCAAAATTCCAGTTCCATGACGTTTCGTTTTGGGAATTATTTTGAACATTTATTGGAGTGTTCAATTTCAAAATACTGTCCACTTCGAAATCGGCTGTTGGTTGAGGTAGGAGGTCAACCATAAACGAATCCACAATAATACAATTGGCATCGTCTGATACTTCTACAAAATGTTGACCAGCCGCCAAAGCGTTAGGGTCTTTGCCAAACCAATTGGTATCGTATGGAGGCACTCCACCACTAATGTTTACACTTGCAGAGCCAGTGTTTTGTATAAGGCAAGATGGTAAGGTATTTACAGAAAATTGTAATAAAGCATCTGGTTCAAACACATTAAATGTATTTGTCTTTTCACAACCGTTATCGTCTTCTAAGAGTATGCTATATTCTCCCTCGTATAAGTCAGAAATATTAAGATCTGAAGAAATAAACCCGTCAGGCCCCGTCCATGAAAAGTTGTCGTAAGGAGGTGTTCCGCCTATTACATTTAAGTCAATGGAACCACTATTATCGCCCTTACATTTTACAAATTCGATATCTGCAGCGTTGATGTTAATGTCGTTTGGCTCAAAAATGTTGTAAGTCTCCTGCTTAATGCAGTTGTTAAAGTCAGTTACACTAACTGTGTATGTGCCAGCAAAGAGAGAATAAATATTAGACTGCGTACTTGAAAAGCCATTAGGCCCCGTCCAGTTGTATCCAATATACGGCAAGGTTCCTCCAGAAATTATAAGTTGAATTTTACCTTCATCACCGCCAAAACATTCAGCGTTATCAATATCTAAAGTGGTAATAGAAATATCAGTCGGAGAGCCAATTGTGAACGGTAAAGTGGGAGATACACAGCCCAAGTCATCTTGTGCAAAAACGGTATAATTGCCAGCGGTAAGGGTGTTTGTGAAATCTAAATTACTGACTTGATTGTTCAGTGCGTCAAGAACAATAGCCATGGTGTTTCCAGTTCCTCCATTATGAGAAACCGAGAGTTCTCCATCTGCAGAATAGGTGCATTTCGCATCTAAGGTATCATCGATACTTATGAATAATTCATCGCCCTCAGTAATATCAATAGGATAAATCTTATAACAATTTTCAAAATCGGAAAGGGTCAAAGTGTAGTTTCCTGCTTCTAAATTAGTTATGGTATTTGATGTAGATGTGAAACCGTTAGGTCCTGTCCATGAAAAATCAAATGGTGCGAGACCACCCGTAGGCGTAATAGATATTTCTCCAGTTGCAAATTGGTAACAATCAACATTTACCAATGAGGTCGTGTCCATGTCAACTGAATTAATTTGCTCTACCAAAATTTGATCACTTACCTCACAAAGGTTACCATCTGTTACATAATAGTCATAAAAGCCATCCGAGATATTAAATATGTCTTCTGAATTATAGATTATACCGTTTTGATCTTCCCAATAGGTTGTAAAGCCTCCCACTCCGCCAGAGGGTGTAATTTCTATCGAACCCGTATTGACAGTATTACAAAGCACTCCTGTTATGTTGTCGATAGCAACTAATATTTCGGCTTCTTCTGTAATGACCACATCAACAGTGTCTGCACAACTGTTGCTGTCAATAGCGATGACTTGGTATGAGTTAGCAAATAGATTATCGAATAGACTACTATTTTGTGTTGTGCCACCATTTATGGAGTAGCTTACTTGTCCCACTGCGTTTACGTAATTTACCTCAAGTTGTCCATTTGCTTCGCCAAAACATAAGTTGTCTATATGTTGGGATAAATCTTCTTCAAGCTCGGGGTTAAGAACAGTTACGTTGAATGTTTCGCTAAATGTACTGCCTGTAAAATCATTAGTTAAGGTTAAGCCATAAAAGGTGTTGCTTGTAGCGATTACATCTAATATTCCGGTATTGCTTATAATATTGCCAAACTCATCTGTCCATTCAAAGGAGAAATTATTTATGCAGCTTAAATCTATTTCTAAACTTTCGCCATAACAGATGGTTGTATCGCTCAATATAGTGTCGCGGTCAAAGTATTGAACGCATATTCCCTGTTCATTGTTTGCGCCACCAGTAGAGGCAGTAAAGCCCCAATACACTAAATTGTTGCCACTAAAAATGGTGTTCGTAATGTCAATATTTTGGTTAATAATTGTAAAGCATCCTTCAACATCATTACAATATATTACCTCTAAATTTTGTGCTGTAGCGTCCCAGTCTAGGGTTACTTGATGAGAACTGTAAGTGGCACAGTCTTCAACATCAGTAAAAGCTGGAGAAAAAGAATTAGTAGATAAATCATCTGTAGATTCGTGGTTGCAAGAGCCGTTTGCCATAAGTCCAACATGGTCATAATAAGGAAAAAAGCCCCCGCCTGGATCGTTTGTTTCGGGAAAATCGATGGGATTATCTCTATATGTGTCAAATTGAACAGCCAAAGATGGCGTCAAACCACTATACCCTAAGTTGCCGCCATTACCCGTTGGCAATAAAGTCGTGCCCACTTCTTGTAAAACAAATGCCATTCCGTCACCACCATCTGAACTGGCAATATTACAACCAAAATTAGGCTCAACGATTAATTCAAAAGATTCGCTTAAGTTAAGAGGGGTTTCGTGCCAAAAAGCACCCATCGCATAGTTTTCCTCAGGAGTTAGGGTAATGCAATCGCATAGATTTTCATTCGCATGAACGGCATCTTCAAGCACAACATATTGACCAAATGTTTGCTGAAAGGATGCTAGAACTATTATAAAAGTTATAATATTTTTCACAAATGTAAAATCAAGGTTATTGCAAATTTAACAAAGTTTGTGTACTTTTAACACTTAATTTAAAGTAAAATCTTAATTCTTAACTAACTCAGGTTTCAATTTGACCTTTTAATTTTTATTTATGAAGCAAAATAATTTATTTGGTAAGTGTTTAATTACCCTTACAGCGTTGTTTTTAAGTATTTCTGTAATCGCAGATACTCACGTTATAAACGCAGGAAGCTATTATTATTACCCCTCATCACTCACCATCAACCTTGGCGATACTGTGAATTGGTATAATGACGGCGGTTTTCACAACGTAAATGCCGACATGAATGCAATTACTGGCGATTCTTATAATAATCCAGAATCGTTTATTTCGAGTGCGACAAGTACAACTAACGCCTTGATTTATTCCCATGTATTTACTGTTCCTGGCGAGTACAACTATGATTGTTCAATTGGAAACCATGCTGCAAATGGTATGGTTGGTACAATTAATGTTGTGATGACTAATGACATTACAGTCCCTACAAACCCTATTTATACGACCTTTAGGGTGAACATGCAGAATCAAATTGTTAATCCGTCAGGCGTGTATATGGCTGGAGGAACAGCTTCGTTTATTTCAGGCGGAGGACCTCCGGGAATTGCAATGAACGATGACGATAATGATGGCATTTGGGAGGTGACGATTCCATTAGAAGCCAATTCTAATTTTACGTGGAAATTTAGAAATGGATACATAGAATACTGGGATGGCGCCCCGGCAGGTTATTGGGAGCCAAATTTCAACGGTTTAGGTTGTGGTTTTGGTCAGTGGGGCGATCGAATTGTTGCTATTTCCAATCAAGATCAGACTCTTGATTATTGCTTTGCGAGTTGCGATTCTGAATGCCCAGCACCTGATGTCAACGTTACATTTACCGTTAATGTTGAAGATTTTCCAGACCCTGTAGATTCTGTTCAAATACAAGGAACCTTTATCGGATGGAACCCTGGAAATGTTATCAATTTAACTAATATCGCAGGAAGTATTTGGCAAGTGTCCTTAATTCTTCCCGCAAATTCTGATCATGAGTTTAGGTATATTGTAAACGATCAAATCGAAACATTGCCTTCAGTAGGATCTTGTGTATTAGCGGACCCAACAGGGGAGTTTGACCCTGTTCGAACAATAACAACAGAGACCTCTGATTTAAATCTATCAATGGTGTGTTACGCCAGTTGTTTAGATTGTGGTGAAGGAATCGAAGGGTGTACCGATCCAATAGCAGTTAACTACAGCCCAGAGGCTACCATTGATATGGATGGTTGTTTGTACGATGTAGAATTTGCTGTTGACATGACTGGCTTTAATGATGTAGCCATTCAAACGGTTAACGTTAACGGTACATTTAACGGATGGTGTGGAACATGCAACGAACTATACGACGATGACGGCGACAATATTTACTCGGCAGTAATTCCCTTACCTGCTGGTTCAATTGATTATTTGTACACGGTTAATGGATTTGAAGCTCAGGAGGTTTTTGGTCCAGAAGACGAATGCATTACACCTATTGTAACAGAGGATAACATCTATTATAATCGCATTGATACAGTTCAAGCGGTTTCATTAAACACTATGCCAGTATATTGTTTTAGCACATGTGATGCATGCTTAACTGAAGATGTGGAAGTAGTTTTCTCTGTGGATATGACAAATGAAGAAGTATCAGAAAATGGTGTTTTTCTTACAGGTAGTTTTGACCCGCCAAATAACTTTACACTAATACCGATGACAGATGTAGGTAACGGTATTTACGAGGCATCACTTATTGTCACTTCAAATATTGAATACATATATAGGTATGCTAATGGTGGATTTGCAAACGTTGAAAACGTTTCTTCATTGGAGTGTAATGCGGTTAATGGGTACAGAGGGCTTATAGTTTCAGAAGCCTCGACTTTACCAACAGTTTGTTTTAACGCTTGTGCTTCTTGTTCAGGCACTTTAGCTGGATGTACAGATGAAACAGCCGAAAATTATGACCCAAATGCAACCGAAGACGATGGAAGTTGTACTTATTGTTGTGGTCTTGTCACTGTTGACTTTACCGTTGACATGAATTCGGTTGACTATAATACCGACGACTATACTAATGTAGTCATTAACGGTTCTTGGACGGTTCCAGCATGGAGCGGTTGGGGGGTTGAACTTTTTGATGAAGATGGTGATGGCATATGGACTGGCTCAACTCAAATTGACCCAATACTCGCTCAATTCGAATATGTTGTTGCTGTTACTGGTCCTGCAGACGAATGGTCTGGTTGGGGACAACAGTGGGGAAATGGATGTGTAGGCAATAACTTCTTAGTAATTTTTGAAGATGGCGTTGCTACATACGATCAAGCGCCTACTGTAGGTTGTGAGACTGCAGCCTCTACTGTGTTTACTGTAGATATGAATTGTGTTGACTTTGAATATACAACCGTACATTTAACGGGTCCAATATGGGGCTGGACAGACAACATTATTATGTCTGATGGTGATGGTGATGGTGTTTACAGCATCACGATGGAAAATCTTTCAGGTGATATTGAGTATAAATACATGGTTGACTATTGGGCTTCACAAGAAGATTTAGTTGATGATATGGTGGCGGGGGCAACATGTGCGCCAGTTACTGATTTTGCAGGATATGCAAATCGCATTGCGCCTGCTGGAGCAACTACGGCTGACACATACGGCTCATGTGAAGAGTGTCAAGGCAATATTGGGTGTACGGATTCATTAGCGGTGAACTTTAACCCTAATGCAACTGAAGACGATGGTTCGTGTGATTATTGTTTTCCAGCGACTATTAACTTTAGTGTTAGAGCAGCAGATGCTTTAGCTGCAAGTCAAGGTGATTTTGACAACGTTATTATTAACGGTAGTTGGGACGCTGTGGAAGATGCTAATGGAAATATTGGCTGGAGCAGTTGGGGAGTAACATTAACGGATGATGATGGCGATGGCATTTTTTCCGGCTCACTGACTTTAGATCCAGGCGATTATCAATACGTTCATGCTTTAACTGGGCCACTAGATGGCTGGTCTGGATGGGGGCAAGTCGGTTATGCGCCAGATGAATGTGCTCTTGGGATAGATCCAATTACAGGGGATTCTGCACCAAACTACTTCTTTAATGTGGAATGTGGACAAACCTTAAATTTACCAATACTCTGCTTTGGCGAGTGTACTGACTGCACAGACGAAGTGCTTGGCTGTACCGACGCTAATGCGGACAATTATAATCCTAATGCTACGGAAGACGACGGAAGTTGTACGTTCTGTGGTGATTTCGAAGCTGTAATTTTTGCTACTTCTGACGCTTCAACCATTGGTGGCTCAGACGGATACATTCAGGCATCTGGTCAAGGTGGCTCATCCAACTATGATGTGAATGTATTTGATGCTGACGGTGTTCCACAGAACCCATTTGCATTATCTGCAGGAAACTATGTGGTTCAAGTAACTGACATTACATCTTCTTGTGATTCAGAGCTTGAGTTTACAATTAGTCAACCGGCTGGAGCAGACCCTTGTGATGTGGTTCCTTCAGGCTTATTTGTTGACAATATTATCCATAACAGAG
>Ga0209653_1002426_pt1 | contig 13596 bp, 10 predicted proteins | sample SaaInl6LU_22_DNA_FD_184644 | JGI IMG/M metagenome (GOLD analysis project Ga0209653, IMG submission 184644) | Marine microbial communities from expanding oxygen minimum zones in the Saanich Inlet - ESP_116LU_22_DNA (SPAdes) (version 2) | ecosystem: Environmental > Aquatic > Marine > Intertidal... | reverse complement strand
GCTGTCACACCCATTTTGGTTGATGAGTGTAACTGTTGCAGAGTTGTTGCTGTTGGTGTATGTAATTCCGTCTATCCAGGTGTAACTTTGGCAAGCTGAGATTACGTCAGTTGCGAATGTGGTATTACAACTTAAGTTCCATTCATATGCTCCAATATCAGGGTTGGAATCGCGATTGTTATCGATAATGTCTTTGTTCACTATCGTTGATAAACCCGCGTTAATTGCTGGAGAAGTACTTTTTAATGAGAAATTAAAGTTACTAGAATCTATAAATTGAGGACTAGAATGAATTACATTTAAAGATCCATCTTGACCACCTGAAAACAAGTTATTTGAAGTAGAGATATTTGTAGAATTAGAACTTATTTTGTACACTTTGGATTCCTGAATAGGACTCCAACTTTGAGCTATATTATTCTTAATATTTATATCATTTCCTCCTTGAACACTAATTCCGTGCTGGGAGCCATCATTAAACATTTCAGTAGTTCTATGGTTTCCATAAATTGTGTTATGAAATATATCAATGCGCTCTCCTACGTTAATTTGTATTCCAGATAACCCATTTCTGTATGATAAATTATTTTTTATCAAAATTTTACCAAAGTTCCAACCCGTTGATGGACTACATCTTTGTATAGTAATACCCTTCCCTTCATCAAAATGTGGGTTTACAAAAGTTTTAGTTTGATTCCATGAATATACTTCATTATAGTTATCGTAAACTTTATTTTTTTCTATTATTACTTTATAGTCATTATTATTATCAATAGAGTTTAATGTGTAAATACTCAAACCATGCACACCATGAGAACTTCTTCTTGAGCAGTCATGAACAGTATTGCCTGAAATCAATAGGTAATCTGAGTCAAAGGATTTAATTCCTTCTCCAGGCATATGATGAACATAATTATTCAAAATTTCTATATGATTTGAATTTTTAACGGATATTCCAGAGGTATTAAAGTAAGTAGGTCTTTTGTAGGATGTGTTAAGAACGGGTAAGTTTGTAGTAGAACTTACAATGCTCTCAGATGTACCTGGTGGAAATCGATACTGATTTGTTCCGCTTGGATCACGATACAAAAACTGATATTTAGTTGCTGTATCTAAAGGTATAAGATCTACATTACCTTCTACTTCAAAGCCTTCAAGTCTAATAAACGATGAATTTTTAATTTCAATTGCGGCTATGCCGTCCCCTTTTATTTTAGCAAAGTTGTTTTGATCTGCTCTTATGGTAATGTAAGCGCCAGGGAAACCATTCAAGTTATTTATAAAAATTGACGTTTCATTTTGATTTTTGAACCAGTTTCCATCCCCAAAAGAAGGGTGAGAATATGTGCCAAATAAGAAGTTAAGCGTATCTGCTGGTGATAGTTTACTTAATGCATAGTTTATAGTACCAAATGGACTATTTGCCGTAAGTCCATCATTGCTATCATTACCTCCATTAGATACATAGTAGTTTGTTCCAATAAAATTAACGGAACCTAATACTAAACGCACTACATATTTTTGATTAACATTAAAAATCCCAATGTTGTAATCACCTGTATAACCTTCTAAAATTACTGTATCTACAGTACCTGAAATAGAATCAGCTGTAACTAAATCATAAGTTCTTATACCTGAAAACGAATAGTTACAACGAATTAAAAAGTCTAAACCATTAAAAATTATGTGATTATTATTAGAAGAAGTAACAGTAAAATTGCTATCACTATTTAGCTCTACATATTGCAGTGTATGTTCTGGATAAACTTTGTTCTGAGCGATAACACTTGAACCATATCTTATCCGATTATAAGGGGTGTCTCCTATACCATCTCCGTCAGAGTCACGTAAATAATTTACATTAATTGAATCTAACCATGTACTATAATCTTCAGGGACTATTATTTCATATTTACCATTATATGCATCTAATCCATTTCCATGACTTAATACATTATTGTTAGAAATGTTATTCGCTTGCCAACTAGGATTAATTGAAAAATAATAGGCTTTTCTACCTTTATTGTATTCTAAATCTGATAAATCATAAGTCCCGGCGTCAGTAAAAACCTCCTCATTTTGTGGTATGCCATCTTCTATTCCTGGTATATTATCTAACAACGTTTGAGTATTTTTTAAATGATCATCTTCCCATTCATCACTTATTATTGAAATTCCAAACGCGTTTGATCGAGCAATTAAATCACCAAGAACAGTAGTATCAACTCCTACATTTACGAGTGATGAGTTTATTAATTTGAAATTACCGTTTTTAGGATCAATTAGGAGGTTTGTGTTTTGGTTCGTTGATATTGCTGAAGGTTGCGAACTACCAAAGGCAGCGAAATTATTAGAAGCAAAGCTACCTGCGCTATTCAAAGCATCATCTAATTTAAATGCATCTGCTACACTATTTACTTCAACCGCATTATTTTCACATCGAAAATTGCTAAAGGGATCACCGAAAACTGAACTATTGAAGCCATTTGTCGTGTTCGTTATGCCATCAGAGTGGTAATGTTGAGCATAAATGGTATTATTTAAAACTTCCAATCCGTTTGTTGGTTTTAATCTAATAGCATCAATCATGGAAAAAGCAACTACATTGTTTTTGATTCTAGCCTTCATACCAATATCATGATTTGGTGTTTCATCAATAAGAATTGGCTTGCCTTCGTCAAGAGTCATATTAAGGTAACCTTTGCTTGGAACCCAAGAATAAATCTTTTGGTAAACATTGTATATAAGGTTGCCATCTATATCCCATCTAAATTTTGTAGCGTCATCTGCAGCTGTAAAACTTCCGCTACCTTGTTGTCTCATTATACCATGCCCACCGCTTAATGAAGTTTGAGCAATGTTATAAATTATGTTTCCTTTAATTGAGACGTATCTGCCATCTTCGATATTAATTGCTTTTTGGTAGAAGTCATGTATTACATTATTTGATATGATAATATCCTCTGCATCTTCTATTTGAAAACAAATCCCTCCTCCAGACAGTGAATCCGGCAATAAATGAGGTAGCCACACATATTCAGAAAGTAATGTCCAATGATCTAGTGTATTAGAATTTCCGTCTAATTCAAAACCACTGATTTCTATATTTTGAGCTCCTTGATAAAATCGAAAATTTCTAAAACTACTAAAGTTGAATTTTACAGATCCATTAGGTTCAGGACTGAGCGTTATTTTTGCTGTTGCCTGCGTTGTAATATCAATACCATTTGAAAAACTGTATGAACCAGATTTTATGAAAACATTCGAAATTGTATTGAAAGCTGCTAAATCTAAGGCGTATGGTATTGATTTTAAAGGTTCTGAAAATGATCCAACGGAAGCATCGTTTCCATTATTTGGGTCAACATATAGAACGGTTTGTGACGAGGGTACAAATGAAACAAACGCGATTTCTTTAATTTCTATGGTAATATTGTTACTGCTATGAGTTCCTCCACCTGACGTTCCGTCATTATCTTTAAAAGCAAGCTCTATATTGTTTATAGTACCGTTCCAGCTATTGTGAGACATGTCTATTGCATAAGTTACGAAGTTGGTCGTACCAGTATTAATTGGAGTGGTTTTGTTGCCATTTGGAAAATTTATTCTTAATAACGTTGGCCCACCAACTCCAACTCTCATTTTCACAATCGCATATTGATTATTATTGGCATCTATATTTGCATTAGAATTTTCAAACTTAGGGTTATTTTGTCCTGTTGTGGTCAAATTAACTTGTGCCACCATTGGTACAGCATTTATTCTAACCGTTGACCATCCATTTAATGTACTTGTATTAAATATCCATGACTGAGCATTGATAGAAAGCGTCGTAATGCTTAACAAGATAGTTATTAGTATATGCTTATTAAATAATTTCGAAAAAACTATAGTTGACTTTTTCATTAGGGGTCTTTTTTAGTAACGAATGTAAAGAATGCAACAGTAAAACAGCACAAAAATAATAATCATCTCTTGTAAAGTCCAATCAATTAGCTTTTACGTCGTTAATTAGCCAATGTGTTAATTCAGACAGGGAACCTCACACTCCCGAAAAAAGGGCACAAAAAAAGAGACTCCGATTAAGAATCTCTTTTTAAAGTACCCGAGACGGGGCAAATATCGAACTTTATTATGCAAGATATTCAATTAGTTTTAAACTTTATTTAAAATGCTTATTCACAACTTCAAACAGTTGGCTGTGCTGATTCAAACTCCTTGAATCAGCACAGCGAACCCTCTCAGGAATAGAAGTAGTTAGCATCATTAAAAAGGATCAAATCATTAATCCTTGTTCTACTTCGTTCAAAACATTCTGTTCGTTAGTTGCTTAACAATGCATTAAAAATTAAATTTATTATCTTTAATGAAGTTAATGCGACAGAACCGAAATAAATGTAAATTAATTTAGTTTTTTATGAATTCAAAGAACAAAAATTTAACTATAAAACCATTTAAGTCATCGAATGGGGAGAATTTGTCTTCATCCGTATTATTTACTTTCACACCTAAATTAGATTACCTCCTTACATTACTTGAAAATGGAATTACGCCAAGATTCGTATGCGAACGTTTACCTGGTACAAAGCTCTCATATGTTATACCAATGAAATGTTTCTGTGATATTCCTTTGGGGAAGATTAAAAGACACATAGGACGCTATGGCCGTTATGGTTTAGGAATAAAGAAATCGTTTCTTCAAAAGATAGGAGTCACTCCAGTTATTTATATTCATCAGAATTCTGAACCCTTTTTTAGATTTAATAAAACTACAAGTGAAGAATTGGCAAAAATGCCATTTTTACCACTTTTAAAACGATATTACGGAGACGATTATTATATAGAGCCTGAAACATTGAAAGTAGAACGAAAACGAATTCGTTTTTATGATGAGCGTGAATGGCGTTATATTCCAAAAGGCATAAAGCCAGATACTTCGAATCAATTTCAAACCATTGAAGAGGGAGCGTTATCTGTTTTTAAAATGAATTTAGATAAGAACTTTGAATACCCTTCCATACAGATACCCTTTGAAGAAATAGAATATATCATAATTGGGAAGAAAAAAGAGACAGCAGAGATGGTCAAGCAATTGAGATTAAAATTTGGAAGACCAGAAATGGAGCGTTTAATTCCGAAACTTATTAGTGCGGAAAGTATCATTAAAGATTTTTAACATGCCCCACCTCGAACCCACATATCTCCGCTACATCTACGATGGACTCATCAAAGGAAGCATCCATCCGGAGAATGCCGCCGAGTTACCTGACGGTTTGATCGGTTTGTACGAAGAAGCTTTTGACGAACGCACTTCAGTTGTAGATCGCCAAAAACTACTACAGCGCTTTGCTATTGGTTCTGTCGCATTAACTAAAAAATCACTATTTGAAGCCTAACTTACACAAAACGAAAAATCATAAAAATTTGAATTGGTGTGAGTTAACTTTTTCAACATTCAAGGAATTCGATGAAAAACGGTCGAAAAATAATTAATACGACAGAACCCAGAACCCTGTTTGATACTGTTACAGAAAAGTATGAAAATTATATTGTCGGTTTAATATATTATTCCATACTAATTGATAGAACATGTAAAGGTTTTGATTTAGATTAAATCACAAAATGGAATAATATCAATGCTGAGCAAAAAAAAATTGCTGAAGCTTATAACTTGCCAAAAAACATTAACTAACCTCGGTTCTTTCGACTACTTAAATAAACTTCAATCAAAAAAATTAATAAATAAAAGCCCATAACACTCCCTAAAATCCATAAACCTAACCAAGTCATAACGTTTTTACGTATTTTAGCGTAACAGATAGGAGTAACGAAATGAAAGATGTTCCAGCATATTATATTTTAAAAGAAGACGGAACTCCAGACACCTCGAAAAGAAGTCCTGAAGGTAAGATCTTTACAGAACAATTTATCAAGGCATTTTACGAAAACCATCCTATTTCTCTAGCATATAATTATGAGGAGGTTGAAGTGAAATGCACCGATCGATACATCCGTGATTTATGTATGCAAATTGAAAAAGATCATAACGTGCACAATGATTGGAACAAAACTTTCAAAGACTTTGCGCGCTTTAAATCAACTTATCCCAAAGAACTGCGTTACCAAACCAGAGAGTACTTTGTAGACTTCTTAATCGAAAATGGTAAATACGAAGAAGCTTTATTAGAATGGGAAACCACATATAACTGGGAGGGCACATTTAATGATTCAGACATCGGACGATTAATCAAATTTGAAACTTTATTGAAGAGACCCGTAGTAAATGGGTTCCATATATACTGCCTTGCTCCTATAGATAACCAGTTAACATCCTTTGGTAAGAATAACAGAAAAGAAGTTTTAAAAACCGTAGAGATAATAATTGAAAATGCATATTCAAGCCAGTTTATATCACGCTTTTTTAAAACTTTAAAGTATGAAAACAAGAAACGGGTAACGTTGCCAAAGGAATCGTACATCCAATTCTTTGACCACAATAAGAAATTTCAGAAATACATTGGCTGGTTAAATTCAAGCGCACCTAACCAGTATTCTAAAAAGGATGGAACAGCTAATAATGAACTGGTCTACTTGGCAATGCGTTCAGAAGCTAGCAGATTACTACGTGAGGGTGAGAACGAGTATCGCTTGATGATAGGAGCCAAGAAAATTGGCGAAAGTTGGATTAGTGAAACCGAATTATTCTACAAGCTAAAAAGTGCCTTCTCCGATTTGAAAGTTATTCATCACGGTAAGCCCAAATGGTTAGGCAGACAACATTTTGATATTTGGTTCCCTGAACAGAATATTGCGGTTGAATATCAAGGTGCTCAACATGATCAGCCTATTGAGTTTTTCGGAGGTGACCAAGCATTTAAAGCAAACATAGAAAGAGATCAGTTGAAGAAAGAAAAATGCAGAATTAATGATTGTTTCCTAATCGAAGTAAGACCGGGATACGACATTGAAAAAATTATAAGTAAAATTGAGAGGCACCTAACAATACATTAGCCACATTGAAATGATGGTTTAGCTTCAAAACGTTCTTTCGCATTAATTATTTTTCAAACGTTTTATAATATAATTACTCTTCCTTCAAAAAGGAAAATAATTATTAAACAAAATTTTGGAGTTTTTAATTTTTATTAAAAAAGACAAAAATCAATAGGTTTTAGTTTAATAAGACAGAATCATTAGAAGAATTCTGTAGACTCATCTTAAGAGTAGTTGATCTATTTTGTATCACTGTCATTTTCGTTTTCTTTTGCAGCATTGTTTGCAATATATTTATTATACCATCTATTATATTCCGCGTCATTTATTACTCGTTTTAATACAACAATATCATTATAGCGATCGTATCTTTTACTTTCTTTATAAATAATAAACCCTAAAAGAGGCATTATCATAATACTGATCAGTGGAATAATATTTAATGTAACTAAAACGATAAGGATAGGGATTGAAATGATAGCGGAGACCCCTATGAAGCGAGTGATATTTCTAATTCTTAATTCAGGTTGTAATTTTACTTTTGTTTCTCGACTGGGTACTGGAGCTTTAGGTATTTTCATAGTTAATAAATATAGAAGAGGGATTTTATAATAGTTTAATTCCGGTTTTGTAACATTAATCAATTCTGATTGTGAAATTTAGTAATTATCTATGAGTTATGCTGTCAGAGAACAAAATGTTATGAACGCCGTTTTAGGTTCTGTCGCTTTAAGTTTAAAGCGACAGAACCTAAAAATTTCTCTAAACAAATAATTTTCTATTTGGAATAACATTTATTTTAAGAAACGCCAAGAGGTTTTAAGATTATTTTTAATTTTTAAGGCAGTATGTCGAATCCAATGCCCCCATTTGGATTACACCTTTTAATTTTCCTACGCTCCATCAGCCCGCCCTATAAAAAACCATATTTTTTTTATGGCTTGTTTTGTATATTCTAAATAGGATGGTTTGTATCTGCCCTCACTAGGTAGTTTAGGCGAAATGAATTTTTGCTATATAAAAATAAAAAAACAGAAATTTTAGTCATATGTTTAAATAATTTAACACAATCTCCCAGTTTTTGAAATCAGGCGAACCGAAATGAATCCATTTACCTCTAAACTCTGATGCTCCATTAAATCGTCTGTCGTCAATTAAGTAATCTCCAATTAATAAATGTTTGTGATGGGATAAAATTAGTTTTTTACGAACTAATTTTTCGTTAAAGTGTTTTGTCATCCAAAGCCTCTTGTGCATCCATCCCTCAGGATTGTCCCATGGCGCAGTGGATAAAAATAACACATTGAATTTTGGATCATGTAATAATTTGTTAACCGCATCGATTGCCCCTGGAATTGGATCCAAGTTCTCATAAATTCCTGGAAGTTTATCGGGCCTACCGATGTATGGGGTTATTCCACCCAAAGGATGTTCCTGTTTTCCTTTGTTAAAGTCGGCTACCACTCCATCTAGATCAATGTAAATTGTTTTCATTTATCAGCTTTTGTATTCAACAAGATTGTAAACGGTTATTTGAGAACTATCCATCTTGTGCTCAAAGGTAATGATATCAAGTATTTTTCCTCGCTCTATTCTTTTGGAATTTCTTTTTAAGGAGTTAAAGAGAAATGTCGAAAATAAGTTTATTTATCCGGCAACTCCAAGATTTCTAAATGGATCATCTTCATCTAAGCCTGATCCCTTCATTATTTGTTTGCATCCATCAAAGACTAATTTCAATTCTAAATTATTCCAATAAGAATTTGGCATATCAAAGGCATCTGATTTACGATATTTTTCAGCGTCTTCCTCAAGTAGAGAAAATGCTTTACTCATTAAATAAGGGAATCGATTTTCTATAAAGAGATTTTGCTTATTTTCAGATAATTTGGAAAACAGTTTGTCGATAGTTTGTGTTAAGTCATTCATGCTGTTTATGTATTGATTATCTTTTTGGAATTAAATTTTTCTATCACAGAGAGTTTGCAATATTTTAAAAGATAAATGGTTTAGTCATTTGGCTCTTCAAATAAAACTTTCAGTGTAATTTGGTATTTAAATTTAATGTAATTTTTTTAACAGTTTAAAAAAACACCAATGTTAATCACTGATTTTGAATAGTTAATATTTTAATTTATTTTAGGTAAAATTAATTATGACACCAAGACCAGCATTAATAATAAAGTCAGTTCCAAATGTGATAATTTTACTTCACGGGTTTAATTCAGGACCAGGAAAAAAAGCAGAGCAAATTTCTGAGTTCATCTATCAAAATCAATTGACTGATAAATTTAAACTTATTGCCCCGGCTCTAGACCAAAGTCCAAGAAATTCAATTCGAGAAATAAATCGACTTATAAGAGGAAATAAAGGAAGAAAGGTTTTCTTGGTTGGGACTTCCTTGGGTGGTTTTTATGCTAATTATTTCAGAGCTAAATTTAAAGAAGAATTTTTAACCGTTCACGCGATAAATCCAAGTTGGAGACCTTCTAAAACACTTCAGAAATACGCAAACACAGAACTTGGTGATTATAAAACCCAGGAAAAGTGGGTTTTTAACGAGAAGGACATTGAGGATTTGATCGAATTTGAATTATTTATTGATTCTAATCTTGCCAGTTTCTCAAGCAATAAATACAATATTCACCTATCACGATCTGATAAATTATTAAGTTTTGAAGAAATGATGACTTTTTTAAAGCTCAATTCAATTCAATTTAATAAGTTTGAATATGATTCAGATCATAGGTTTGACAAAATTATAGATATTATGGAGTTAATAATTAGGGATGAAAAACAATAAGAAATACACTTTAATCTTAATACAATTATTCGGATTAGTTTTTCTAATTCAGGTTCTGTCGCATTAACTTCATTAAAGAAGATAAATTTAATTTTTAATACATTGTTAAGCAACTAACGAACAGAATGTTTTGAACGAAGTAGAACAAGGATTAATGATTTGATCCTTTTTAATTATGCTGACTACTTCTATTCCTGAGAGAGTTCGCTGTGCTGATTCAAACTCCTTGAATCCTGTCATTATTCTTATTCGCCTTTTTATTCTTCGGTGGTCTTGTTCTATGATATTATTCAAGCACTTGACCTTTCGTATCTTTATTTTCTTTGTGCTTAAACTTCTTTTGTTCACTGTCAAAATTGCTGAATTATTAGACCCACTTTTGTCTATGTTTATCACTCGAGGCTTTCCATTATTACCTATAGCTTTGTTGAAAAACTTCTGTGCTGACATCTTCTGTCTCCGTCTAGTTAACAAGAAATCTACTGTATTCCCATACTTATCTACAGCTCGATATAAATACATATCTCTGCCTTTTACCTTGATATATGTTTCATCCATTCGCCAACTATCACAAACCTGCTTTTTTCGCTTATGCATTTTCTTCTCTACTTCTTTAGAAAATTTAAATACCCATCTTTGGATAGTGGAATGGTCTACTTTTATCCCTCTGATTGACATCAATTCTTCCACATCTCTATAACTCAATGTAAATCTCAATTTGAAATAAACAGCTTGTAATATAATTACTCTTGGATATCGATGACGATCAAACATAATGTCAGTATTAGATTAAGTCAAATCTAAATATTTATTAGTTACTCCAAGTTAATGCGACAGAACCGATATTATGAGTATTAGGTATAAAATCTCAAAGTATCTAATTTGATAATTCGATAATTTAGTTGTCTTATAAAAGCTTGTTCTATAGTGATCCTTTTTTTTTCGGTTACTGCCGAAATGCCTTATGTATCCGTAAAAAGTAGTGCCAAGGAGTAATATTAAACTACCGTAAATTGATTCATAAAGATCAAATACCCCAAAAACTATTATACAAATTCCAACAAAAAGTATTATAAACTTAGTTGAATAATGAGACTCTTTCCATTTTACCTTAATCCACTCTAAACATGATATTATTAACACAGTTATTGCAACTTGTTCAAGTTTCTTTTGTAATTCATGTTTTTCTTTTTCGGTTAGTTCTTTTTTGCTCATAATCATAAATTTATTAAAATATACAAAAAAAAGGATAAACGACTGTAAAGGGGAGTTTATGGTTCTGTCGCATTAACCTCATTAAAGAAGATAAATTTAATTTTTAATACATTGTTAAGCAACTAACGAACAGAATGTTTTGAACGAAGTAGAACAAGGATTAATGATTTGATCCTTTTTAATTATGCTTACTACTTCTATTCCTGAGAGGGTTCGCTGTGCTGATTCAAACTCTTTGAATCCTGTCATTATGGTTCTGTCGCATTAAACTAAAATCTAATGGTTTTTGTCGTTTTTGAATAAAATGAAGGAATATAAAAACTTGATTAATAGTCGTTTAACTTTTTTAAGGAAGTACAATTCTATAGAAAAACGTTTGAAAAATAATTAATGCGACAGAACCGATGAAATGGCGCAACTATTCCGAGTGGCTTGATAGCATGAGGAAAAATGTTCGGTAAATGATTGATCTATCGGAAAATAGTTAAGTCCTATCTTCTATAAAGCGTTGAGCGATGAGTACGAAACTAACGACAATGGTAATTTACGAAAGTTCAGTTCTCATTTTCTCCGAGGCTCCGCATTTTTAGAGGATTCCCAAATAATGATGTCTAGCTTCTTTGAAGACTTACAAACCGTATCTGAAGTGAAGACGTAACATTCACTTCGAAGTGTTAATAATCATGATGGTTCCTTCTATGCCTTCTGTTGTGGCGACGTTGAATGGTTCATTCGGGAAAATTAAGCTTGTCATTGTCGTTAATCCATCTTCACAAAAGAGTTCTACGCTCGCAACAGCTATTATTAAACGGACACTTTGATTTTGAATTTTTTTCTTTGGTGCAGATTGAATATTCGCAAAGGTTTCTTCGAATTCTACCTTGCCGCAGCGGCTGCGGTCAATGAATATACCATCAGAATTACTATAAATGTTCAAAGTATCGCCTACACTATTGTAGAAGGTTACAGACCAATTCTGATCTCCGTTAAAGAGCCATTCCATAGTATTTTGCCCGTTTAATTTATTATCGGGTTGTATTGGATATTGATTTTTTCGTAAATTTTTTAGATTCGAATGCGGTTTTTGAATGAGGTAATCTTGCTCACCATGTGTTATACATTCGATAATACGCGGAATTGTCATTGAAGACCTCCATTTGTAAGTAGGAACCCTTTGTGCAGACTATGTTGTTAGATTCGGACGTCTCCAATTTGTTCAGTCTTTTTTTTTTTGTAAATTTGCATTTTGAAAAAAACATTCCGATGAATTTTAATAAGATTAAATTTTTTTTTACCCTGACTTTTTATGCTCTCGCAAGTCAAACCGCTTTAGCCCAAACACCCTCTGTTTCAACGGCTATAAGTTCTAACGAAATTGCTGTTAATCTCACGGACGAACCGCTTGGCGCAACCTACTCTTTGAGTGGCTACAATTCAACAACTGACTATAAAGTTGTTTTAGCGGTTAAGGGTAACAGTGGAGCAACCTTTTCTTTAGGTACAACTACTGGTCTTAATAGTGTTGGTTTAGCTTTTCCGAGTGATTTTACGGACGTAGAAGAGATGTATTTCAGCGGTACGCCATCAGAAATTGAAGCGGCATTAAATTCTATCACGGTAACAACCGGGAATGCCCCAAACGAAGATATCAAGATTCAAGCGTTCATATATCCAGATGTATCCAATACGATTTTCAATCACAATAATGGCCACGTATACAAAGTCGTGGATGATCAGGCCATTAGTTGGACTTCCGCTAAAACTGCAGCTGCAGCATCGACATTCGGAGGGGAACAAGGATATTTAATTACCATTACTAGCCAAGAGGAACATGACTTCACCTACCGTTTAGATAAAAGTATATGGATTGGTTTATCTGATGAAGAGTCTGAGGGAACGTTTAAATGGGTCACTGGTCCGGAGACAGGTACAGTCCAACGCACACCATCAGGGAATGTACCGGGTGTTTATGAGAAATGGGCTTCCGGGCAGCCAAATAATTACAATAATGAAGATTATGTAGGTTTCTATCGACCATCAAATCAATTTTATGGTTGGCGCGATTATCAAAATACTTCAGGTGAGATATATGGATATGCGATTGAGTATGGAACCACAACTAGTGGAATGGCAACTACTCTTTCCAACGTACAGACGGCTGAAATTGTATTGACACAGAAGAGGTACTTATCAGATGCGACAATAGCAACTATTGGTGCTTATACTTCAACGGGTACAGCAGTTGAGCCTGCTCTCGTTGTAGATTATTTAGGAACTTCTTTAACGGCAGGTGTTGATTACACCGCAGTTTATACAAATAATACACAAGTAGGCACAGCTACTGTTACCCTAACTGGTATGGGGCAATATACGGGCACCCTTAGTGCTCAATATGAATTAGTCTCGTTTTCTACGGCTATAAGTTCTAACGAAATTTCCGCGAACCTGACAGACGAATCGCTTGGCGCAACCTACTCTTTGAGTGGCTACAATTCAACAACTGACTATAAAGTTGTTTTAGCGGTTAAGGGTAACAGTGGAGCAACCTTTTCTTTAGGTACAACTACTGGTCTTAATAGTGTTGG
>Ga0209653_1002425_pt1 | contig 13599 bp, 12 predicted proteins | sample SaaInl6LU_22_DNA_FD_184644 | JGI IMG/M metagenome (GOLD analysis project Ga0209653, IMG submission 184644) | Marine microbial communities from expanding oxygen minimum zones in the Saanich Inlet - ESP_116LU_22_DNA (SPAdes) (version 2) | ecosystem: Environmental > Aquatic > Marine > Intertidal... | reverse complement strand
CGCTACTGCAGGAACACCAATATCCGCGTAAGCTGCACCAACCATGCCTGGAGGAGCTCGGAAGCGCATCTGACGGAAGTCATCCATAGATTCGATTGGCTCAGGGAACCAACCCAGGGCCTCAGGGCCAACTGGCTGCAACATGAAGCCTTTGACGTTCACACCCATCTCATCCCAAAGGCGATCGTACAATTCCTTGCCACCACCATATTGGAACCAACTTAAGAAGGCGATGTTATCCATGCCAACGCCTGCACCAGCGACTGGTGCACCAAACAAGTTAGCCGCTACGTGCTTGCCGCCCCAGTAATGGGTCCAAGCAAAGCCACCTTCAACAAGACCAGCGTCTACTGCGTCCATGATGTCTCGCGGACCAACAACGGCACCAGCCGGAAGTATTTCTACAGTAAGCGATCCACCGGTCAATGCTTCGACATCTTTGCCGAAGTCAGCCAGCATAGTCACTTCGTCAGATGACGTTGCAAGTACAGATTGGATCCGCAAGACTTTTTCCGCCATCGCTGACGACGCCATTAGCGCAATTGCAGTAGCACCAGCAGCTACGTATTTAATATTGAACATTTGGTTCCTCCCGTTAGTTCAAGCCCTCTTATTGTTAATAACCACTCTGCGTTGAAGGCTTCACAACAGAGGGTGTAGATTACTTACTCGTCGAAATTTTCTACAAGCAAGTAAGATCGATAAGCATCAAAGCTTTGCATCCTCTAGTATGAGTTCAGCAGCTCGTTCGCCAATCATTATGCAAGGTGCATTTGTGTTGCCACTGACAATGGTAGGCATAATCGAAGCATCCGCGACACGAAGGCGATTTATTCCTCTTACCTTTAGCTTCGGATCCACCACAGAAAAATCATCAATGCCCATTTTGCACGTTCCAGTTGGGTGGTAGATGGTAACTGCCGTTTCTCGCGCCCAAGCCAACGTGGCTTCGTGATCATCAAAAGCAACACCAGCTCCCGGCGCATATTCTTCTGTAATATGGTCTTTAATCGGCTGACTTTGAGCAATCGTTCGAGCTATTTGGATCCCTTTTACAATTGTTTGGCAGTCGTTGGTTGTCGCCAAGTAATTTGGATAAATGAGTGGGTGATCGTCCATGTTCGCCGACTTCAACGACAAATGTCCGGTACTTTCGGGCCGCAATTGTAAGACTGAAGCAGTGAAAGCAGAGAACCGATGGGGCCCATCTGCTGGTTTATCAGCGCTCCAAGGTTGAATGTGAAATTGTATGTCAGGTGTTTCTAGTCTTGGATCTGTTTTCAAGAACGCCGTTCCAAGGCTAGCCGCCATTGTCATTGGACCACGCTGAGACAAAGCATATTGCATCGCCATGATGCCTTGTTTGAAGATATTATTAGCTTCTACGTTTATCGTGCTGAGATTGGTTTTATATACTGGCCTCGCCTGCAAGTGATCTTGAAGGTTTTTGCCAACGGCCTTAATTTTTATATTAGTTTCAATCCCATGCTTCATAAGTTCATCGGGGTCACCGATCCCGGAAAGCATAAGAATTTGCGGTGAACCAATCGCACCAGCGCTTAAGATTACCTCTTTGCGGGAAAAAATATCCTCCATCAATCCATGACGCTTGACACGGATGCCTACCGCCTCACCCCGTTCAACGATGACTTTTTCCGTTTGAGTATCAGTGATTATCTGCAGGTTTTTTCTCGTTCGAATAGGCCTGAGATATGCAGCCGCTGAAGAGCATCTTCGCCCCTTCTTCATCGTCAACTGAAAGTAACCAACCCCTTCTTGTTCACGCCCGTTATAATCGGGATTACGTTTGTATCCGGCATTAACTGCCGCATCCAACCATTTATCAACAACTGGACGTGTCAGTCGCGATTTTTGCACGGAAAGCGGGCCGTCGGTGCCCCTGTCATCATCAACATGGTCTCCATTCCAAGTTTCAGAACGCTTGAATAGAGGCCCGACTTGCTCCCAACTCCAGCCATTACAACCTAACTGAGCCCAGTGATCGTAGTCTTGCCTCTGACCTCTCACATATAACAAACCGTTGATAGAACTGGAGCCACCTAGCACTCTACCGCGAGGCCATGAAATTGAGCGCCCTGCAATACCTGCATCCGCCTCCGTTTTGTAGCACCAGTCAGTCTTTGAATTACCCATGGTTCGAAAGTATCCAACAGGTATATGGATCCAGGGATTCCGATCCATTGATCCAGCTTCGACCAACGCAACTGAATAACGCCCACCATCCGACAGCCTGTTGGCGAGCGCACATCCTGCGGAGCCAGCTCCCACGATTATATAGTCAAATTCAGTAGACATCTGATTAGTTACACCTTAGTATCAAAAAATGAGACTTTTAGTCTCTATTTACCTTCACGTTACACCTATTTTTTTTAATTTCATCAACTTTTTTGAATTTGTTGATTTTCAAGGCGAAAAAATGACGAAATCCCAGCGTATCCCCACAAATCTTAGAACCCTGAAAATCCTTGAAATTTTGGGGAGGAGTGAGAGCGCTATGACCGCAACAGAAATCAACGCCAAATTGGACTTACCTAAACAAACGGTTCATCGACTTTGCGTAACATTGGAGCAAAATGGCTTTATCAACAGAAAAGACATGAGCAAAAAATACCAGATTGCGAGGCGATTGCGGATCATGGGCGCAGGCCTTTTGCACAGTTCTCGGGATTATATCGCTCGCCATCAAATTTTATTGAGAGTCAACGAGCAAATTGGTGAAACCGTAAACTACGCTGTTCCGGGGGCAGACGGAATGAACTACCTGGATCGAGTAGAGACAGATTGGGCTTTTCGAATTCAGCAGCCAATTGGCACTAGCGTTCCTTTCCACTGCACAGCTAGCGGCAAGTGTTTTTTAGCCAATCTCCCGAAGAAGCATCAATTAGCTCTTGTCGAAAGCCTTAGCCTTACTGCAATGACGGTGAATACTCTAACCGATAAAGCTGTACTCATAGATGAACTAAGCGTGATAAAAGCCAACGGCTACGCCCTTGATAGAGAAGAATTCATGTCCGGTTTGATAGCAATTGCTGTACCGATTTTCGACGTTGAAAATCGATTTGTCGCGGGGTTAGCTTATCATGGTCCAACCCAACGACTGAACCTTTCATCCATGATTGAGACTAGAGAAGTACTTATAACTGCAAGCCAAAAATTAGAAAAAATACTTTTTCTGGAGTGATTTTTTGTTGTGTATCATCTCTGCCTCTAGCAAGCTTCAACGATGTTTTAGGACAAAATATACGAATTTCTAACCCACTATTTAAGCGCTAATGGAGAGCTAGGACATTATGAAAATATTTCGTTATTCAATTATATTTTTATACTGTCTCACGTTATCGGCGTTCGCCAATCCTCGTTACTTTCTTTTCCCAGGCGAAGCTATTGAATTTTCTTCTAAATATGACCAAAATTTGAACATCTTCGGTATCGTGAACAGCATAAAAAGCTCGGACAACAGCGATATCGGTTACGAGTTCAAATTATTGGACCGATCACATAGCGTTACGGTAATTTACGATAGTTATCTGCCTGAACTCTTCGGACCCGGGATTCCAGCCGTCATCAGCGGTAAATTTAAAAACGACATCTTCGTTGCCACCACTATTTTACTTGAATTTAGCTCAGATTTTTTACCAGAGGCCGCCCTTAACGAACTCAAATCTTATGGAGTAATGATTGAAAATTAAACTGTTTGAAGGTTTAGCCCGTTAGTCTGATTTTGATCTTTTAATTACAGTATTTTAAGAGAAAAATTCAAAGATTTTAACTTAACTAAACTAATTTTTTACATCTTAATTAGCATATCAGAACTCTAAAGTGGCTAGCCAGAAAATTTAGAAATCGAGGTTTTCAACCGACAACGCGTTGTTCTGAATAAAGTCGCGACGCGGCTCAACGACGTCCCCCATCAGCTTTGTAAAGATGTCATCTGCATCTGCCACGTCTTCAATTTTGACTTGCAACAGGGTCCGCGCATCAGGATCCAGAGTCGTCTCCCAAAGCTGATCAGGGTTCATTTCCCCTAGACCTTTGTAACGCTGCAGCGACAGACCTTTTTCGCCCTCTTCAAGGACAGCAGCCAACAGATCAAGCGGACCGTAAATTGGTACAGTTCGATCTTTGCGATACAGCTTAAGAGGCAGGCCATATACTTCTTGAAGCGCCTCAGTCATCGTGCCGGTCCGACGCGATTCACCGCCGCGGAGCATAGGCCCGTCCAGAACACGCGCCTCCTCAACACCGCGCAGAATTCGGGTCAAACGCATGCCTTTGTCTTGAGTTGGCCGGCCAGTCCAGCCACGCTCATACTCAAGTGCAATTAGGTTCAAGCGCTCTGCAACTTTGTCCGCGACGCCCTGCAAATCAGCATCCAATACACCCGGCACAAACGCACCAGCAATCGCAGCTTGTTCAAGAATATGACGGGAATAATGGGTTGGGAATGCCTCCAACACTCGGCGCATTTGACGCGCATCTTCAACGACACGGCGCAAATCTTGACCTGAGATCTCTTCACCCGATTGTAGCTGCAAGACAGCGCCATCAATACCTTGGTCAATAAGGTAATCGTCCATCGCCGCCTGGTCCTTTAGGTAAACCTCAGACTTACCGCGGGCCACTTTGTACAACGGTGGCTGCGCAATATATAGGTACCCTTTCTCAATCAACTCAGGCATTTGGCGGAAGAAAAACGTCAACAAAAGCGTCCGAATGTGGGCACCATCGACGTCCGCATCGGTCATGATAACGATTTTATGGTAGCGCAGTTTTTCAATGTTGAACTCGTCACGGCCAATGCCAGTACCAAGCGCCATCACAAGATTACCAATCTCTTGGCTGCCAAGCATGCGATCAAAACGCGCGCGCTCAACGTTCAAAATCTTACCTTTCAGGGGCAAAATCGCCTGCGTCTGACGGTCACGGCCGGTCTGTGCTGAGCCACCTGCAGAGTCACCCTCAACGAGGAAAACTTCAGTTTTGGACGGGTCTTTTTCTGAACAGTCTTTCAGTTTACCCGCAAGGAAGTTTACATCCATGGCCGTCTTGCGACGCGTCAGTTCACGGGCTTTGCGCGCAGCCTCGCGCGCCATTGCCGCCTCAATGATTTTGCCGACAACAATCTTGGCCTCATTGGGGTTCTCGCCAAACCACTCAAGAAGTTTCTCCCCCACAAGGCTTTCAACCGCGGGACGGACTTCGGACGACACAAGTTTGTCTTTGGTTTGGCTAGAGAATTTCGGATCGGGCACTTTTACCGACAAAACACACGTCAGTCCTTCACGGGCATCATCACCCGTAAAGTTCACCTTTTCACGTTTGGCGATGCCTGTATCTTGAGCATATTTTTGAATGGTCCGCGTCAACGCACTACGGAAACCCGCCATGTGGGTGCCGCCATCACGCTGCGGAATGTTGTTGGTGAATGGCAGCACATTCTCATGATAGCTGTCGTTCCACCACATCGCGACTTCAACGCCGATGTCGTCTTTTTCACCCTTAACGTAGATGGGCGTATCCATCACAGAAGACTTTGAGCGATCCAGATACTTAACGAATTCCTTCACACCACCGTCGTAAAACAACTCACTCTTCAATTCTTCTGCTGGACGCTCATCAACCAAGATGATCCGCACGCCTGAGTTCAAGAACGCCAGTTCGCGCAAACGCTTTTCAAGGGTTTCAAAGCTGTAATCAAGATTACTGAACGTCTCCAGTGACGAAAGAAAACGCACCTCAGTACCTGTCTCGTCAGAGGGGCCGACACGCTCAAGGTGTTTGACTGTATCGCCACGCTCAAACCGCGCGATGTGCTCGGACCCATCACGCCAAACGCGCAGCTCGAGCCAGTCCGACAACGCATTTACAACTGACACACCGACGCCGTGAAGGCCGCCAGAAACCTTGTAGGAATTGCTGTCAAACTTACCGCCTGCGTGAAGCTGTGTCATGATGACTTCTGCTGCAGAAACGCCTTCTTCTTCGTGCATTCCAACAGGAATACCGCGCCCGTTGTCACGCACTGAAATGCTCGAGTCACCGTGAATTGTAACCGTGACATAATCCGCATGACCGGCCAGCGCCTCGTCAATGCCGTTATCAACGACCTCGTAAACCATGTGGTGTAGACCAGAACCGTCATCGGTATCACCGATATACATTCCAGGGCGCTTACGAACAGCCTCTAACCCCTTGAGAACCTTAATAGAATCGGCACCGTATTCTTGCGGCGTGACTGGCGTGTCGGACATGCGATTGTAACCTCGTATTTTCACACTTTTATACGAGGTTTAGCGCTGATTGTCACGCCTCACCGCTATATTTTGCGTCAGGTAAACGGAATGACCAACCCAACCAAAATCAGCAATACTCCACTGGTCAGATTGATCCGTTTTAGGCCTGTTTTGGAGGTCAAAACTGGGCGGATCCGCTCAACAAATACGGCCAAAATCATGTTGCCTGTCAGCGGAACAACAAACGACAATGTACAAATCATCAACGCATCGCGCCACGTTACCTGCGTCAGATCAAAGAACCCCGGCAAGACGCCAACATAGAACAAGATCGCCTTGGGATTGCCAATAATCACCGCAATACCCGCCACAAACCCAGCCATCATGCCCGGTCGGGTTAACCTGCTGTCTGAGCCAAGGGCGCGGTCAGAATTACGGATCAGCGAGTATCCCATAACGAAAAATATGACCGAAGCCGCATACCGCAGGACGATCATAAATTCCTCAAACTGAGTGACAAAGACGGACACGCCGAAAATGGCCACGATTGGCCACAAGAAGTCACCCAAAGCCACACCAAGGGCGAGCGGCCAAGCGGACTGGAATCCACCGGATAAACCACGGGCAATCAAAGCAACCCAAACGGGTCCGGGCGTCATGAACAAGACAAGCAACGAGCCTGCATAAAGAAGCGCGCCCGCCAAATCGATGGTCATGCAATGTGTCCTTCGTCGTTCAGCAGCCAAAACGGATTACACGCAACTTCCCAAATATGGCCATCTGGATCAGCAAACGCCCCAGAATAGCCACCCCAAAAGATAGCCGCTGGTTTCTTCACGGGTTTGGCGCCTGCGCTTAATGCCAAGTCATACGCCGCGTCGACTTCGGCCTCGGTTGGGTAGTTTTGAGACAGATTTGACGCACCGCGCCCCAAATCTTCGATGCTCAAATCAAGATCTTCAGCCATTTTCCTAAGACTGTAGAGCCCGAACTTAGCGCCGCCGATATCGTAGAAGGCCACATCATCCGTCGCCTCTTCTAGCACCCAACCAAGCGCCGCATAGAAAGCTTTCGACAAAGCCAAATCAGCGACACCTAAAGTGATTAATGTAACTCTATTTGCCTGCACTGTACCCACTCCATCACTAAACGCTCGCTTCGCGAACTGTATCCGCGTCAACTTCAAGGTACGTGGCCCGCTGACCCAATGCATCAAACAAATGTGGTTCTGTCCCCGTCATCCACGCCTGCGCACCCAAGGCAGTAATTTCATCATAAAGCGCCGCGCGACGTCCTGCATCAAGGTGTGCCGCTACTTCATCCAACAACAGTAGAGGTGGCGCACCAACATCTGCAATAAGCGCCCGCGCATTTGCTAAGATCAGCGAGATCAGCAACGCTTTCTGCTCACCTGTTGAGCAATCTCGTGCAGGAACGTCTTTGGCTGCATAAACAGCATCAAGATCGCTGCGATGGGGACCCACCAGCGTGCGGCCTGCCCGTAAATCTTGTGCACGGCTGACTTGCAATGCCTGCAACAAGTCATCCTCATTGCCGATCGGCTCGCCCTCAACCTCCAGCAACGACAACGTCGCTGTCGGAAAACTTGTCTGCGCCGCTTCCTGTGCAGCCGTCAGCTTCATAACCGCATCACGCCGATTGCGCATAATGGCCATGCCGCTATCCGCCATCTGCAGTTCAAGCGCGCGGTACCAATGAGGGTCCTGCACCATGTCCTTCAGAAGGCGGTTCCGCTCGCGCATAGCTTTTTCATATGACAGGGTTGCTTCCGCATGGGTCGGGTGGAAGCTCATGGCCATGCGGTCCAGAAAACGACGGCGCCCATCGGCACCCTCAATCCAAAGACGGTCCATCGCAGGGATCAACCACAACACCCGTGCAATCTGTCCAAGCGCTATCTGAGTGGACGCTTTACCATCAATTTTAACTTGGCGAGCAGCGTGATCTTTTGACCACGTCTCTACTTCATAACTTTGACCGGAAGCAGATAGTTCACCCGTCACCTTCCAGCCCAATGCTTCTGGACGGCGGGTCATGGCTTCGGCTGATGCCCGGCGTAAACCACGCCCTGGCGACAGCAAGCTTACCGCTTCAATCAGGTTGGTTTTTCCGGCACCGTTTGCGCCAAATATTGCCACAGGCCGCGCATCACACTCAACGACAGCGCGTTTGTGCGATCTAAAATGGGACAGGCTCAGGCGTGAAAGATGAAGTCCACTCACACGCGCATCGGCATGACGACGTAAATCGCCGATTGATCATTGCCTTCGCGCATCAGCGTGGGATCACCCGCTGAATTGAACAAGAAGACAGCATTTTCGCGGTCTACTTGACTGGCGATTTCAAGCAGATATTTTGCGTTGAAGCCAATCTCAAGACGCTCATCCCCGTATGCAACGGCAAGCTCTTCTTCGGCCGCACCCGCATCGGGGGCGTTCACTGACAGCACCAAACGGTCTTCATCAAGCTGAAGTTTCACAGCACGGCTGCGCTCAGAGGATACAGTTGCCACACGGTCGACAGCCTTTGCAAAGTCCGCCGCATCAACTTCCATCTTGCGCGTATTTCCCTGTGGGATAACGCGCGTGTAATCAGGGAACGTACCGTCAATAACTTTGGATGTCAGCGTAATCGCAGGTGTCGCAAACCGAATTTTTGTCTCTGAGACAGACACGGCGATCTGAACTTCATCATCATCCAGAAGTTTGCGCAGCTCATTAACAGTTTTGCGCGGCACGATAACGCCAGCCATGCCAGACGCGCCCTCCGGCATATCCGCATCAATTCGCGCCAGGCGGTGACCGTCAGTTGCGACTGCACGTAGCACATGGCCCCCATCACTGTCTGCGATATGAAGGTAAACACCGTTCAAATAATACCGTGTTTCTTCGGTGCTGATCGCGAACTTTGATTTGTCAAACAAACGGCGCAGCACCGGTGACGGAGCGCCAAAATTCGTTTGATACTCAGACGACGCCATGACCGGAAAGTCTTCTTTCGGCAGGGTCGCGAGATTAAAATTGGAACGTCCAGCTTCAACGGTCAATCGGCCAGCGGCACTGTCATCTGTCAAAGTAACCATGGCACCGTCCGGCAATTTGCGGACGATTTCATGTAGTGTCACGGCAGACACAGTCGTCGCACCAGCGCGCTCAACCATGGCATCCGCTTTATCAACAACCTCGATATCAAGATCGGTCGCACGGAAAGAAACGCTGTTTCCTTCAGCCTCGATCAAAACATTCGCAAGGATCGGAATTGTATTGCGCCGCTCAACAACCGATTGCGCTTGGCTCACTGCTTTCAAAAGCGTGGCCCGTTCAATGCTGAGTTTCATCGACTCACTCCTGCCGCCAATTCTGACCGCACTAAGCACGGTGCTAGGACGGGCAGATTACCTCATAACAGTCTCGCAGCAAGTGCTTTTCTGCTACGCTTCCAGAGTACGACGCAGCATTTCCAGATCATCAGCAATATGGCTATCAATCTGACAAAGCTCAGTGATTTTCTTTACCCCGTGCATCACTGTTGTGTGATCACGGCCACCAAACTTGCGTCCGATTTCAGGCAACGAACGTTGTGTCATGGTCTTGGCCAAGAACATCGCCACCTGACGAGGCCGCGCAAAAGCACGTAGGCGTTTGGGCCCCACCAAATCAGATTGGCGAAGATTGTAATGATCACAAACGACACGCTGGATTTCTTCGATGCTTACTTTGCGATCACTTTCGCGAAGAGTATCGGTCAAGCACTCTTGCACCAACTCAAGATCAACAGGGCGGCCCACAAGATGAGCAAAGGCGAACAAGCGCGTTAGCGCCCCTTCAAGAACGCGGACGTTCTTTGAGATACGGTGCGCCAAAAACTCTAGCACGTCATCGTTGATCTTCACGTCAGGGTAGGAAGCGCCATACATTTCGGCTTTGGACTGTAGAATACCAAGACGCAGCTCAAAGTTCGTGGGGTGTAAGTCCACAATCAGACCTGACTGAAGACGGGACTTGATCCGCTCTTCAAGGTCTTTGATTTCACCTGGTGCACGGTCTGCAGAAATAATGATCTGTTTATTGGCACTGATCAACGCGTTGAAGGTATGAAAGAACTCTTCCTGTGTGCTGTCTTTGCCCGCGATAAACTGCACGTCGTCAATCATCAGAATATCAACGGAATGCAGCATGGCCTTAAAGTCCATGGTTTTCCGGCTGCGGATCGCTTGGATGAAGCGGTACATGAATTGATCAGCTGATAAATACAGCACGCGCTTCTCAGGCTGACGGGTTTGCAACTCGTGCGCGATCGCATGCATCAAGTGGGTCTTACCCAGACCTACGCCACCATATAAAAACAGTGGATTAAACGTAACATCGCCACCCTCGGCGACACGGCGCGCGGCAGCATGAGCCAACTCGTTTGGCTTGCCCACAACAAAAGTATCAAACGTGAATTGCGAGTTAAGCGGGTTGCCTTGCATATCTATTTTTGGCGTTGCGGCAACAGGGCGAGCTGTGGGTGTAGGAGCAGGGGTGGCACGGGGGGCACCGCGGCTGACTTGAAAGTTCAGACGGTCAGCCTGCAAGCCGTTCATGTTCAGTTGGTACAGAATCGCATCTGCATAGTTGGATTGGACGTAGTTGCCCATAAAAGCGGTTGGAACAGTGAGGGCTGCAACACCATCGTCAAAACTGGCAAAACCGATCGGCTCGATCCAGGTTTTATAATTGTTTTGACCGACAGTCTGCGCCAGCGCTTCTTGCGCCATACCCCACGTTTGCTTCGTCATTCCATTCTGCCCCTTCATTTTTCCAAGCAAGCGCCTCCCACAAGCGCTCACACCGCAACTACCATCAAAACAAAGCTACGCCGTTCGCAAGAACAACGCCCTCGCGGCATGCCTAACTGCGTTTCGGTTGATGAAGGACACGCACATACGACGTATGTGGCAAAGCGGAGCAAAGCCCCACTTTTTCTACGCTACTGACACCTAAATCCGCTGCTAACTGCGCAACGTAAGGTCTTTGTCAGATGCGCTGTCCCCCCAGACAGTGAATCGCTGTACTAGTAGTAGCGCCCGAAAACCAGTGCTTTCAATAAGCCTTTAATATTGACAGCGCGTAATTCGAAAAAGAATCTATCACATGGTCTCATTAGTTATTTGAAAACAAAAAAGGCGCCCCAGAGGACGCCTTTCAAATCAATGTAGGGTAAGATGCTTACGCGATTGCTTTGACGCGTGCGTTCAGGCGAGATACCTTACGTGCCACAGTATTCTTGTGGAAGATTCCTTTAGTAACACCGCGCATCAGCTTTGGCTGCGCAACTTTCAGAGCTTCAGCAGCTGCTGTCTGGTCACCAGAAGCGATTGCTTCTTCAACGCGGCGCAAGAAAGTACGGATGTTCGTACGGCGTGCTTTGTTTACGGCTGCGCGGCGTTCGTTTTGACGGGCGCGTTTTTTTGCTTGTGGCGTATTGGCCATGGATCTTCGTTCCCTTCAAGGGTTCGGTTAAAACTAGAAGCCGCTCTTTAGGACCGAGTCGCCTTCAAGTCAACAGGGTTATCGTTCTATTTGTCTCGGAATTGGGCTTCGCGCTTTTCAATAAACGCCTCCATTCCTTCTTTTTGATCTTCGGTCGAAAACAAGGCCTGAAAGAGAGACCGCTCATAGGCACAGCCCGCAGACAAAGACATTTCATCAGCGGCATGCACCGCTTGCTTGGCCGAGGTCACCGCTAATTGGGATTTATCAGCAATCTTAGCCGCTACGCTTAGTGCCTCATCAAGTAGCTTTTTGGCCGGCACCTTACGGCTCACAAGGCCAGAAACCAAAGCTTCATCCGCATCCATAAAGCGTCCTGTTAGATGCATATCCATCGATTTTGAACGCCCTACCAACCGCGTCAAACGCTGTGTGCCGCCGATGCCCGCGACGACACCAAGATTGATTTCAGGCTGACCAAACTTTGCAGTATCGGCGGCAATTATGAAATCGCACATCATAGCCAACTCACAGCCTCCGCCCAAACAATAGCCCGCAACCGCAGCGATGATTGGTTTGCGAACCTGCAAAAACTGCTGGGTTTCGGGACCAAAGAAATTACTGACGTACATATCGACAAAAGACTTATCGGCCATTTCAGTAATATCAGCGCCAGCCGCAAAGGCTTTGTCAGAACCAGTCAGAACGATGCAGCGTACTTTTTCATTGCTCTCGGCAAGCGCCACAGCAGCAGCTAATTCACGAAGCAATTGACCGTTCAACGCATTCATCGCCTCAGGGCGATCAAGTTTGATTAGTGCAATTCGATCTTCGATCGTGACGTTGATCGTCTCATAAGCCATGAAATTTTAAGCCCCATTGTTTCCCGAATTGTAACCGCTAAAACCTTAACCAACCTCGATCAAGCTATCTTTGACATTTCGGACAATAGAACGACGAACGTCCAGATTGAACGATGCGAGTGATTTTGCCGGTGCAGTCCTCGGTCACACAAGGCGCATCTTCGCGTCCATACGCACGGAACGTATGCTGAAAATATCCAAGCTCTCCATCGGCTTGCCGGTAATCGCGCAGAGATGATCCACCTGCCTCGATCGCCTCGCTCAGCACATCACGAATAATCGGAACCAAGCTTTCAATCCGCTTTTTGGATAGATTAGAGGCCCTGCGTGTGGGTGAGATTTTTGCACGGTGGAGGACTTCACAGACGTAAATGTTGCCCAAACCCGCAACAACACGCTGGTCAAGAAGTACTGTTTTGATCGGCGACGCACGATTCTTGATGGCTTGCACCAAATAGGATTCGTTAAACCCGTTACCAAAGGGTTCAGGTCCAATTGATGACACCAGCCAGTGATCTTCGAGGGTCGCTGTCTCGCCCAAATCCATGTGTCCAAAACGGCGCGCATCATTGAAAGTGACACGCGCACCATTCTCCATATTTAGAATGACATGGTCATGCTTTTGTGGCGCGGGATGCTCATGAACGAATTCACCCACCGCGACCCCACTGATCAGCATACGACCAGACATCCCAAGATGAATAATAAGTGTCTCACCACTATCGAGGTCCGCCAGAATATATTTTGACCGGCGCCGCAGCGCAGTAACCGTGGCACCAGTCAACCGATCCGCCATATTTTCAGGCAGCATCCAGCGAAGATTTGGACGATTTACTGCCGCATCCGCAATCTTCACACCCTCCATTGCCGGCAATAATCCGCGACGAACGGTTTCGACTTCTGGTAATTCTGGCATTTCACTCCATCTCCCTGACAGGTGGACGCATTGTAACCACCAAATAGCAGCCTATAAGAACAAGTGCCGCA
>Ga0209653_1002418_pt1 | contig 13621 bp, 15 predicted proteins | sample SaaInl6LU_22_DNA_FD_184644 | JGI IMG/M metagenome (GOLD analysis project Ga0209653, IMG submission 184644) | Marine microbial communities from expanding oxygen minimum zones in the Saanich Inlet - ESP_116LU_22_DNA (SPAdes) (version 2) | ecosystem: Environmental > Aquatic > Marine > Intertidal... | reverse complement strand
GGGATTCATGAGTCGCTTCTAGTATTTTTGAAAAATGGAATATGGCTCAAAGTTATTAGAAAATGCGGTGAATGAAATTTCATTGCTCCCTGGGATTGGAAAACGTTCTGCACTACGTTTAGCATTACATCTATTAAATAGACCTCAGACACAGACTGAAGACCTTTCTAGAGCTTTGCTCTCCTTACGAGAAAACTCTAAAAATTGTAAACATTGCCATACATTATCGGACACCGAAATTTGTCAAATATGTGAGGATCCTAGAAGAGATATCGGGATCTTGTGCGTAGTTGAGGACATCAGAGATGTGCTTGCCATTGAGGGTACTTCTGAATTCAGAGGGAGATATCACGTTCTTGGAGGTAAGATTTCTCCGATGGATGGGATTGGACCTTCAGACCTTACTATTGATTCTCTGGTCTCACGAGTGAAGACAGAGGGGATTACTGAGCTTATTTTTGCACTGAGTTCTACTATGGAAGGAGATACGACTAACTTTTACATTTACAAGCAATTAGCTGGTCTTAGTCTTAAGTTTTCAACCATCGCTAGAGGTATAGCAGTTGGTGATGAACTTCAATACGCAGATGAAATAACCCTTGGCAGAAGCATTTCTAATCGTATTCCGCTCGACTACGATAAAGGATAATTGCTAACTTTGTAGCCATGGCGAAAATTGAGATTCGACTTCCTGAAATGGGCGAAAGCGTAGCTGAGGCTACGATAACCAATTGGATCAAATCGGTCGGTGACCGTGTAGAAGAAGACGAGGTTATTGTTGAGGTAGCTACCGATAAAGTTGACTCTGAAGTAGTTAGTGAATATACCGGTGTTTTAATTGAGCAGCGATTCGCTATTGATGAGGTGGCTGAGGTAGGAGCTGTGATTGCTATCATAGAGACTGAAGGAGGATCAAATTCATCGTTTGAAATTGAATCTATTCCAGTTCAAAATCTGTCAGAGGCTGAGTCTAATAAAGAATCAGATGAACCTGAAAGGGAAGAGTTAACTCCTGAAGTGATCGAAGCTGTTGAATCTCCGATAGCTAGCCATTTTTCAAAACCTATTTCATCATCGGGCTTATTATCTCCACTGGTTAGAAATATGGCGAAGGAAGAGGGAGTTTCTGATGAAGAGTTAAGCCAGATTCAAGGTACGGGACTCGACGGTAGAGTTACGAAATATGACATGATCGCCTATCTCGAAAAACGCGGTGGTTCACCATCTGTTTCGGCTGCTCCTTCTGAGGTAGCTATACCTGTAGAAGTACCAAAACCAATTGCGCCCAGCACACCTGAAAAACCGACATCAATTTCTACTGCTATTCCTGCTTCTGGAGATGAGATTATAGAACTAAATCGAATGGCAAAGCTTACTGCAGATCATATGATTGGTAGTTTGCAGACCTCTGCCCATGTTCAAAGTTTTATCGAGGTTGATATGACCAAAGTCGTTGAATGGAGAGCAGCAATAAAAGATCACTTTGAGCGAACTCATGGTGAAAAGCTGACATTTACTCCCATCTTCTTTGAAGTAGTAGCCAAGGCTTTGAAAGCTTTTCCGATGTTGAATATTCAGTTTGACGGGGAAAAAATTATTAAGAAAGCTTCAGTTAATCTAGGAATGGCAACTGCTCTAGAGGACGGTAACCTGATTGTTCCGGTCATTAAAGATGCAGATACCTTGAATTTAGTTGGCCTAGCTAAGAAGGTGAATGATCTAGCAACCAGAGCTCGAAAGAGTGCTCTTAAGCCTGATGAGGTGATGCTAGGTACTTATACTGTTACGAACATTGGCTCTTTTGGTAGTGTAATGGGAACTCCGATTATTCCTCAACCGCAGGTAGCTATATTAGCTATCGGTGCTATTAGAAAGGTTCCTGCAGTAGTTGAAACTGATCAAGGTGAATTTATTGCTATACGTCATAAGATGTTCTTGTCTCATTCGTATGATCACCGCGTAGTGAACGGCGCATTAGGAGGCCTTTTCATTAAACATGTCGCTGATCTCCTCGAAAATTGGTCGATGGATCGAAAAGTATAAAATCAAAAGCTAGTTTCATGGCCTTAGAACTCTCTAAACCGATCTGTTTCTTCGATCTCGAGACCACAGGTATCAACATTGTTAAAGACCGGATCGTAGAAATTTCAATATTGAAATTGTTTCCTAATGGCACTAGAAAGCAGCAAAGTTGGTTGGTGAATCCTGAGATGCCGATTCCTGCTGAAGCTATAGCTGTTCATGGAATTTCTGATGATAAGGTGGCTAATGAGCCTACCTTTAAGCAATTGGCTCACGAAATATATGAATGGTTTAAGGATGCGGATTTAGCTGGATTCAACTCAGACCGATTTGATATACCCATGCTCATCGAAGAACTCTTGCGAGTGGGTGTAGATGTTGATCTGAAGAAAATGGTCTCTGTTGACGTGCAGACTATCTTCCACAAAATGGAAAAACGTACCCTCACGGCAGCTTACAAATTTTACTGTGATAAAGACCTCGAAGATGCACATAGTGCTGAAGCAGATACCCTAGCAACCTATGAAGTTCTTGAAGCTCAGTTAAATAGATATGAGGATCTGCCTAAAGATGTAAAGGCATTATCTGAATTTACCTCGAGACAAGATCGAGTAGATTTTGCGGGTATGCTTACTAAAAATGAGAATGGCGTCCCTGTTTTCAATTTCGGCAAGCATAAAGGAGTTGCTGTATTAGAAGTTCTTGAAAAAGAACCGGGTTACTTCGGATGGATTTTAGGAGCTGACTTTCCGCTCTACACCAAAAAGGTGCTCACTCAAATCAAATTAGGAACCTATTTTAAATCCTAGCTATGAAACTTATTTGTATCGGTAGAAATTACACGGCTCATATTGAGGAATTAGAAAATGAGAAGCCAAAAGACCCTGTAGTGTTCATTAAAGCAGATTCTGCTGTATTGCCGAAGGAACAAGACTTTTACCTACCACCATTCAGCAACAATGTTCACCATGAGGTAGAACTTCTTGTTAAGATTACTAAAGTAGGGAAGCATATCGCTAAAGAATTTGCTCACAAATATTACGATGAGGTAAGTCTTGGAATTGATTTTACTGCTCGAGATGTACAAGATGAATTGAAGTCTAAAGGGTTGCCATGGGAGAAGGCTAAGTCTTTTGACGGATCAGCAGTTATCGGCAAATGGGTTTCAAAATCAAATTATAAAGACCTCGATCAGTTAAGTTTTACTTTGAAGAAAAATAATGAAGTAGTTCAATCGGCTAGTTCAGAACTAATGCTTTGGAAGATCGACGAATTAATCTCCTATGTTTCTCAGTTTTTCACCCTTAAAAAAGGAGATATTTTATTTTCTGGTACCCCATCTGGTGTTGGTAAAGTAGAAGCAGGAGACGTTTTAGAGGGTTTTATTGAAAGTGAATCGTTCTTCAAGATAGGAGTGAAATAATGAAAATCCTGACTGCAGAAATAATCAGTATTGGAGACGAGCTTCTTATCGGGCAAGTCGTTAATACCAATGCTTCTTTTCTCGCTAAATCACTTACCGAATTAGGCATAACGGTAAAGCATATTAGCACTTGTTGTGATACCGTTGCAGATATTACTTCGGCATTGCAGCTAGCTCATAGTCGTGTAAATGTGGTATTGGTTACCGGAGGCCTAGGGCCCACTAGAGATGATGTAACGAAAGCTGCACTCTGTCAGTTTTACCATACTGAATTAGTCTTTAATAAGGAGGTTTATAGTCACTTAGAGTATCTTTTCGCCAACTACATTAAGGCACCAATGAATGCCCATAATCGCGATCAAGCAAAGTTGCCTCAGTCTTGCATCGTTCTGTTTAATGATCACGGGACGGCTCCAGGTATGTTATTTGAGCATCAAGGAGTAATGAGTGCCTTCATGCCGGGGGTACCTTTTGAAATGAAAAGTCTTTTTGAAAATAAGTTAAAGAAGAAGCTTCTTGAACTGCCGGGACGTACGACGATTCTTCAAAGGACACTCATTACTTATGGGGTAGGTGAGAGTAGGCTCGCAGAGCGAATTGAAGACATAGAAGATTCCTTACCTCAAGGTTTTTCTTTGGCCTATTTACCCAATTTTGGAAGGGTACGTCTTAGAATTACTGCCAAGGTTTCAGCTCAAGAGCATCTTGAGGCTGAGCAAAAGGTAATTGCTATTGCCCAGCAGTTAAGGGATCGACTTTCTGATTGTTATCAGGGCGAAGAGTCAGAAGGGGGGCTAGAATTGAGAATTCTACAACTAGCCAAACAAAAAGGAGTTCACGTAGTAACTGCAGAAAGTTTTACTTCAGGTCGAATTGCATCTACCCTCAGTTCGATTTCTGGATCATCTACCTATTTCTTGGGCGGTTATGTGACATATGCCACTGCTATGAAATCTTCGGTGCTTGGTGTCTCAACGGAGTTAATCGAAGTCCATTCAGTAGTTAGTGCTGAGGTAGCGTGTGCCATGGCTGAAGGTGCGAGATTAAAATCAGGAGCGGAGCTAGCGATTGCTAGTACGGGTAATGCTGGGCCTACTAAAGGGGACTCTGAAGCTGAGGTGGGTCAAATCTACTTGGCTATCTCAACTGCAGATAAAACTGAGGCGCATCTTTTTTCGATGGGAACCCATAGAGAACGCGTGATCGGACGCAGTGTGAGTAAGGCTTTAGAGCTTATTTACAATGAATTGCTAAATTTATAATGTACTGCTTGTGCATTTCTATTTTAACTCCTACATTTGCACACTCTTAAAATAGGATTTAAAGAACAATAACGATGGCGAAAATTTGTGAAGTTACTGGAAAGAAAGTGATGTTCGGTAACAATGTATCGTTCTCGATTAATAAGACGAAGCGTCGTTTTGATGTTAACATCAGCAAGAAACGATTCTATGTTCCTGGTGAAGACCGTTGGGTGACGCTTAACGTTTCATCGAAAGGGGTTAAGATTATCGATAAAAAAGGAATCACTGAGGTTCTTAAAGAATCAAAGGCTAAAGGTTTCATTAAATAATTAAGTAGCCATGGCAAAGAAAGGTAATAGAGTTCAAGTAATTTTAGAGTGTACAGAGCATAAGACATCAGGTATGCCTGGTACTTCTCGTTACATTACAACGAAGAATAAGAAGAATACCCCTGATCGCATAGAAATTAAAAAATTCAACCCGATTCTTAAAAAGATGACGGTTCATAAAGAGATTAAGTAATGGCAAAGAAAACAGTAGCATCATTACAGACTAGTTCAAAGCGTCTTACCAAAGCGATTAAAATGGTTCGCTCACCCAAAACTGGCGCTTATACTTTTGTTGAATCAGTTATGGCTCCTGAGCTTGTAAATGATTGGTTAAACGCTAAGTAATTGAACGTTAGCATTTGAATTAAAGCCGCTTCAAGCGGCTTTTTTTGTACTTATTCAGTTCGTAATTTTATCTCATGGGATTATTCGATAAATGGTTTAGCGGAAGCGGCAATAAGGAAGCACTTGATAAGGGTTTAGAAAAGTCCAAACAAGGGTTTTTCTCGAAGGTAGCTACCGCGGTCGCTGGTAAAAAAACAATTGATGCAGAGGTTTTAGATAATCTTGAAGAGGTATTAATCGCCTCTGATGTAGGAGTGGATACCACATTAAAAATTATTGATCGATTAGAGGTCCGCGTTCAGAAAGATCCTTATTTGGGTACTGATCAGTTGAATTTTCTTTTGAAGGAGGAAATTAAGTCGCTTTTCAAATCGAGTGAAATTAACGAGTTTGGTTCTTCTGCGACTGCTCAGCTCACTGTCATTATGGTAGTAGGGGTTAATGGAGTAGGAAAAACAACCACTATCGGAAAGTTAGCGAAGAAATGGTCTGATGAGGGCAAAAAAGTAATGCTTGCAGCCGCTGACACCTTTAGAGCAGCTGCTGTTGACCAGCTTGAGGTTTGGTCAGAACGTGCAAATGTGCCACTAGTTAAGCTTGCTGCCAATGCAGATCCTGCTGCAGTAGCCTATGAGGCTGTTAGTAAAGCGGTTTCATCTGATATCGATGTATTACTCGTAGATACAGCAGGTCGCCTACATAATAAGATTAATCTGATGAATGAATTGTCTAAGATTAAACGAGTCATGTCTAAGGTTGTAGAAGCTGCTCCTCACGAGGTCTTACTAGTGCTTGATGGTTCTACAGGTCAGAATGCTTTTGAGCAGGCAAAGCAGTTCAGTGCTGCAACAGAGGTTACCTCTCTTGCGGTCACCAAGCTAGATGGCAGTGCAAAAGGGGGGGTAGTTCTAGGTATTTCTGACCAATTTAATATACCGGTTCGATTTATTGGAGTCGGAGAAGGAATTGAAGATCTTCAACCCTTTGACGCTGAACGATTTGTCGATACTTTTTTTGAAGTTTAATAATGAGAACAAAATCTATCCGTCCGAAGAAAATTAACGTGGTTACCCTTGGGTGTAGTAAGAATATTTATGATTCCGAGGTGCTTAGCGGTCAGCTAAAAGCTAATGGTAAAGAGGTAGTGCACGAAGGACAAGGTGAGGTTGTGGTCATCAATACCTGCGGCTTTATTGCTAATGCTAAACAGGAAAGTATTGATACTATTCTTCATTTCGTTGATCAAAAAAATCAAGGAGCGGTTGAAAAGGTCTATGTGACCGGTTGTTTAAGTGAGCGTTATAAAGAAGATTTGGAGAAAGAAATCCCAGATGTCGATCGGTATTTCGGTACTCGAAATCTCCCAGAACTCTTAAAGACCTTGGGTGCTGACTATAAACACGAATTAGTAGGAGAGCGCCTTAATAGTACTCCTAAACACTTCGCTTATTTGAAGATTTCTGAAGGTTGTGATCGTCCTTGTTCTTTCTGCGCTATCCCTTTGATGCGCGGCTCACACCGATCAACGCCGATTGAAGATTTAGTAACCGAGGCCGAAGCATTGGCTGCAAAGGGAGTTAAAGAATTGATTCTTATCGCTCAGGATTTGACCTTTTACGGTCTTGATTTATATAAAGAGAGAGCCCTTGCAAGACTTTTGAAAGCGCTGGTCAAGGTGGATGGTATTGAATGGATTCGTTTGCACTATGCTTTCCCAACAGGATTTCCTGAAGACGTTCTTGAGGTTATCGCTAATGAACCGAAAGTTTGCAATTATATCGATATTCCTCTTCAACATATAGCCGACCCAGTACTTAAAAGTATGCGCCGAGGTACAACCAAAGCTAAAACTGACGAGTTGCTGCGAAAATTTAGAGCCTCTGTGCCGGGCATGGCGATTCGAACTACACTTATTGTGGGGTATCCAGGTGAGACCGAAGAAGATTTTGAGGTATTGAAAAATTGGGTCAAAGAAACGCGATTTGAGCGTCTCGGATGCTTTACTTATTCCCATGAAGAAAATACTCATGCCTATCAGTTAGAGGATGATGTTCCTGAAGAAATCAAAGAGCAACGGGCTGCAGAAATCATGGAAATTCAAGGACAGATTTCTTGGGAACTTAATCAAAGGTACGTCGGTGGAGTCTATAGATGTTTGGTTGATCGTATAGAAGATGGCTTTTTTGTCGCTCGAACCGAATTTGACTCCCCTGAAGTAGATAATGAGGTGTTGGTAGATGCCAAGAAGCATTACTTACGCGTAGGTGATTTTGTAGACCTTAAAATTGTAGAGGCAGCAGACTTTGACCTCTATGCTGAACCGGTAGACTCGTCCAGATAAACTCCTCTGTGCGGTTTTAAATCTGATTTTAATTTTTCTAGACTTTCAGTCGACGTGTTCAGGTATACTGAACACAAGGATTCATTGGTCACTTTAGTGCCAGACTCAGTATGAATAATGTCTTGATTATTCGGTTGTCTAAGGTATTGGAGTAAGTGCTCTAGAAAGTGTGTGGCAGTAGGCTCTGAAGCAGGGCCTCTGAAGTCCCAAAGAAGCTGAATTGGTTTTGATTTCATAGGGTTAAAGATACCAACGATTATGCTTAATTTTGAACTTATGATTTGTACAAAGTTCAGGCTGACTATTGCTTCCTTTCTGCTACTCTTTTTAGGTAGTTGTGACCTAATCGTTTCGGAGGAGCCTAACGCTGAGGCTGTTGCCCGAGTAGGGCGCTATGTCCTTTACGAATCTGACCTACCTGATTTTTCTTATCTAGCTGACTCTATATTGATCGTATCTGCAGAGTACGATTTTATTGAATCGTGGGCGGCTAAGAGACTTTCTTTAGAAAATGCCTTGAATTACCTCTCTGAATCGGATCAATGGGAGCTCGATCGAATGGTTGAAAATTATCGCATCGAATTGTATACGCAAGCTTATTACAATACTGTAGCTTCTATTGGTAAAGACACTTTGATTGAAGAAGAAGCTCTGCGCGAGCTTTATGAGAAGGAAAAGTCAAGTCTTTTATTAGATGAAGATTTAATTAAACTGCGCTTTATAGCACTCAGTTCTTCGTACACCAAGCCTGATGAAATTGAAGAGCGATTTAAAAGGTATAATGAGGAAGATCGGGTATTTATAGATTCTCTAAGTAGTCATAATTATTTAACAGAGGTTTATCTTAAAGATTCCCTTTGGGTGCGCAGTTCGTCCATTATTGAGCGTATCCGACCACTTACTTATCAAAATGCCAAGAGCTATTTAAAGCCTTATCAGTTTTTTAGCCTTCAAGATAGTATCGGATATTACTACGGACAGGTACTAGATACGAGAAAAAAAGGCGATATTGCTCCTTTTACTTTTGCTGAGTCAGAACTTCAGCAAATTTTAGACAACAGAAACCAATTTGACCGAATTGATAACATTCAAAAACAATTACTTAAAGATGCCCTACGTAAAGGAGACTTTGAAATATTCCGCTAAATTTTTTCTCTTAGCACTACTTGCCTTTTCAACCACGACCTATGCCCAATCCACTCGAAGAGTTAAGATTGACGGGGTTACTGCTGTAGTTGGTGACTATGTGATATTAGACTCTGATATCGAAAAACTCAAAGTAGATATCGAAAACCAAGGAGCAGCTGCTGGCGAAATTAGTGATTGCCAATTATTAGGTAAACTCATGGAAGACCGCCTATATGCTCACCAAGCTGTTCAAGATAGTTTATTGGTTTCAGATACAGAGGTAAATGCAACTAGTGATCGTCAGATTCAACAACTCGCAAGCCAGATTGGATCGGTCGAGAAGGTTTTGGAGTTTTACAACCAACCCGACTTACAATCTTTTAAAGATGAGCTCTACGATATCAACAAGCTTAGAATGCTTGCAGAGAAGATGAAAATGGAGATTGTTGGTGATGTAGAGGTTACTCCTGAGGAGGTTCGACAATTTTTCTATGAGATTCCGATCACTAAGCGTCCGATATTTGGTGCAGAATTAGAGATTGCTCAAATTGTGAAACAACCTAAGCCTTCTGAAGAGGAAAAGCGTCGTGTTATTCAACGTTTAGAACAAATTCGTCAAGACGTTATTGAAAATGGTTCTAGTTTCAGTGTTAAGGCAATCTTATATTCTCAAGATCCAGGTTCGAAGTCAAGCGGAGGTGCCTACAGCATGACACGGGAAACTCCTTTTGTTAAGGAGTTCAAAGATGTAGCTTTTTCACTTCGTGAGGGAGAGATTTCTGAGCCTTTTGAAACTGATTTTGGTTACCACATTATTTTAGTGGAGAAGATCAGAGGCCAGGAGGTTGATTTGAGACACATCCTAATTATACCTGAGATCTCTAACGAGCAAATCACTGCGGCACAAACTCAGCTTGATAGTATTCGAAATGAAATTATCGCTGATCGATTGAGTTTTGAAGATGCGGCTCTGCAATTTTCAGACGAGACAGAAACCAAATACGATGGAGGTATTCTTCGAAATCCTCAAGACTACAGTGCTCGATTCGAGCTGACCAACATGGACCCTACTTTGTATAATCAGGTCGCTCGATTAAGAGATAATGAAATTTCAAAACCTATTCGCGAAGACGATCCAAGAGGGGGAGCTCCAAAGTTTAAAATCATGAAGATTGCTAATCGTTATGATGAACATATGGCCGACTTCGCGCGTGATTACACTAAGATTAAAGAATTAGCTCTTGCCGACAAAGAACGCAAGCTTATCGAAAAGTGGATTTCAGAGAAAATTGAACAAACCTACGTTCAAATTAACAACTCCCGAAAAGGCTGTGATTTTACTAGCAATTGGCTGAAGAAATAAGTGAATATTTGTATTTTCACGCACGCTAAAAAATAGATAATTAAACATACTGCATATGGCATTCGATATTGAAATGATCAAGGAAGTTTACGGGCGTATGGGGGCTCGTGTTGAAGCTGCTCGTAACCTAACAGGTAGACCATTAACACTTTCTGAAAAGATTCTTTACAGTCACCTATGGGATGGTACTCCTTCGACTGTTTTTAAGCGCGGAGTAGACTACGTAGATTTTACTCCAGATCGTGTTGCTTGTCAAGATGCTACCGCACAAATGGCACTGCTTCAATTCATGCATGCAGGTAAGTCTAAAGTTGCTGTTCCTACCACGGTTCATTGTGATCACCTGATCCAGGCAAAACAAGGAGCGAGTGAGGATTTAAAGAGAGCGAACGAAACTTCAAACGAAGTGTTCGATTTCTTAGGTTCTGTTTCAAATAAATATGGTATCGGATTTTGGAAACCAGGTGCAGGGATTATTCATCAAGTAGTTCTTGAGAACTATGCATTCCCTGGTGGTATGATGATTGGTACTGATTCACACACAGTAAATGCTGGTGGATTAGGAATGATTGCAGTCGGTGTTGGTGGTGCTGATGCTGTTGATGTTATGTCAGGTATGGCATGGGAATTGAAATTCCCTAAACTTATCGGTATTAAACTGACAGGTAAACTTTCAGGATGGACGGCGCCTAAGGATGTCATTCTTAAGGTAGCTGACATCTTAACCGTTAAAGGAGGTACTGGTGCAATCATTGAGTACTTCGGTGAAGGTGCAACGAGTATGTCATGTACTGGTAAAGGAACCATCTGTAATATGGGAGCTGAAGTAGGTGCTACTACTTCTACTTTCGGATACGATGAGTCTATGGATCGCTATTTGCGAGCTACTAATCGTGAAGACGTTGCTAATGCCGCTTTTGAAGTTAAAGAGCACCTTACGGCTGACCCTGAGGTATATGCGAATCCTGAGCAGTATTTTGATCAAGTTATCGAAATTGATCTTTCAACTCTCGAGCCACATCTTAATGGTCCATTTACTCCAGACTTGGCTACGCCAATTTCAAAGATGTCTGAAGTTGCCAGGGAGAACGACTGGCCCCTTCAGGTGGAGGTTGGTTTAATCGGTTCTTGTACAAACTCTTCTTATGAAGATATTTCTAGAGCGGCCTCACTTGCAAAACAGGTTGCTGATAAGAAACTAACTACCAAGGCTAATTTTAAGATTACTCCAGGATCAGAACAGGTTCGTTATACGATTGATCGCGACGGATTTATCGATACGTTCAACGCCATCGGTGCTACTGTTTTTGCCAATGCTTGTGGACCATGTATTGGTATGTGGGATCGCTATGGTGATAATGCAGCAGATGCACCTAAAAACACCATTGTACACTCATTTAACCGAAACTTTGCGAAGCGTGCTGATGGAAACCCAAATACATTAGCGTTTGTAGGGTCACCAGAACTAGTTACTGCGATCGCCATAGCAGGTCGTTTAGACTTTAATCCAATGACTGACACACTTATCAATGATGAAGGGGTTGAAGTTAAATTAGATGAGCCAAGAGGGTATGAGTTACCTCCAGAAGGTTTTGCGGTTGAAGATGCAGGTTATATCTCACCTTTAGAGGATGGTAGCGGAGTTTCTGTAAAAGTGTCTCCAGAGTCACAACGACTACAGTTGTTAGATCCATTTATTCCGATTAACCGAGATGGGTTAAAGAATATTCCATTGCTGATTAAAGCCTACGGAAAATGTACGACAGACCATATTTCTATGGCTGGACCATGGTTACGTTATAGAGGGCATTTAGATAATATTGCAAATAACACACTCATCGGTGCGGTGAATGCATTCAATCAGCAAACGAATCTGGTTAAAAATCAACTTACAGGAGAATACGGTGCGGTTCCTGATACCCAGCGTGATTATAAGGCAAATGGTATCTATTCAATCGTAGTTGGAGATCACAACTATGGTGAAGGTTCTTCGAGAGAGCACGCTGCAATGCAGCCTCGTCACCTTGGAGTAGCTGCGGTACTTGTAAAGTCTTTTGCTCGTATTCATGAGACCAACCTTAAGAAACAGGGTATGCTAGCGCTTACCTTTGATAACGAGGCTGATTACGATTTAATTCAAGAAGACGACCGTTTTGAATTTGTTGATATTGATGGGTTTGCACCTGGTAAACAACTTACTTTGGTGATTAACCATAAAGATGGTAGCTCAGATACAATCAAGGTAAATCACAGCTACAACGATTCTCAAATCGGATGGTTTGTAGAAGGCTCTGCCCTTAACGTGATCAAAAAGGAGAACGCTTAAATCATCTTATGTCTCAGCAGGTAACTACGATCACTTTTTTTCGATTTGATCGATGGTCAACCAAAATCTGGGCTTTTTTCATGATGCAATTCGCTCGTGGCCCCTTACGCAAGGTAAAGGGCCAGGAGCGTTTTTTTTTGATGGGCACAGGTAAACAAGGGTTTTCACCTTGGCCTGATTGGTCTACCTACGCTTTGGTTCAAATTTGGGAAAATAAAGAGACCGCCTCTTACTTCTTCAGTAGCTCTATGCTGTATTCTTCTTATGTTCGAAAATGTACAGAACTACTTCGAGTATCTATGCGCAGCATAGAGGCTAAGGGTGAATGGGGAGGATTAAATCCTTTTCGTACTTCATCAGAACTCGATGAACAGCAAAAAATGATCGCAGTAATCACTCGTGCTACTATAAAAACGCGTTATCAATTCAAATTTTGGAGTGCTGTACCAGCAGTTAGTCAAAGAGTTTTTCAAAGCTTAGGCTTACGCTTTACTAAAGGTATTGGTGAGGTCCCTTTTCGAAATATGGCTACGTTCTCTATTTGGAATTCACAAGAGGAAATGATGGCCTTTGCTTATCGAAAAAAGGAACATCAAACAGCAATTTCAATGACTAAAAAGCTAGACTGGTATAGCGAGGAATTATTTAGTCGTTTTCAACCCTACGAGATTCTTGGTTCGTATAGAGGGTTTCAATTATCTGAATAAGGCAAGAGCTCCGAAAAATACCGCTTGGGCAAGATAGATGTGTGTAGAGACTCGAAGTGAGTCCTGATCATCTGCAAATTCATCTTTTTCTACTCCTAACAAGATGAGTTGAAATAGAAAACCAAATGCCCACCAGCTGATATAGTTTTCTAATGAAGGAGCTATGGGTATGAAGGTCCAGTAATCAAAATGGGGCGCAAGAAGCTCAAGTAAAAGATCTAATGCTACCATGAGCATAGCACCGAATGCAGCAACCAGTATAAAGCTGGTTTTGTCAGGTAATAGTGCTTTAGCTATTCTAGCTGTGATAAAGGTAAGTACTGCCCAGAAAATACCTATGATTAGTGGGATGCCATCGATTTTTGGGCCCAAATTAGCACCATAGCTATAGTT
>Ga0209653_1002415_pt1 | contig 13635 bp, 10 predicted proteins | sample SaaInl6LU_22_DNA_FD_184644 | JGI IMG/M metagenome (GOLD analysis project Ga0209653, IMG submission 184644) | Marine microbial communities from expanding oxygen minimum zones in the Saanich Inlet - ESP_116LU_22_DNA (SPAdes) (version 2) | ecosystem: Environmental > Aquatic > Marine > Intertidal... | reverse complement strand
GTGCTGAAGGAATGTATCTGTCTGAAAATCGCTTACAAGCGCTGATATCCACCGCCTGGTGGGGGACGTTTGGCGACCGACTGACGACTTCGGATGGCTGGATGGATCAGCGCGTTTCGCTGCTCAGCTTTGACGTGTCTGACCCACAGAGTCCCGCGCCCGTGAGCGAGCTCACTATTGAGGGCGCACTCGTGACCTCGCGGCGCACAGGCAACGAGATTCATATTGTGTCGCGGCACGCGCCCATTATTGAAGGCTTGATCCCTTCCCCACAAACCGAGGAGGAGGTTGCTAATAATGAGGCTGTGCTCGCAGAGGTGACGGCGGAAGATGTTCTCCCTGAGATTCTTCTTAACGGTGAGCCGACATCACCTCTAACCCTTGACCAGTGCTATCGCGTCGATCCTGAGCACCCCTTAGCACTGCCGTCTTCGGGAGACTCGACGCTGACAACATTGCTCACAGTCTCCGCTGAAACGGGTGAGATTCTTCGCTCGGCCTGCATTTCAGAGCCCGTCTCTGGGGTGTATATGGGCGAGCGCTTTATGGCGCTCACACACGTTCGCTGGGATCTCGAGACAGGCGGCACCATGATCCATGTTCTCGAGCGCGATTCTTTTGAGTATCTGGGCTCTGAGCGCGTTGACGGCGCATTATACAGCGGCGGGAATGCTGACTTTCGCATTAGCGAGTCGAGTGGCGTTTTGCGTTTGGTGACCACCGAGTGGACTGACAATCCTGACGATGCGCTTAAGCATCGCTTGTTCACCTTATCGCCACAGAGTGACGCCCCCGAGCTTGAGGTATTGGGTGTTTTAGGCGACGCAGAGGACAGTCGCATTGGCAAGCCCAACGAAGACCTTTATGGCGTACGTTTTATGGCGGACCGGGCTTACATGGTGACGTTTGAGCGCACTGACCCACTGTATGTCATCGATCTCTCAACACCGAGCCGTCCTGAAATTTTAGGTGAGCTCGAGGTTCCGGGTTTTTCAGACCTGCTTCATGAAGTGTCCGATGCGTTGCTTCTCGGCCTGGGTTCAAGCGAGCGACGCCACCCAAAGCTTGAGCTTTACAATATCAGCGATGTGGCGAGTCCCATATCCCAAAGCCTTGTCGAACTCGGCAGTGAGTTGGACTGGGCCTACAGTCCAGCGCAATACAACCGCTACGCCCTGACCTATTTGTCTGGCGATGACACCGATCGACTGACGGTCCCTTATGCCACTGGGGGCGTAGTGGATGGCATTTGCTGCCCATCGTTTGATCGCATTGCGCTGTTCGAAATTACCGGCAAGCGCACGCCCGCGGAGGCTCAGATTATTCCTGTGGGTGAAGTGTCACTGACACCAGGGTCGGTAGATGGCGACACACGAGTTGTGCTGGACAGCGATGCCTTATATGTTATTTCGCGAGTCGATTTTTTGAGTGGTTTTTGGTCAAACCCAGAAGCTGCAGTGTCAGTCACGCCCGATTAGCCAGGGTGGTCTGGTGGGTTGATGGAATAATCACAGAGGGCTTTTATGCGTCTTGTCTTAAGGTCCCTAGGCATCGGCCTATTTTCTTTTTCATGCAGCGTCTTTGCTGATGCCTCTGCCCCTGTTTGCGAGCACGAGGGCGTTCAGGTCTTCACTGACTTTCAGGGCGGAAATGTCACTGGGTGTGAATTTTCTCGCGCGGGCAAACTATCGATCGAAATCGCTCCCGAAGACGAGCCAATCAATACGAGTCCCTGGTATGCGTTTCGCTTAGAAGCCGAGGTTCAGACGCAGGTTCCCATTGTCTTGGACTATGGCTCGTATAAGCACCGCTATACGCCAGACCTTAGCATCGACGGCCTAAAGTGGCAGACCTACCCCCAGGCAAAAGTCTCGCTCAATAAGAACAAAACACAAGCCGGGTTTAGTGTGACTGTTCCGGCCCACCGCTCCTTAGTGATCGCGGCTCAGCCATTGCTGACCTCGTCACATTATGCCACTTGGCTGCAGGGGTTAAGTGAGGAGCAAGCTGTTTCGATTGGCTCTGCAGGACAGTCTATCGAGGGCCGAAGGTTGTGGCGGCTAACAACGCCGCCTAAGAAACATACGCTGTTATTGCTTGGGCGTCAGCACCCACCCGAGACGACCGGCGCTATCGCGCTTATGAGCTTTGTTGAGCGTTTGTTTGAAGACGATGTGCTGGCCAGACGTTTTCGCGACAAGGTCGGTATTTTGTTGTACCCCGTGATCAATCCGGACGGCACGGACCGAGGCTATTGGCGCCACAATTTTCAGGGTAAAGACCTCAACCGAGATTGGGGGCCTTTCACTCAGCCCGAGAGCCGCGCCATCAATTCTGATGTTGCTAATTGGCTAGGCAAACATGACAGTCAGCTGGTGAAGGTCATTGACTTTCACAGTACCTATTACGAGGTGTTCTACACGCAGCCAGACCGGTCTGCGTTGATCTTACCTAATCTGCTTGGCGACTGGCTGTCGACTTTTGACGGTGCAATGAAGTCGCAATTTAGTGACTTTGAGATTCGCCGTCAGACGTCCAAGAACCCCCAAGTGAATGCGGCGAAACACTACTTTTTTACTCAGTTTGGTGTGTCCTCTACTACCTTGGAAATTGGTGACGACACTGATTTGGCGTTTGTAAAAGCCTATGGCCGTGTGGCGGCCGAGGCGTTTATGTCGGCCTACTTTGACCAGCAGTCAGCGGTTATCAACGCCGATATTGTATTTCGAGGTGGATTGGTTGTTGACGGCACGGGTACTGCGCCTTTTTTAGGCGATGTGGCAGTGACCGACGGACACATCACGATGTTACCCCGCGATACTGAAGTTGCTGCCAGTAAGGAAATAGACATTACTGGAAAAGTCATTGCCCCCGGTTTTATTGACATACACACGCATGCCAGAGTCGATCTTGTGTCACCGGAACGCGCACTGATGAACAACTATTTAACCCAGGGAGTAACAACAGTTGTCATTGGTAATGATGGCGACGGAGCCACGCGTATTCAGAGTCGTTTTGACAAGATCTTCAAGCACGGCGCAGGCACAAATGTGGCTCAACTTGTAGGTCACAGTACGCTCCGACGCCGAGTGATGGACGATACGGGTCGGCCTGCAACGCAGGCCGAAATCGGTGAAATGAAGGCCATACTCGCTGAAGCACTCGACGAGGGAGCCATGGGACTTTCCACGGGGCTTTTTTACGCGGACGGTTCTTACGCTGCAACCGAGGAGGTCATTGAATTGGCCAAAGTGGCCGCAGCGGAAGGTGCGATTTACGAGTCGCACATTCGGGCCGAGAGCTCTCGAGGCGTTGGCGTTCATGCGGCAGTCGATGAGGTTATACAAATTGCTCGTGACGCAGATATTCCAGCGCATATTGCGCATATTAAAGTGTTGGGGAAAGGTGTCTGGGGTCAAGCGGGGGAGATCGTTGAAAAAGTGCGCGAGGCTCGAGCGGAGGGCCTTGAGATTACAGCCGATCAGTATCCGTGGGTGGCCTCTTCAACGCAGTTGAAGAGCGCGGTTGTGAGTCAACAATTTCAGGTGGGTGGTATCGGTGCAATTCGAGAACGTCTTACTGAGCCGGCTCTACGAACGCAGATACTCGCCGACATCGCAGTCAATATCGAGCGACGGGGTGGGCCGAGCAGCTTGCTCCTGGTAGAGACAGAAGATTCGCGATGGAGCGGCCGTCGTCTGGATGAGATCGCTGATGAGCTGGGTCTCACGCCTGAAACCGCGGCAGCCCAGCTGATTACTCAAGGGCTGGCGCGTGTAGTGTCGTTTAATATGACCCAGTCTGATATTGCGACGTTTATGGAGGAGTCTTGGGTGGCTACTTCAAGCGACGGTACTGAAGGGCATCCTCGAAAATTTGGAAGCTTCCCCGAGAAGTACGGCACTTTCGTAAAAGATCGAAATGTCTTATCTCTGGCGGAGTTTGTGCGTTCGAGCAGTGGGTTACCTGCCAAGATATTGGGACTGAGTGATCGAGGCGAACTCGTAACCGGTCAGGTTGCCGATATTGTTGTATTCGATCCAAAGGTGTATGCCGCAAAGGCCACCTTCTCCGACTGGAATCGGCTTTCGGTTGGGGTTGAGTTTTTATTGGTTAACGGGGAGTTTGCGATCCAGCAAGGCACGCTGACTGCCGCTCGTGCGGGCCGTCCGATTAAACGATAAAGTTATTTGCAAGCGCTCGGCCTTACTACTATCTTCAGTAGAACAATAAAATCTTAGGTGTTTTTTCACACACTTAGAACTAGAAGGAGTCAGTCATGTTTCATATTTCCCACAGTTTTTTAAAGTGCGCTCGCGCTCCGCTTGCGGTTGCGGTCGCACTCATCTCCGCGGCGAGTATCGCGCAGGACAGTGATCTTGCGATCGAAGAAGTCATTGTCGTTGGCTCACAGATTAAGGGTGCTTCTATCTCCGAAGCCCTTGCCGTAAGTGTTCTTGACGCTGAGACGATTGAAGCAATGGGCGTCGACTCTGGTGATGAGCTGCTCGCACTTATCCCGGAAAATGGGCAGAACTTTTTTAACGAGGCCGAGAATATTTCAGGTGGCGTAAACTCGGGCCGCGGTGACTTGGGTGCGTTTAACCTTCGAAATTTAGGTACGGGCAATACGCTCGTCTTACTCAATGGTCGCAGGCTGGTTAATTCAGCGACGTATCAGACTGAGGAGGTGGGTGGCAGTTTTGTTCCAGTGAATACCGCTAACTCCAATCACCTTCCGGTTTGGGGCATCGACCGCGTTGAGGTGCTTCGAGACGGCGCTTCAGCGATTTACGGTGCCGATGCAGTCGCAGGCGTTGTGAATACGGTGCTAAAAGACGACTTTGAGGGCTTTAATATTAGTTTTCGTCACTCAGAGTTCGACAATACGCCCAGTACGCGTCAGAGCATCACGGCCGAGTGGGGGCAAGATTTTAACGACGGTCGAACGAACGTGGGTGTCTTCTTTAACTATTACCATCGCGACCGGGTGAGCTCTAACGACGATCCGCGGTGGGCTGATTCCGACTTCAGAAGTAGAATTCCAGAGGATTCTCCTTGGGCCGGCAGCACGTCTTTCAGAAACGACTCGGCAAACGGTCTCTATCCCCAAATGGATGTGCGTACGTCGAGCGAGCCGACCAGTTTAAACGGTGTCATCACTGACACCGCGGGGGAGTTTGAGACCTATGCTGTTGGCGATTCACGTTGCCAATATGCAATTAGTGCGACCCATTGTGGTGCCGTTGACGGTCAGGGTACCTCTCGCTACGACTTGAACGGGAATAATGGCTTTGGGCGAGATTTGGCGTCGGAACTCGATCGGATGAGCGTTTTTGCCAACATCACACACGAGCTCGAAAACGGTGTTGAAAGCTTTACCGAGATTTCCTACTACGAGTCTGAAACGAATCTTATTCGTCATGCATCTTCACCCTTTAGTTCGGTGAAGCTGATTATGGGTGCGGACAACCCATATAACCCGCTGGGTAGTGGTCCAGGGCGGCTCTCAGGTCCGGACCTTGACGAGGCAATGGCCGGTGTTCCCGCTGAGGGCCTCGATTTAATTATTGATAACTATCGTTTTGGTCAGGTGCCTCGTGTTGTTGACAACAATGGCGACATGTTTCGAATTCTTCAGGGCCTTCGAGGCTCGCAAGGTGATTGGGATTGGGAGACTGCTTTTTCCTACGCTAAGGCGGGAAAGGACGACATTACTCATAATCGCATCTCCAATAATTTGGCTCAAGAAGCCTTGAATGACTCTTCTTCTGCGGCATTTAATCCATTCGACTCGACCCGCGAGGGCTCGAATATCGATCGTATTTTGGTCGACGTTTACCGTAAATCTGAGACTGAACTCACCACCTTTGACTTTAAGGTTTCCAACAACGATCTCTTTGAGTTGGGTGCTGGATCAGTAGCGGGTTTAATTGGATTTGAGTGGAGAAAAGAAGAGTATTCTGATGATCGGGATCCGCGTCTTGACGGTACCATTGTCTTCACCGGCTACCAGGGCAACACCTTCCCCTACGTCAGTGATGTTGTTAACTCCTCTCCCACACCTGACAGTGCTGGAGGACGCAATGTCAGATCGGTATTTGCTGAATTACAGATTCCTGTTTTAGAAAATTTGAACGTCCAGTTAGCAATTCGAAGCGAAAATTACTCGGATGTCGGCGACGGTAATATTTCTGTTGGAAAAGCAGCGTTTGGCTATCGACCCTTTGAACCACTGTTGATTCGTGGATCGTGGTCCGAGACGTTTCGAGCACCTAACTTAGTGACTGTTAACGAAGGATTGGTTGCTCGAAGTAATACCCGAACCGATTGGACCTGTGATTATGTCAATCAGGTCACGGGCGAGGCCTACGATTTGAATTGTCGTAACTCGACTCAGCGTTCCGCACAGGGCAGCGAGTTGCTTACGTCTGAGACGGGTGAAAGTACGTCTATCGGTATTGTACTGGAGCCAATAGAGGGCCTTACCGTAACAGCAGACTTTTGGAGTATTGAGAAGGACGACACGATTGGCCTTTTCGGTGAAGAGAACCACATGATCTTGGATCTGTTCTACCGTTTACAAGCCGGCACGACGGACTGCTCAATGACCTTTAACCCAGCGGTCGTTCGAGACGCGCCCGATGACGACCAAATTGCGGCATTTGCGGAAGCGGGTATTTGTCCTGGTGGAACGGCGATTCGTGTAGATGACGCTTACGCGAACCTTGATAAGAGAACCCTTGAGGGATATGACATTGGTGTTTATTACGAGGTAGACACGCAAGCGGGTAACTTCAGCTTTAGGTACAACGGATCATACCTTGATAAGTTTGAGCAGGAGGCATCAGGTGACGCCGCACTGTTGGTAGCCAGCCAAGCCAGTGGAGCCATACCAGCGAACATTCCTATTGATGGCTTTGCCGACTTGCTCGGCCGCGATGGTAATCAGGAGGAGCGGCACCGTGCCAGTTTGCGCTGGCGACGTGGTGACTTTGGTGCGTCGCTCTCGGGCTATCAAGTCGGCTCCTTTTATCAAAGCGCCTTAACGCTGAGCGACGGAACGCGTTATGTGATTCCATCGATGAAAACTTACGATGCAACGTTTGATTATCGCTTTGACATGGGCGATGCCCGTTCACGGTTGCGTCTTGGTGTGAAGAATCTTACTGACGAGCGAGCGCCCTTAGCCGACCGTTACTTCGGTTATTTTGCTGACGCTCACTCTGACTATGGTCGTTACATGTACGTTGACCTTAGGATGAGCTTCTAAATTTTTTAAGGGCAGGCACACGCCACGTCTTACTGATTTAGGCCTCCGCAAGGGGGCCTTCTAGTCTCTTGGGATACATAAATGCAAGTAGCACACACTTCAAACCAGTCTTTGGCTAAGACTTTGGGGCTCTGGGTAGGGCCTATTTTGTTTGTTGCGATGCTCCTCGCAGGGCAATCACAACAGACGATGCCAGTGGATGCGTGGCTCGTGGCGGCCGTGGGGCTTTGGATGGCCGTGTGGTGGTCTACTGAAGCCGTCCCTGTGGCGGCTACGGCATTTATCCCACTGATTTTGTTTCCGGTTTTGCAGGTGACGCCGGTTAAGGCGGTCGCACAAAGCTACGCGCATCCAACAATTTTTCTATTTTTGGGTGCCTTTATGCTGGCACTTGCGGTAGAGAAGTGGTCGTTGCATCGGCGCATAGCGCTGACGGTATTGTCGCGAACAGGCACCGATGGTCGGAAGCTTATTCTCGGGTTTATGATCGCAGCGTCGCTCTTGTCCATGTGGATGACCAATACCTCAACGGCCATGATGCTGCTCCCCATAGCGGCTTCAGTTGCGGCGATGGTTGCTGAAAAAGCGTCGGGCGCCAGTTCAGAGAGTAAAAGGACTTTCCAAGTGGCACTGCTTTTATCACTCGCCTACGCCACAACTATTGGCGGTATGGCCACGATCATCGGGACCCCACCCAACGTGCTGCTTGCGGGCTTTATTGAAGAGACCTATGGACTGCAAATTGCCTTTATGGACTGGATGTTAATCGGCTTACCCTTGGCACTGGTTTTATTGCCGCTGGGATGGGTCGTGCTTACTCGAATCGCGTTTACGGTGGATATTGCGGAGAGTAAAGAGGCCGGCGACGTTATTACTGACATGCGACGGCAACTCGGTGTGATGCACGCCTCGGAACGTCGTGTTGGTCTTTTATTTCTCGCCGTGGTGTTTTTATGGATGACCCGCTCATGGTTAAACGATTTCTCGGGCCTTGAAGGCGTCAGTGATGCGGGAATCGTGATGGCTGCAGCACTTTTACTCTTCGTGATTCCCGCAGGTGATGGGTCGGGGCAGCGACTCATGGTTTGGGAAGATGTCTCGCGGCTTCCTTGGGGTGTGCTTGTTTTATTTGGTGGTGGCCTCGCACTCGCCGCTCAGGTGTCAGGCTCGGGTTTAGCAGTTTGGTTAGGGGAGTCACTCTTACCGGTCGCCAGTCTTGGCGTTTTAGTCCTGATCGTTGCTGCCGCGGGGTTGGTGGTCTTCCTCACCGAACTCACCAGTAATTTAGCCACTGCAGCCACTTTTCTGCCAGTCATTGCCGCAATTGCCGCGCAGTCGGGTATTGAGCCGTTGGTGTTATGTGTTCCGGTTACGCTCGCGGCCAGCTGCGCGTTTATGCTGCCGGTAGCGACGCCTCCAAACGCCATCGTGTTTTCGTCGGGTGTTTTAACCATTCCCGAAATGGTGAGGGCCGGTTTTCTGATGAACCTCATCGCCCTCGTTGCGCTGACGATTCTTGCGACCGTCGCGGTACCGTGGGTATTTTGATGTTGCCCAAGATGATCAACCGGGCCCCTGCATTCAAACGGTTGCTGGTGTTTTTGACAGGATTGGCTGCCTTAGTGTTCATAGCCGGCGCGCTGGGACAGACGACTTCGCTAAACCGTGTGTTGTTTGTCGGTAATAGCTACTTGTACTACAACGACAGCCTCCACAATCACGTGAAACGCCTTGTTGCGGAGCGTTATCCTGATACTGAGTCACGGCGTCTCGCTTATAAGTCCTCAACGATCGGTGGTGCCCGATTGAGTCATCACAACATAGATTGGCTATTAAAGCCTGGCCAAATCGGCGTTGATCGGCCTTTTCAAGCGGTCATTTTCCAGGGCGGTAGTTTCGAGCCCTTAACGGCTGGCACTCGGAAGATCTTTGTCGACACGGCGGTGAACTACGCTGAAAAAGTGCGGGCTGTCGGTGGAAGGCCATTCCTGTACATGACCCACGCTTACGTATCGCCCCATCGACGAGCCAAACCGGGAATGATCAATCGTATTAGCGACACCTATAGGTACGCGGGCAGGGAAGCCAAGGCCGAGGTAATACCTGTGGGCTTGGCATTCGAACGATCCTATAAAGAGCGTCCTGATTTTTCGCTTCACATGGAGTTTGACGGTACACACCCAAACCTTCACGGGACGTTTCTCGGCGCCTATGTCACGTTTTTTACACTGTACGGTGATACGGTGGGTAGGCTGGACTACGATTATTTTGGAAGAGTCAGCGCAGAAGAGGTTACATACCTGCAGCGGATTGCGAAGGAAACGGTTGCTGATTTTCGCACTAGGGATATGTGATTCGATTTTGTTAGCATACTGCTGACATTTGCACGTTTGGGAATACGCTATGCTGAATTCGTTAAGACATTGGTACGAGCAAAATCGGATCAAGCCCATACAAGCTGGGCTCGCGATTTCCCGGCTGCTGCGCGACCCCGATGATACGAGTCAGGTATTCAAGGTCCTCGAAGCACTTCGTGGCGACTCTTTGAGCAGAGCACTTCGCCGCATGAGTAGTGATGAGCGCGGGCAAATATTGCTAGAGAAACAGCCTAACATCGTCAAGGCCTTGAATGATCGAGAGGCGCTGGCGGCGCTCCCCGAAGGCAGTATCGGGAGGGCCTATTATGACTTTGTCCATGCTGAAGGTCTGTCCGCTGACGGTCTGATCGCGTCCAGCCATGAGGCGCCTCGTTTCGAAAAAATTGGAGAGAAGCCGCGCTGGTTAGGAGACCGCTTGAGGGATATCCATGACTTGCAGCATGTGATGACGGGTTACGGAAGAGACACCTTAGGTGAGCTGTGTTTGCTGTCATTTATGACTACACAGGTGCCTTCTCGCGGCATCGACTTCATCATTTTCATGGGCCGCACAAAAGGTCAAAAGGAGCAGCCCGGGCTGAACTTGAAAGAGCTCGTCGGCGAGGGTCGACAAATCGGTGAGGCGGCTGACTGGATGCTGTTCACGTGCTGGGAAGATCGTCTGCACGAGTCTCTCGAAAGTGTGCGAGCGGAGTTGGGTTTCAAACCACCAGTCAAATACCGCGAGGCACTGAGGTCGCTTGAGGGCGATCAAATGATTGGTCGATCGGTGGCCGCCTAAAGATTGTCGGTATGCGAGTCACACAGAGACTGGTAGCGCGAGGACATTAAGCCACGCTAACCTGTGGGTGTAGAGTAAAATAAAGGGCGTTAACCGTTTTTGGCGCCAGCGAGGAGAATAAAAAATGAATACGGCAGTGCCAGCACGAGCAAAATTTCACCACATGAAAGACGGAACAGCCGATGATTGGATGATCATAGGCGCCGAAGTTCAGGAATCAGCAAAGACACTGTACCAGCGCATTATTGACCATCTTTTACTTCTGGAGGGTGATTGCGGTGGTTTTCCGGTTGATCGTTTGACGCACTGTCTCCAGACAGCCACGCTCGCGCACAAGGACGGAAAAGACGAAGAGTACGTTGTTTGTGCACTGCTTCACGACATCGGCGATACCTTGGGTCCAGCGAATCATGCAGATATTGCGGCGGTGTTATTAGAGCCTTACGTGAGCCAGGAAAATCACTGGATGGTGAAGCACCATGCGGTTTTTCAAGGATATTACTTCTTTGAGTATCTGGGTCTTGATAAGAACATGCGTGAGCAATACAAGGATCACGCGCTGTATGAGCGGACGATCGAGTTTATCGAGCAGTATGATGCGCCGGCGTTTGATCCCGATGCTGAAACTTACGCATTGTCATTTTTCGAGCCCATGATTCAGCGCGTCTTCGCCAAGCCAAAGCAGTCACTCTATAAGTCTGAGACGTCGACAACGTTTCAAGAGTGAGCCATGCCTGACGAACAGACCAGGCCTTTTTGGCCGTTTCGACCTGTGTCGCTTGTCTGGCAGCGGCGGCTGCGCGTTTGGCATCGGCGCTTAGCCATTATTGCGGCCATTCAGCTGTTGCTTTGGGCGGTGAGCGGCACTTATTTTGCGTTCGTGGATATCACCATGGTGCGTGGCGAGCCTCATCGACTGCCTCCGCGGACTCACACCATCGACTTGACTGCATTTGACTTCCCCGTCACACAAACCAGTCAGCTGACTGTTCAGCCTCGGCTCAGCGGCGAACTGGTGGTTGGTATTGTGGATGAGCGAACGAGTGCTACGAACTGGATGACCATTCGTGGCGTGCCTGTATTGCCACTAACAAGGGAGCAGGTGATCTCCCTCGTTCAAGCCAAAACAGACATTGCTGTTGATGAGGCAGAGTGGGTGACAACGGCCTCAGAGGCTGCTGAATATCGTGGGCGCGAACTACCCTTGTGGCGAACATTTAAGGTGAGTGAGCCATCGCTCGTTGTCTATGTCGACCCCCGATCGGGCGATATTACTGCGATTCGTAATACCGCGTGGCGGATCTGGGACTTTCTTTGGATGCTCCACATTATGGACTACGATGATCGAGCCGATATTGGCACCTGGTTGCTTAGGCTATTTTCAGTATTGGCCCTACTCACTGCCCTTGCGGGTATTGTCCTGTACACGCTTATTCCCTGGCGCCGCAGAGAGTCAGCTTAGATATAAATCAGCGGCCAAAGGTAGGCAAAAAAGACTCCGAAGCCATAAGTCAGGGCAGACCCGATTAAAATACGGTGACTGAATCGACGCAGTCGCATGCACGCAGCTGCTAGGTCGGGCTCAACGGGGCAGGGCGCATTGCGTGCCTGCCATTGCATGAGGGCCGAGACGGTTAATAAGGCGCCTGACGCGAGAAAAAGAGGCCCCTTATTGGCGGACAGCCACATAATACCTGGGAAGGTGGCGGTCAGACCTGCCATTACAGCGCCGGCGCCCACGGTAATGAGGAGCGCCGGTAAGGCGCAACACAGTAATGTCGAAGTGCTGGCAAACAACGACAGTGTTGGGCCGATCAGGGTGCGCCGGTCGATCGGATTCATCCGCCCAGAGCCTCCGCGTTACGTCGAATCGCCGCGATGCGATATCCCGCCCGTTTAGCCAGGGTCTCAATGTCTTCGTCTGAGAGTGATGCCCCTTTATTGACGACAAGGCTCAGTGTCTTTTTGTCGAGATCAACATAAAGCGCAGAGACTTCCTCTCGCTTTCCAAAAATCTTATTCATGGCGACGGCACAGAAATCACAAACAACCCCCAAAACGTCAACGACCACCGGCGCGCCGCCATTTGCAAGTGCCGCGCTGATGTCGTCGGTTGTCGTGATGGCCGGTACTGACATCGTCATAACGTCTTCCTTGGCGTTTTCTGTGGGATGCTCGTGCGATCCATGATTGTGCTCTGGGCCGTGGTTCATCTCATCGTGGTTCATCTCACCGTGGTTCATCTCACCGTGGTTCATCTCATCGTGGTTCATCTCATCGTGGTTCATCTCACCGTGATTCATCTCACCGTGATTCATCTCACCGTGGTTCATCTCATGCTGGGCGTGGTGATCCGTTATCTTCTGATTGTCGTCAGCGAGTACCGGTAACGAGGCGAGTATCACAGTGAGGGTTAGCAGTATGTTTTTCATAATTTTGATCCTAAAAACGGTAAGTAAAGTTGAGCATCGGAGCTGAGTCCGTGACGTTGTAGCCTGCCTCAAAGAGGGCAGGTCCTTTGAAAAAGCGCAGTAAAGGTGTGACGGTTGTTTTGTTATCAAAGTGTTTTCGGTGGTCGACCTCGAGCATGAGCCAGGTATGAAGCTCACCAGTGTCACCGGTGTAGGGCGCCCAACCAACACGGGCGGCATGCATCGAATGATTCCCTAGCTTTCCTTGCTCTAAAAATCGCGCCTCGTAACTGACAAAGAGTGTTCGTGTCTCCCAGTCTGTCATGACGCCGACAAAAGAGGCTGTATCTGAGCCTAAGCCGGCGGCGGAGCGGTCCGTTGCTGTGCCCAACCCACCGGTCAAATACACATTGGCTTGGTAGTTCTGGCCATACCATCGTTTTGCTAACAATGTGGGCTGTATGACGGTGAGTGTGACGTCGTCGTCGCGCTGCCACTCGTGACGCACGCCCACCGAAACGTTGTGACTCAAGGAGTAGTGCAATAGCCCCGCGGTAGACGCTCGATTGGCGGTCTGAATTAAGGTCCAGCCGCCCGTGTAGGAGACGGGTCGTGCGACAGCACTCGCGGATAAAAGTATCCCGAGTACACCAGCCCACATGCGCCATGCGGTCAATGTCACTTTTTGCCTCTCATGACACTGATAAGCTCCTCGATCTTTGCCTCGCGCTCCTCAAGGCTATCGCCTTCAAGCGCGTGCTGAACGCAGGTGGCAACATGATCGTCAAGGAT
>Ga0209653_1002414_pt1 | contig 13638 bp, 15 predicted proteins | sample SaaInl6LU_22_DNA_FD_184644 | JGI IMG/M metagenome (GOLD analysis project Ga0209653, IMG submission 184644) | Marine microbial communities from expanding oxygen minimum zones in the Saanich Inlet - ESP_116LU_22_DNA (SPAdes) (version 2) | ecosystem: Environmental > Aquatic > Marine > Intertidal... | reverse complement strand
AAAAAGTGGAATCATTTTATGCTGCAACCTATCGATTATATGAGTATGGTCTTTATGGAGATGTTATATCAAGTTGTCTTAAGGCCGACTCTGTATTTAACTCGGATCATTTACAAGAAAAATTTGATTTCTTAAAAGCTAAAGCAATAGGACATGTAAGACCTCTCGAAGAGTTTAAAACGGCTCTTCTTGATGTAATTAAGGAATACCCTGAAGATCCGGTGAAAGAGCAAGCTCAGCAGATTTTAGATTATATCAATAAAAATTCTGCCGCACAGCCAAAAGTATTAAAAACAGATAGTTATGTTTTTGAAGAAAGTGAGAAGCACATTGTTTTGATTAAGGTAGATCAGCAGAATAATCAAAATGATAAAGTAAAAAACAGTATTAATAATTTTAATACTGCTTATTTTAAAGGCGTTCAGTTTGATGTGTCTAAGATTTTAGTTGGCACAAATCAAAATATGTTGATGATTAGAACCTTTGACGACAAGAAAGGTGCAATGAATTATTATGAGATGCTTCAAAAGCAATCCAAGTTAGAGGCAGCAATAAAGGCAGGTGTATATCTAATTACCAATAGGAATCTAAGGACGCTGTTTAAAGAAAAAGATATAGAGGCTTACGCAGCATTCTTTAATGCAAACTACTTTTAAGAAATGAATAAAAGATATAGATTTTCAAAATCATATATTTGCAATAATCCGATCAGAAATGTTTAAAAAATCAGTTGAAAAAATGGCAAGAAATAACGACGTAGATACTTCTGCGATTAATATCATAAGACAAGGAACCGATATTATTGGAGATATTACATGTAAAGGAGATATTCGAATAGACGGAAAGCTAAAAGGCACTTTAAATTGCGATGGAAAGGTTGTTGTTGGTCAAGGTGGTTTAATAGAAGGAACAATTAATTGTAATAATGCAGATATTTCAGGCTCTCTAAAAGTGAGTATTACGGTTAAAGATCTTTTAACGTTAAAAAGCAGCTCAAATTTAGTTGGCGATATAAATACAGGTAAATTACAAATAGAGCCAGGTGCTAATTTTTCTGGAAATTGTAAAATGGGTGCTGTTGTAAAGGGTATAGAATCATCAAGTGATCGAAAACAACAAGAAAAATCGGCCTAACGATTTCTTAAAATACACCGGAATGGCTACTCAAATGGCTATTACTATTCTAGCAGGTGTGTTTGGCGGAAGAAAGTTAGACAGTTATCTCGCTTTAGAAACACCTATTTTTACGCTAGTGGGTTCTATTTTAGGTGTGGGTATAGCACTTTATTTTTTAATTAAAGATTTTATTCGATAATGAATAAGTTCATCCTAAAGTTAGTAGTGCTTAGCGCATTGCTTTTTTCATTGCAATATGCTGTTTTCCAAAAACTACAAATAGAATTAACTTCTATTTATTCTATTTTCTACATTTTTCTGATTTTTATTACACTGATCTCTCACAGAATGATTATGAAACAGATTGGTAAGCGACCTCAGTTATTCGTCACCTATTTTATGGGATTAATGACTGTTAAGTTGTTTATTTCATTAGGGATTATGTTGATTTCTATATGGTTTAATAGAGCCGATAAATTTCCATTAGCTATAACATTTATGGGGCTATACTTCTCCTATACTTTTTTGAGTATTTCTTCTATTCTACCACACCTTAAAAGCGGCACGAAATCAGATAATACATAAAATCTACATTATTATTTTTAAAAATCTTTTTTTATTCACTACTTTTGCAGTCGAAAAATCAAGACCTTCAAACGATTATAAATAATGGAATTTAAGTCGAACAAAATCAAGCTATTAATACAAGTAAGCAGCCTAGTTTTAATTGGTTTACTATTTTTGAATTCTGCAAAGGCAAGTTCTTCAGAAAGCGAAGAAGGTGGTTTTAAAGCCGGAGAAATGATCATGCATCACATCTCTGATGCGCATGAAATTCATTTCATAGGTGATGTTGCACTTTATTTACCGGTAATTCTAAGTACGGATGATGGATTTAAAGTTTTCTCATCGTCACATTTTTATCATAATGAGCAACATGTAGAGAACGTTGCAAAAAATAAATCAGAGCATTTTTATTCATATGATGGTTTTGTGATGCATCACGAACACATTTACTATGCTGATGAGATTGGGTCATTATCATTTAATGAGAAAGGGGAAGTTGCAAACAGAGCAGTTACTTTAGATTTATCAATTACTAAAAATGTTTTTGGTTTATTCTTTACGATTTTTCTAATGTTCTTAATCTTTTTTACAGTCGCTAAAGGATACAAGAAAAGAGGAGTTGGAGCACCTAAAGGAATACAGTCTTTTATAGAGCCATTAATTTTATTTATTAGAGACGAGGTAGCTCGCCCTTCTATTGGAAAGCAAGCTGACCGTTTTATGCCATTTTTATTAACTGTTTTCTTCTTTATCTGGATAAGTAATCTTTTAGGATTGATACCATTTTTAGGTGGGTTGAATATAACTGGTACGCTAAGCATCACAATGGTTCTAGCGGTATTTGTATTCATTCTGATTTCTTTTAAGGCAAACAAGCATTATTGGATGCACATTTTATGGCCTCCAGGAGTGCCTGCATTTGTAAAGGTAATTCTTGTTCCGATTGAAATTGCAGGAATATTTATTAAACCAATCGTTTTGATGGTTCGTTTAACAGCCAACATTACAGCTGGGCATATTATTATTTTGTCGTTTGTATCTTTGATTTTTATATTTGGTCAGCAAAGTGTTGGCTTAGGATATGGAGTTGGAGTTGGAGCTACTTTGTTTATGATTTTCATGAATTTTATAGAATTGCTTGTGGCATTTTTACAGGCATATGTGTTTACTTTATTGTCGGCCATTTATTTTGGTTCGGCGGTAGAAGAGCCACATCATTAAATTGTATTTTTTTTATTAATTATATAAATCCTACAAAATGGAATTATTATCAATCTTATTAGAAGCGATGTCAGCTGCAGGTTTAGCTGGATTAGGCGCGGGTGTAGCTGCAATTGGTGCAGGAATGGGTATCGGTAAAATCGGTGCTTCTGCACTTGAGTCTATGGCTCGTCAGCCGGAATCTACTGGTGATATTAGAGCGGGAATGATTGTAGCTGCTGCACTTGTTGAAGGTGTTGCATTATTTGCAGTTATTGTTTGCCTATTAGTAGTTTTGGGTTAAGAAGAATTTAAGTGAGTACTTAGCGGTTGGCTAAGTCTCACTTTTATTAGTAAAAAAACAATTTTTAAATACACGATATGTTATCAGTAAGTTTTGGAACTGTAATTTGGACAACTATCGCCTTTTTGGTAGTCGTTTTTGTGCTTGGTAAATTTGCTTGGCCTTCTATTTTAAAGTCAATCAAAGAAAGAGAAGAGTCGATTGAGGATGCACTTCAAGCTGCAGAAAAAGCAAAAGAGCAATTAGAAGAATTAAAAGAAGGAAACGAGAAATTAATTGCAGAGGCACGTCAAGAAAGAGACACGATGCTTAAAGAAGCTCGTGAGGTGAAGGAAAGTATTATTGCTGAAGCAAAAGAGAAGGCAGTAGTTGAAGCTGATAAAGTAATTGCAGCATCTAGAGAAAGCATCCGAAATGAAAAAGCGGCTGCTATTGCTGAGATTAAAACTCAGGTTGCAGAGTTGTCAGTTCTTGTTGCTGAAAAAATCTTAAAAGCTGAATTGGCCTCTAAAGATCAGCAAAATGCATTTGTTGAGGAAGCAATGAAAAATGCAAAATTAAACTAACCTGAAGATGAAAGAGCCAAGAGTAGCTGCGAGATATGCCAAATCAATTATGCTTTCTGCTAAAGAAAATTCTTCTTTGGATAATGTATATGCCGATATGGATATGTTGCACCGACTAATCGGTGAGAGCAAAGACCTTTCACTTTTACTTAAAAGTCCTATTTTAAAAGAGGATAAAAAGCAGGAAGCTGTAAACGCGGTGTTTAATGGAAAGGTGGAAACTTTAACCTTAAACTTTATGCAACTGGTAATTCGCCAAAACAGAGCTGCGGCTTTAGGTGAAATAGCAGAGGCTTTTGTAGCTATGTATAAGGCTGAAAAAGGTATCGCAACTGTTCATATTACAACAGCTGAGTTATTGTCATCTGAAATGAAAGCTAAAATTTCAGAGCAAATTAAAGTTGCAAATAACTTAAAAGTTGTTGACGTAATTGAGCATGTAGATGCGTCAATAATTGGAGGAGCAGTTATCAGAATGGGCGATCTTCAATTAGACGAAAGTGTAAAAGCAAAAATTAATAGTATAGAACGAGAATTTCTAAACGCATAACTAAGAATATTATAAATATAGTATAAAATGGCTGAAGTTAAACCAGCAGAAGTTTCTGCAATCTTAAAGCAACAATTAGCCGGATTTAAATCCGAAGCTGATCTTCAAGAAGTAGGTACTGTTCTTCAAGTAGGAGATGGTATTGCTAGAATTTACGGCATGTCTCAAGTTCAATCGGGAGAGCTAATTGAATTCGATAATGGATTAATGGGTATTGTATTGAACTTGGAAGAGGACAATATTGGTGCTGTACTCTTAGGGTCTTCTACATTGGTAAAAGAAGGTGATACGGTAAAAAGAACCGGTAGAATTGCTTCCATTAAAACTGGAGAAGGAATTTTAGGTAGAGTAGTAGATACATTAGGTGCTCCTATTGATGGCCGTGGACCAATTGAAGGTGAAACTTTTGAAATGCCAATTGAGCGAAAAGCTCCGGGTGTTATTTATCGTCAGCCTGTAAGTGAACCATTACAAACTGGTATCAAAGCGATTGACTCGATGATTCCTGTTGGTAGAGGTCAGCGTGAGTTAATTATTGGTGACCGTCAAACAGGTAAAACTTCTGTTGCGATTGATACCATTATCAACCAAAAAGAATTTTATGATAGAGGTGAGCCTGTTTACTGTGTTTACGTAGCTATCGGACAAAAAGGGTCAACTGTTGCAGGTATTGTAAAAACATTACAAGATGCTGGTGCAATGGCTTATACAACTATTGTAGCTGCAAATGCTTCTGATCCTGCTCCAATGCAGTTTTATGCTCCATTTACAGGTGCTGCTATCGCAGAATACTTTAGAGATACTGGACGTCCTGCATTAATTGTATTTGATGATTTATCAAAGCAAGCAGTAGCTTACCGTGAGGTTTCTCTTTTATTGAGACGTCCTCCGGGTCGTGAGGCTTATCCTGGTGATGTATTTTACCTTCACTCAAGATTATTAGAGCGTGCTGCAAAATTGAATTCTTCTGATGAGATTGCTTCTCAAATGAACGATTTACCTCCTTCATTGAAAGGCAAAGTAAAAGGTGGTGGTTCTATAACTGCATTACCAATTATTGAAACGCAAGCGGGTGACGTTTCTGCATATATTCCTACCAACGTAATTTCCATTACAGATGGTCAGATTTTCTTAGAGTCTAACTTATTCCTTTCAGGTGTTCGTCCTGCAATTAACGTGGGTATTTCGGTATCACGTGTAGGAGGTGCTGCTCAGATTAAATCAATGAAGAAAGTAGCAGGGACATTAAAACTAGATCAAGCGGCTTACCGTGAATTAGAGGCTTTCTCTAAATTTGGATCTGATCTTGATGCGACTACTAAATCAGTTATTGAAAAAGGAGCTAGAAACGTTGAAATCTTAAAGCAAGGTTTGAACTCTCCAATGACAGTAGAGAAACAAGTAGCTATTATACACCTAGGTACTAAAGGATTATTGAAAGAAGTTCCTTTGGATAAGGTAAAAGAATTTGAAGCAGAATTTTTAGATTTCTTAGATGCAAAGCACAGACCTACTTTAGACGCACTAAAGGCAGGAAAATATTCGTCAGAAGAAATTACTGTATTAGAAACGGTAGCTAAAGATTTAAGCGCAAAATATAAAAAGTAAGAGCATATTATTTCACTTGTCTTGATTCGTCAAGTCAAGTGAAATTGAATTCTAATAAGAATTATGGCCAATTTAAAGGAAATACGAAGTAGGATCACCTCAGTATCATCAACACGTCAGATTACATCTGCTATGAAGATGGTTTCGGCTGCAAAGTTGAAAAGAGCTCAAGATGCTATTACTCAAATGAAGCCTTACGCTGAAAAGCTAAAGGAATTGTTACAAGATCTTTCTACAAGTTCTGATAATGATGATACCAATAGCCCATATAGCGTTGAGCGCGAAGTAAAGAATGTATTAGTAGTTGCTATTACTTCTAATAGAGGTCTTGCAGGTGCATTCAATGCCAACATTATCAAAGGGACCAATAATTTAATTAACACTAAATTAGAAGGAAAGAATGTAACCGTAATGGCAATTGGTAAAAAGGCGGATGACTTCTACAAAAAGACGGAATACAACATTAAAGGAACAACGCTTCCTAATAATTTGAATGAGTTGTATGATGATCTTTCTTTTGAGAATGTAAGTAGAGTGTCGGAAGCAATTATGTCGTCATTTACTTACAAGCAGTTTGATCAAGTTTTGTTAGTTTATAACGAGTTTGTTAATGCTGCTGTTCAAAATGTAAATGTGGAACAATTTTTACCGATTGTTGCAACTACAGAAGATCCATTGGCTAAGACTAAGAATACAGACTATATTTTCGAACCAAATAAGGAAATGATTGTAACGGAGTTAATTCCAAAATCATTGAAAATACAGTTTTACAAAGCTATGCTAGATAGTTTCGCTTCAGAGCATGGTGCACGTATGACCGCAATGCATAAAGCGACTGATAATGCCGGTACGTTGATTCACGACTTGAAGTTGGTTTACAACAAAGCACGTCAGGCAGCTATTACCAACGAAATTTTAGAAATCGTAGGTGGTGCAGCAGCATTAGATAATTAAGAAAATACAATAAATTATATCAAAGCTCTAAGGTTTAAAACTTTAGAGCTTTTTTTATGTTGTTATATTTACAACGTTAACTTTAGAGAGTTTTTTATTGACTAATTAAATCAAAACCAATGAACTTAAAGTACATAGCCTTATTTACCTGCATACTCGTTTTCGCTTCATGCGGATCAAAGAATGATTCCAATCAGAATGACAATTCTGAAGTGAAAGTAGCTGGAGCCATGAAAAATGTAATGTGGAAAGGCGAATTAGGCAGCGTAATATCTCTAGATACCATCACCAATCGAAAAGGGCTATTTGGTATTGGACCATTAGCGTATCTAAAAGGAGAGATATTACTTTTAAATGGTCGTGCATATGTTTCAAGAATCCAGGATGATGGAACGCCTACAGTCAATATTGAGGAAAATGTAAACGCTCCTTTCTTTGTGTATGCGAATCAGAATGATTGGAAAGAGATTATCTTACCGGAGAATGTTGTTGGGATCTCTGCTATTGAAGACTTTGTGGCACGGCAAACAAAAGATGTTACTGAGCCATTTGTATTTAAAATTCATGGAACTGCATTAAAAGCAACATATCACATTCAGAATTTAGCTGATGGTAGTGTAGTTACAAATCCTGATGAAGCCCATGCAGGTCAACAATCCTTTAAAATCTTTAATAAGAAAGTGGTTATCATCGGCTTTTACTCAAAAAATCATCAAGGAATTTTTACACATCATGATTCCAATATGCATCTACATGTAATTACATCCGATTGGAAGCATATGGGGCATTTAGATGAACTTACTTTAGATGTTCAGTCAGGAACACTGCTTTTGCCATCAGAACTGCCTTAATGAAGCAGAAAAACTACAACTTTATATATTTAATGCTGTTAACTTTAACAAATGCGAACCACACAATTAATCTGTAGTATATGCTAAAGTACTTGCGTTATTTTTTATCTATTGTATTAATTCTTGCTCTTTTATTAGCATTTACAAAACCAAATGAACAGGATTTTTTAGATCAGGTTGTTAATGATTATGGTCAAATTCATGGGAACGATGATCTAACCCGCTCTGATTTGGAAAGATTGGGCACAACCCACTATTCTTCACACCTTTTTGCAAGTTCATACACCTACCAATTTGGTGCAATTAATGTGCAATACATTGGTTTATTAGGTCGTATTTATTACCAAGGGTTTGAAGATAAAGCGGAAGAAAAGGTTAGTTCTGAAAGTATAGATGTTTAATTAGTTATAGATTATGGATAAAGCTTTGAATGTTTTGGGGAGCAATTTGATAAATTGTAGTGTATCTCCTATGACTGGCTTTTACAGAGATGGGTGCTGTAAAACAGGAGCAGAGGATTTTGGTACCCATACAGTTTGTGCCCAAATGACAGAGGAGTTTTTAACGTACACCAAGTCAAAGGGGAATGATCTTTCTACACCTATTCCTGTATATAATTTTCCAGGACTAAAGGTGGGCGACTTTTGGTGTTTATGTGCTTTTAGATGGAAAGAAGCTTTTGAAGCAGGAAAAGCACCTAATGTAAATCTGAATGCTACGCACGAAAAAACATTACATTTTATTAAGCTAGAGGACCTAAAAAAGCATACCATTGAGAACGTTGATTGAATCTGATTTTTGCTTGGAGAAAATTTGGGAGGTTGTACAATTAGAATTTCAAAAAGCAACCACTGTAAAACGCCACTCATTTAGGTATGTGGTGTTATCATCTGCAAATAATGAGTCAGTTAATAGTAGGTGGGTGGTACTTAGAAGGTATACTGAAAGAGGTAGTTTCTTAATTTACACGGATGCTAGAAGTGAGAAAGTAAATGATTTTAAGGCGAATAGTTTAGTAAGTCTGCTTTTTTTTAATGATCGAAAAGGTTTACAAGTTCGAGTAAATGGTAAAGTGATTACACATCACAAAAATGAACTGACTAAAAAGTATTGGCCTGGAGTAAAAGGGTTTAATGATCAATCGTATACCTCTGAATTAGCACCAGGAACACCAATTAAGAGCAAGGATGAAGCTTATAAATGGTCCTCTATTATGGATGACGAGAATTTTATGGTGTTAGAAATAGTTCCTAATACTATTGAAGTATTACAATTAAATGGTTCAGAACACATTCGAGCTCAGTTTTCAGCAGATGGACAAAGTTTTGAAGGTACTTTTTTAGTGCCATAAGTTCGGTAAAAAGTATTCATTTGTTATTTGCGCAGCTTTTAACCTCTAGCGGGTTTTACAATCGGTGATTTTAATCTTCATTACCCCAACTAAAATCATAAATTTGAATTAATGAGCAATGGGTTTACTTTATATCGTTGGGGAGTTCTGATAGCAGTGGTATTGACTGTTTTATTGGTTATTCCAAGCAGTTGGTATAATGTTCAATATGCTGACAAGCAGTTTGAAGTTGCGCAAAACTCATTCTATCAATTAGAGGAAGAGACGAATTCAAATCTTAATGTTATTCTGTCATCTGCTGATTTTACTCAATTATTTCAAACGAACGAGCTAACGAAGAAAGGCATTACATACTTTTTGTATGAAAATAAAAAACTGGTTTATTGGTCGGATGATAAAGTAAGTGCGGATTATGAAAAATTAGCAAATCATAAAGGCCGTGTAATAGAGACTGGAACTGGTTTCTATTATTTGATATCCAAATCTGTGGATAATCGAATGGCCATAGGAGCTATCCTAGTACAACAGAAATTTCATCATGAAAATAATTATTTAAGAGAAGGCTTTGTACTCAGTGGTGGGCTAGATGAAGGATTTAATTTTACACCTAGTTTAGATGGAGATAGAATAATAAAAAATACGGCAGATGAAACAGTCTTTTCTCTGCAAGTCGATCCCTTTTTTAGAGGGTATAGTGGGACCTATAATGTTAAAACCATTTTATTCTTTTTAACAGTTCTGCTAGTTTCCATTCTATTAATCATTCATTTTAAAAGGAAACCACTTTATTCAGCTTCCATTTTTTTACTCTTATTGCTGGCTCGCGTATTTTTTATTCAAGCGCATGCACCGTTTTTTTTATATCAAACTACTCTTTTTAGTCCTACAATTTTAGCCATCAATAATTGGTTTCCTAACTTGGGTGATAGTTTGATTAATATGATGTTACTGCTTTTCTTCAGTATTAGTTTAACATCATTTTTAAAAAATATTCGACTAACGAGCTTTATTTATTCTATTGCAATTGGTATTATATTTTACGCAGCTTTTGGAACCACCTCACTTTTTAGAGGCTTAGTAATTGATTCAACTGTAAGCTTTGATCTCACCAACCTGTTTCAATTGACTATTTTCAGTTATATAGGTTTACTTGTGATTGCAATCGGGTTTTATGGGATTTTCTATGCCCTTAATCAATTGATTTCATTTTCCAAACTATCAACTAAACAGCTTGTAATAGTTGCCATAATCTTATCAATTCTCAATTATGCCGTTCAATATAGTATGGGTGAACGTAATATTTTGTTTATCAATTGGCCACTTATTTTATACCTGTTTGTATTGCTTGTAAGTCGCAAATATTTAGGGTATTATAATTTAACACGATCGTTATTTCTTGTATTAATCTTAGGCAGTATAGGGTCATATATTTTAGTTCATCAAACTGCGCTTAAAGATCGACGTGCTATGGTGGTTCTAGCTCAAAAATTAGCCGAAGAAAAAGACCCAATAGCAGAGTATCTTTTTGAAAGAGAAATAGATAAATTAAAGTCAGACACTACCTTTTTAAGAAAGATTAAAACTTATTGGCTGCAACCTGAAGAGATTGATGAATATATACTAAATGAATATTTCAATGGTTATTGGGAAGGTTTTGAATTCCAATTTACGTTTTGTACTGCCACCGATGAATTATTGATTCAACCTGATAATCAACGTATGCCCTGCGAAGATTTTTTTGATCAGCGTATAGCTACAGAAGGAAATCCTACTGGAGCTTTTTCATTGTTTCAGATGCAAAGTGAGACAGGTAGAATATCTTATCTGAGTAAAGTTAAATTTCAATTAGACACCTCCGAGATATTATTATTTGCTGAATTTAATAACAAGCGATTCAATCAAAATGAAGGGTATCCTGAATTGCTGTTAGCACAAAAAGAAATTAGCCGCTCAATTGATCTAAAGGACTTTTCATTTGGTAAGTATGAAAATGGGAAGCTAATTTCTAGTGTTGGAGAATTTGAATTCAATGCATTATTAACTCAACTTAATATTGCGGAGGGTGCATTTAGCAAAAGTAAAATAAATTACCGCGATGTATTGCATTATAGAGTAAATGAATCGACTGTTATTCAATTAGTTTCTCCCGCTAATAATTTGTTAGATCGGTTTACTGCTTTTGCTTATTTATTTACTTTTCTCGCAATTGTTTTATTTATAATCGCATTAGTTCTTCCGGGTTTTCCAATTCATATTTCATGGCGGATCAATGATTTTACAACTAAAATTCAGTTATTTATCGTCGGAATTTTATTGGTGTCAATAGGTTCGTTCAGTGTTGCTTCTACCTATTACATTAAACAGCAATATAGAATTAAGAATGAAAAAAATATAGCAGAAAAGCTGCGGTCGGTTCTAATTGAGGTGAACCAAAAGTTGGGTTCAGAGACTGTTTTAGACGAGGCCTTATCTGATTACATGACGAATACGTTGATTAAATTTTCGAACGTATTTTATACCGACATCAATTTATATGGCTCAGATGGTGAGTTAATTGCCACCTCAAGGTCAGAGATATTTGATATTGGGTTAAAAGCGAGCATTATGGACGATGCTGCATTTAATGCAATGGCCATTGAAAAGAAGCAACTTTACATTAATAATGAGCGAATTGGTGGATTGAATTATTTATCGGCCTACGTGCCATTTTATAATTTAGAAGGTAACTTCTTAGCTTATTTGAATCTGCCTTACTTTGCTAAACAGAATGAGTTAGAAGCAGAAATAGCTAGTTTTTTGGTGAGTAGTGTCAATATTTATGTGCTTATTTTCGCTTTTTCTATTATACTTTCGGTCTTGTTTGCCAATTACATCTCTCAGCCATTAAGGTTATTAAGAGAAAAAATTGCGATGCTAAATATTGGTGCATCCAATGAATTAATTAAGTGGGAAGGCACCGATGAGATTGGTAGTTTAGTAAAGGAATACAATCGGATGGTGGTAAAATTAGCTGATAGTGTGGATGTATTAGCTAGATCAGAGCGGGCCGGCGCATGGAAGGAAATGGCGAAACAAGTGGCTCATGAGATTAAGAATCCGCTTACGCCGATGAAATTGAGTATTCAATACCTAAAGCGGGCCTCTGATGATCAACGGCAAGATTTGCCCGAGCGGATAGATAAAACCACAGAAACATTGATCCAGCAAATTGATGCATTGGCTCAAATAGCCAATGAATTTTCAAATTTTGCTAAAATGCCCGAGCCTAAGAAGCAAGCGATAGACTTCTTACCCATTTTATCGAATGCTGTTAATTTATACGATGAGTTAGAAAGCATCGCCTTATCGACGGAGTTAAAATCAACCAAAGTTTTAGCGGATAAAGATCAATTACTGCGTGTGTTTAACAATATTATAAAGAATGGATTTCAATCGGTTCCTGAGGGCAGAAAACCGCAAATAAAAATTACAGTGACACTAGATAGTTCTAGCAATCAATTTATAATTAAAATACAAGATAATGGGCAAGGGATAGCAAAAGAAGATTACGACCGTATTTTCGTTCCCAACTTTACATCTAAATCAAGTGGAATGGGATTAGGATTAGCGATTGTAAAAAATGTAGTGGAGCAGTCGAAAGGGCAAGTTTATTTTGAAACTGAACTCGGAGTTGGCACTACTTTTATCATTTCATTGCCCCGATTAGCTGAAGAATAAATAATACTTTTGAAAAAAATAACATAAAATGGCCCAAAATATTTTAGTAGAGAATGATGGCTCTGTTCAACTAATCACCATCAACCGTCCGGACAAATTAAATGCGCTGAATAAGCAAACCATTCAAGAGATCGGCGATGCTGTAAGAACGGCAGACGCTAGCAAGGGAGTAACCGCAATTATTATCACAGGTTCTGGCGAAAAAGCATTTGTAGCAGGAGCTGATATTTCTGAATTTGCTAATTTTAGCGGAGTTGAAGGCGGCGTGCTAAGTCAGCAAGGACAAAATACTTTATTTAACGTAGTAGAAAAATGTCAAACTCCTGTAATTGCTGCTGTAAATGGATTTGCTTTAGGTGGTGGGTTGGAATTGGCCATGAGTTGTCACATTCGTATTGCATCAGATAACGCAAAAATGGGATTGCCAGAAGTTACACTAGGAGTAATTCCTGGATATGGAGGTACACAGCGTTTGGCGCAATTAGCAGGCAAAGGCAAAGCAATGGAATTAATCATGACAGCAGCTATGATTGATGCCAACGAGGCGCACCGAATTGGTTTGGTAAATCAAGTTACTACGCAAGAAGAACTGTTGGAAACAGCCAAAAAAATGGCCCACAAAATTTCAAGAAATTCATCGGTGGCTATTAGTAAGGCAATACAAGCGATAAATGATGGTTATAGAGATGGCGTAGATGGATTTGAATCAGAAATTAAGCATTTCGGTGATTGTTTTGAAACAGCAGACTTTAAAGAAGGAACGACCGCTTTTCTAGAAAAAAGAAAGCCTAACTTTCTGGGCAATTAATTGAGATTTTTATGAGCTTATTCCCACATAATTAAGATGAATCCAT
>Ga0209653_1002410_pt1 | contig 13647 bp, 14 predicted proteins | sample SaaInl6LU_22_DNA_FD_184644 | JGI IMG/M metagenome (GOLD analysis project Ga0209653, IMG submission 184644) | Marine microbial communities from expanding oxygen minimum zones in the Saanich Inlet - ESP_116LU_22_DNA (SPAdes) (version 2) | ecosystem: Environmental > Aquatic > Marine > Intertidal... | reverse complement strand
AAAGCGAAAAGAATCAAAAAGTAAATTTAGGAGGTTCTTATAGAAGAGAGATCGCTAAGAAATATAAGAAACCAAAAACAAGAGGTGATAAGAATTATAATAAAAGGAATAAGAAAAAGTAAAAGTTAAGTTGTTATGAGTTCAAAATGATAAAGTGAGCGGCTTAATTAACAAATGATTGCTTTTCCTTCAAGTTTATAGGTGGCAACCATACCTATTCATTATTACCAAAAAAAGAAAAGATAATGCAAATATTAACAGCACAAGAACTCCATAATTTAGCGATGAATATTGTTGGAGAAAGACTTGAAAAAATGGGGTACGAGTTCCAGGCAATCAATAGTCAATTAAAACGACATCCGCAATTTGTACTTTTTAAAAAAGGAGAACCTACTATATTTGTTTTGGTAAAAGCAACAAAAAATTTGCAAAATCCAAATGAAGATTTTGATCCTATTTGGATGGAAACCTTTAAACAACACGCTATTAAAAATAACGCTAAAGTTTGGTTTGCAGGGGTTGGAATTGCCAATGCAGAAAGTATTGAGAGTCCTATTTTTAAAAATCAACCGTACTATGTAGCTTTTGATGATTTCCATAAAATAATTGAATAATTAAGTATTGTTTTTCTTTTAAAGAATTGTAAAACAAATCAACTACACTAATTTTATAAAAAAATCCTTCAGCAATTTTAGAGCTGAAGGATTTTTAAAATTAAAAAGTTTGTAATTTTACTTTGCAGAAGAAAATAGTGCTATTTTTTTTGTGTTTTCTTTGTTCTTTGTAATTGTTATTTCTTTTTTTACCTTTTCATCATTATTCTGATTATACTCAGATACAGAAGAAGAATTTAAGGCAATACTTGGAGCAATTACTAGTGCTACAACAGACATTAATTTTAATAAAATATTTAAAGAAGGACCAGAGGTGTCTTTAAAAGGATCTCCAACAGTATCACCCACCACTGCCGCTTTATGCGTGTCTGTTCCTTTTCTACCTTGTTCTTCAATCATTTTCTTAGCATTATCCCAAGCACCACCAGCATTCGATTGAAAAATTGCCATTAAAACTCCACAAGTTGTTACCCCTGCAAGTAATCCTCCTAACATTTCAGCATTACCTAAAAATCCTACCGCAACAGGAACAGCAATGGCTAATAAGCCAGGTAAAACCATCTCTCTAATAGATGCTTTTGTAGAAATGTCAACACACTTATCATATTCAGCAACACCATCTGCAGCATCAAAAACTTTTCTTTGTTCAGGAGTTGCTTTACTCATGTCTGAGTCTACCGCACGCATTACTTCTAATGCAGCTTTTAAAGCGGGGATATCTCTAAACTGGCGACGAACCTCTTCAATCATTGCCATTGCAGCTCTACCAACAGCATTCATTGCTAAAGCAGAGAAAACAAAAGGCAACATACCACCAACCAATAAACCTGCCATAACTGTTGGTTTTGAAACATCAATTGCAGTTACATTTGCAGTTTGCATAAAGGCAGCAAAGAGCGCCAATGCAGTTAGTGCAGCAGAAGCAATTGCAAAACCTTTACCAATAGCAGCAGTAGTATTTCCTACAGCATCTAATTTGTCTGTTCTTTCACGAACTTCAGGTGCTAATTCAGCCATTTCTGCAATACCTCCAGCATTATCTGAAATAGGTCCGTAAGCATCTACAGCTAACTGAATTCCTGTGTTGGCTAACATTCCGACAGCGGCAATTGCAATACCATATAAACCAGCAAAGTGGTGAGATACTAAAATTGCAGCAGCAATTAATAAAATAGGAAACATCGTAGACATCATACCGACCCCTAAACCAGCAATAATATTTGTAGCACTTCCTGTATCAGATTGTTTTACAATTGATTTTACAGGTTTTGTTCCTGTTCCTGTGTAATATTCAGTTACTTTACCAACAGCTAAACCAGCTACTAAACCAGCCAGTACAGCCCAAAAAACACCAATCGAAGAATATTCAACTCCTGTAAACGACCAGCTTTCAGGTAACATTTGATTAATAATAACATAAGAAGCAATTAGCATTAAACCAGCAGAGCCAAACTCACCAATATTTAATGCAGTTTGAGGATCTCCTCCATCTTTTACCCTTACAAAGAAAGTGCCTATAATAGACATAATTATTCCTACAGCAGCTAATACTAAAGGCAAATAAACAGCACCTAAACCATCAAAAGAGCTTTTAAAAGCAGGAATCTGTGTAAATGCAGCTCCTAAAACCATAGTTCCAATTATAGAGCCAACATAAGATTCAAATAAATCTGCTCCCATACCAGCAACATCTCCAACATTATCTCCAACATTGTCTGCAATTGTTGCAGGGTTTAAAGGATGGTCTTCTGGAATACCAGCTTCTACTTTACCTACCAAATCAGCTCCTACATCAGCTGCTTTTGTATAAATACCACCCCCTACTCTTGCAAATAATGCAATTGATGAGGCACCAAGAGAAAATCCAGAAAGTACATTTAATACTTCTCCGAGTTCCCAACCCTGTCCGCTATATATCATGAATAGACTACTAAGCCCTAAAACCCCAAGACCTACAACACCAAGTCCCATAACTGCTCCTCCAGCAAAAGCAACTTCTAAAGCTCTCTCTAAAGATGTTTTTGCTGCATTAGTTGTTCTTACATTTGCTTTTGTAGCTGCCTTCATACCAATAAAACCAGCCAAAGCAGAGCAAATGGCACCAACAATAAAAGAAACTGCTACAACTCCGTTTGAGCCTTCTTCAGCACTACCTTTAAAGTAAAGTAATATTGCAACAGCAATTACAAAAATTGAAAGTATTTTATATTCGGCTTTTAAAAATGACATTGCTCCATCTGCAATATTTTTTGCAATCCTCTTCATTTTTTCATCTCCTTGATCTTGTTTGCTTACCCAAGCACTTTTTATAAAAACAAAAGCTAACGCTAAGACACCAAAAGCAGGTAAAAACTGTATTAATAATTCCATATAGTTAATTGATTTTAAATTTCCGGCTAAATGTATAAAAAACTATACTGATAAAAAAAGATACTTTAAATTAAATATTTCACAATTTTAAATCGTTTTTTTAAGATATTGTTAGAATTGGCTTTAACGATAATTTTTTAGTACAATTACATTATAGAAATAAATTACTATGGCTAAAAAAAAAGGTAGTCTAAATAATTTTAGACGACCTTTTGTAGAGTAAACTTTTAAAGTTTAAATGGTGTAAGTTCTTTTCTTTTTATGTTCACTATTGTCATAACGTTCAACACATTCATTGTAAATTTTTATAGCGGCTTCTGCATTACCCCAACCACCAGTGTCAACTTTCTTTTTTTCTAAATCTTTATATACTTGGAAAAAGTGTTCAATTTCTTTTAATCTATGAGGATTTAAATCAGAAATATCCATTTTTTTACTCCAAATTGGATCAGACACAGGAACACAAATAACTTTTTCATCAGGTCCTTTTTCATCGGTCATATAAAAAACACCAATAGGTCTTACTTCCATAACTACCATAGGATAAGTTGGCTGATGCCCTAAAACTAATACATCTAATGGATCTGAATCTAATGCTAATGTTTCTGGAATAAAGCCATAATCACCTGGATACATCATAGAAGAAAATAACATTCTGTCAAAACGGATTTTGTTTAGTGCAAAATCGTATTCATATTTGTTTCTGCTCCCTTTAGGTATTTCAATTAAAACATCAAATGTTACTTGTTTGCTTTGATCTTTACTCATTATAATTTTGTTCTTTATGAATTTGGTAAATGGTTATTGTCTAAAAAAAAGCCTTTTCTAAATGAAAAGGCTTTACAATTATTTTTTTATGTAGAGTACTTCCTTAACAGCTGCTTCCACATCTTTGCTGTTAGGGATCCATTTCTCTAATAAAGCTGGAGAATATGGCGCAGGTGTATCTGCAGTTGTTAATCTTTTTATAGGTGCATCCAAATAATCAAAAGCTTCGTCTTGAATTCTGTAAGTAATTTCTGAAGAAACACTTGCAAATGGCCAAGCCTCCTCCAAAATTACCAATCTGTTTGTTTTTTTTACAGAAGTAATTATCGCGTCGTGGTCCATTGGACGGACTGTTCTTAAATCAATAATTTCAATAGAAATTCCTTCCTTAGCCAATTCTTCTGCAGCTTTGTATGCTTCTTTGATGATTTTACCAAAAGAGACTACTGTTACATCAGAACCTTCTCTTTTTATATCAGCAACTCCAATTGGAATCAAATATTCGCCTTCAGGAATTTCCATTTTATCACCATACATCTGTTCAGACTCCATAAAAATTACTGGATCGTCATCTCTAATAGCAGATTTTAATAAGCCTTTTGCATCGTATGGATTAGAAGGTACAATAACTTTTAGACCAGGTGTATTCGCAAACCAGTTTTCGAATGCTTGTGAGTGTGTTGCGCCTAATTGACCAGCCGAAGCAGTTGGACCTCTAAAAACTATTGGACAGTTAAATTGTCCTCCAGACATTTGTCTGATTTTAGCAGCATTGTTTATAATTTGATCAATACCTACCAAAGAGAAGTTAAATGTCATATATTCTACAATAGGTCTATTTCCGTTCATTGCAGAGCCAACAGCAACTCCAGCAAAACCAAGTTCTGCAATTGGAGTGTCAATAACTCTTTTTTCTCCAAATTCATCTAACATTCCTTTAGAAGCTTTGTAAGCACCATTATATTCTGCAACTTCTTCTCCCATTAAGTAAATGCTTTCATCTCTTCGCATTTCTTCACTCATTGCTTCACAAATTGCTTCTCTAAATTGAACTGTTTTCATCTAATAAATTGTTGTATTGTTATTTTGCTGACTGCAAAAGTAATGAATTCACAATTATTTTTAAGTATTGATTTGCTAATAAAATATCGAAAAGTAAAGCTTTGTCGTTATTGGAGACGATAAGTCGTATTTTATTGAATTTTTTTTAAAAAATATTTTTCGAGTTACATTTAAAAAAAAGAGCAATTAGGTTGCAATAAACCTAAAATTAAGATTCAAACGCTATGATTCTGATAAAATAGGTAACTAAAACTTATTGATATGAAATTTATTAATGTTAAATAAATAAAAAAATACTATGCATGCATAGTATTTTTTTAAAAAAAGCTGTAATTTCGTATTTAAATATAAAAGAAGTTTAAATCCATGAAAATCCTAGTGTGTATTAGCCATGTTCCAGATACAACATCTAAAATTAATTTTTTAGAAGACCATACCAAATTCAATACCAACGGAGTTCAATTTGTGATCAACCCATATGACGAGTTTTGCTTGACCAGGGCAATGTGGTTTAAAGAAAAACAGGGAGCAACGGTAACTGTGATTAGCGTTGGAGGTGCAGAAACAGAGCCAACTTTAAGAAAGGCCTTAGCTATTGGTGCAGATAATGCAATTCGAGTTGATGCAACAGCGACAGATGCTTTTCAGGTGGCAAAAGAATTGGCAGTTATAGTAAAAAATAATCATTACGATCTAATCTTAGCAGGTAAAGAATCTGCTGATTACAATGGGCAAATGGTTCCTGGCATGTTAGCTGGTTTGATAGATTATGGTTTTGTAAATGCCTGCGTTTCTTTGGAGGTAGAAGGTGCAAATGTTACAGCAGTAAGAGAAATCGATGGAGGAAATGAGACGTTATCAGGAACATTACCTTTAGTTATTGGTGGTCAAAAGGGGATCGTAGAAGAAAAAGATTTAAAAATTCCAAACATGAGGGGTATTATGATGGCTCGAAAAAAACCATTACAAGTTTTCGATTCTGCTAACGAAGCTGTCACAACTTCAATTGTTTCTTACGAAAAACCCGCGCCAAAAGGAGCGGTTAAATTAGTAGATTCTGTAGACGAGTTGATTAATTTATTGCACAATGAAGCCAAAGTAATTTAGTACAAAACAACAATGTATTTGTCTAAATAGTAGGGTTTTTATGCGTGCAAACCAAAAAATAAAATAAGTAAAAATAACAGTCTTTTTTTCGTCTAACGGCTAAAAATTAACGACAAAAAATTAAATAAGAATATGTCAGTCTTAGTATATGCATCTTCTCAAGAAGGAAAATTTAAAAAAACAGCTTTCGAAGTTGTTTCTTATGGAAAAAAAGTAGCAGAACAATTAGGCGTTGATCTTCTTGTACTAAGTATAAATACATCAGATGTGTCAGAATTATATAAGTATGGTGCAAAAAAAGTAATTTCTATTTCTACTGAATATTTAAAAATATTTAACGCAAAAAAATATGCAGCAGCTGTTGCAGAAATTGCAAAAGCAGAAAAAGCGAATGTTGTAGTTTTAGATAGTAGTTCTGATAGCATTTATTTTGCTCCACTTTTAGCCGTAAACTTAGATGCAGGCTATGCTTCTAATGTGTTAGATTTACCATCTTCAATAGCACCATTTACTGTAAAAAGGAAAGCGTTTTCAAACAAAGCGTTTTCAAACACAGAAATCTTAACCGATGTTAAAATTATTGGCTTGGCTAAAAACTCTTATGGTATTCACGAAAGAGAAGGCGAGGGAATAGTTGAAGAAAAAGAAGTAAAAAATATTACCTCTACAGTTGTATCAGAGAAAGTTGAAAAAGCAGTAGGAAAAGTTACTATTGCAGATGCAGAAATTGTAGTTTCTGCAGGTAGGGGGTTAAAAGGACCAGAGAACTGGAGTTTGGTAGAAGATTTAGCAACAGTTTTGGGTGCAGCTACAGCTTGTTCTAAACCAGTTTCAGATTTAGGTTGGAGACCTCACGGAGAGCATGTTGGGCAGACAGGAAAACCAGTAGCTTCTAATTTATATATCGCTATCGGTATTTCAGGAGCTATCCAGCACTTAGCTGGTATAAATGCATCTAAAGTTAAAGTAGTTATTAATACAGATCCAGAAGCACCTTTTTTTAAAGCTGCTGATTACGGTATTGTTGGTGATGCCTTTAAAGTTGTACCACAATTAATCGAAAAATTAAAAACGTTTAAACAAGCTTAATAGAGATTAAGTTGTCTTCTATTTCATGTTTTAGAGATTCTAAAATAAAACTTCGTTATTGTCTTATTACTAACGGAGTTTTTATTTGTAGTGTCTAAAATAGTTTTTATTGGGCTTACGTCACTCGCTTTTGAACCCCAAATTTATTTTGATTACAAAAGACTTTGAACAAGGGTTCAATGCTTACCTCAAAATAGCTTTTTGTTTTTTGAAGTATTTTCAATAAAAACCCAACTACACTTTAAAATTTTAGTACATTGCCATAAAAAATAAAGAAAATACTAGAGCAAATCAAGCCTTTGTTAATTTTAATACCAATGCATAAAATGCCCTATTGAGGTTTTCTTTAAAAAATCTTCCATTCAAAAAAATAGATTTTTTCACTAATAAATTTATGAGTTTACTACAATTAAACATTAAAGGAATATCTTACAGTCAAACTCAAACGGGTGCCTATGCACTAGTGTTAAACGAAATAGGGGGCAAAAGAACACTACCAATTATTATTGGTGCTTCTGAAGCACAATCTATAGCGATAGCACTAGAAAAAGAAATTCGCCCTCCAAGACCCTTAACACACGATCTCTTTAAGACTTTTTCAAAACGTTTTGATATCGGTGTAAAAGAAGTCATCATACATAAACTTGTAGATGGCGTGTTTTTTTCTAGTTTAGTTTGTGTAAAAGATGGTCTAGAAGAAATTATTGATACAAGAACATCTGATGCTATTGCAATAGCAGTTCGTTTTAAAGCGCCTATTTTCACCTATGAAAATATTTTAGATAAAGCCGGTGTATTTTTAAAAGCTGAGGAAGAAATAGCTTTTACAGAGACTGAAACAGACGAAGAAGGCAATGATGAAGAAATTATGGAAGAGGCTCCAATTGGTGCTAATGAGTTTTCTTTACAAAGTATTAAAGAGCTAAGTGAACATTTAGAAAAAGCAGTTAATGAAGAAAATTATGAACTTGCTGCAAAAATTAGAGATGAAATTAGTAAGCGGACATAGTTTCAATGTTGTATAAAAAATGTTGCTAATGCTACATACTTAATTTTAATAAATCAATTTCTATAGTAACCACTCCATGTTGTGTAGTTTTGCAAATTTTGCATCTATTGGTATTAAAATAGGAGGTATTGGTTTTTTAACTCCAGGTCAACGTAAAACATTATCAGAATTTGTTGTAAAAGCATTAATTGGAGGAACTATTGCTTCACCTTTGTCTGCAACGTTTGCAGGAATGATTATTGGTTAGCACTTTGCTTCTTATTAATTATAGTTGATAACTTTTACATAATATTTATAAAAGCTTTGGAGAATACTCAAAGCTTTTTTTATTTTTAATTTTCGTTTACGCAGTTAGATACTCCATTAATTACACAAAAATAAATGAAACAATACCACGATTTAGTAAAGCACGTTTTAAAAAACGGAAATGAAAAAGGCGACAGAACAGGAACTGGAACAAAAAGTGTTTTTGGGTACCAAATGCGTTTTGATTTAAGTGAGGGTTTTCCTATGGTAACTACAAAGAAATTGCACTTAAAAAGTATTATTTACGAATTGCTTTGGTTTATAAAAGGAGACACCAATATTAACTATTTACAAGAAAATGGTGTACGTATTTGGAATGAATGGGCAGATGAAAATGGTAATTTAGGACCCGTCTATGGACATCAATGGCGAAATTGGAATAGTGATGAAATTGATCAATTAAAGGATGTAATAGATACATTAAAAAATAATCCAAATTCTAGAAGAATGTTAGTTTCTGCTTGGAACCCGTCAGTGTTACCAAACACTTCTATTTCTTTTTCAGAAAATGTAGCTTATGGAAAAGCTGCTTTACCACCTTGTCATGCATTTTTTCAATTCTATGTGGCAGATGGTAAGCTATCATGCCAACTTTACCAAAGAAGTGCAGATATTTTTTTAGGTGTTCCCTTTAATATTGCGTCTTACGCTTTATTTACAATGATGATTGCTCAAGTGTGTGGTTATGAAGCAGGTGAATTTATTCACACTTTTGGAGATGCTCATATCTATAACAACCATCAAGAACAATTGGAATTACAGTTGTCTAGAGACATTAAACCATTACCTACTATGAAGATAAATCCTTCGATAAAAAATATTGAAGATTTTACTTTTAAAGACTTTACTTTAGAAAATTACAATCCCCATCCTCATATAAGAGGAAAAGTAGCTATTTAAAAGCTAAGATTTGTAAAGAAAAATAAAATTTTTTACTGTTAATAACAGTAAAAACAATGAAAAACATCAAGTAACAATACAATTATATTATTTTTATTAAAATTTTTTTATGATTACAATTATTGCTGCAATTGCTGAAAACAGTGCTTTAGGTAAAAACAATGACTTGATTTGGTATTTACCTTCAGATTTACAGCGTTTTAAAAAAGTAACAACAGGTTTCCCAATTATAATGGGAAGAAAAACTTTTGAATCTATTGGAAAACCGTTACCCAATAGAACTACCGTTATTGTAACTAGAAATAAAGGGTATACTCAGAAAAATTGCTTGATTGCAAATTCTCTAGAAGATGCAGTTAAACTCGTAGCAGATGCCGAACATATTTTTATTATCGGTGGAGCACAAATTTATAAAGAAGCCATGGAAAAACAATTGGCAGATCAATTAGACATTACTTTAGTTCATGATACGTTTGAAGCAGATGTGTTTTTTCCTGAAATTAATGGTGAAATTTGGCAAGAAATTTCAAAAGAAAAATTTGAGAAAGACGAAAAGAATAAATATGACTATAGTTTTGTTTCGTATAAAAAAATTACACGTTAATTTACGTTGCGTGACCAAAAACAATACTTAAGCTCATATTAAATCTCTATTTGAAAACAAAAAAGTAATCAAATAGTTTTTAGTTTGTCGTACAATTATAACCTATGTTTTGCTGCTAGTCTATGGTGTTTTTTTAATACCAGTTTTAAATCGTAAAGGCTGATTAATTTCTAGTTGCTATGGTAGCTAATCAAACAATATTTTATCTTATATAGCTAATTTTGAGAGGCAATGCTTTAGGTTATGCAGCTCCATATACTAAGTAAGTTAAAAGCCAGGTAGTATTAATTACTTTAAATTAGTGTTTCCAATAACTACAGTACATGTTTTTCTGTAGTCATACTTAAGCGAACTATAGATCTAAATTGAGGTAAAAAATGTAGCTTATCTTAACTAGTTACTAAAATTTTAAAAACAAGGTATACTACAATGATAAATCCACCATAAATTGCTACTTTTCTGGCAGCACCTTTGTAGTATATTGTATGGTTTTTTTTATCTTTTCTATAGCTATATACCATTAACATAATAAAAGCAATCACAAAAAAGATGATAAAAATAATTCGTCCTGTTGAAAAAAAACTGTTTAAAAACATAGCTGCCTAGATTAAAATATCTTTATAGATTGTATATTGCTGTACGTAAGATATAAAATAATAAAAAACAAAATTACAAAAAACAACTTACATTAATTTAATATTTAATTCTTAAAAAATGAAGAGTAAACTAGCCGCTGTAACAGAATTTCATACTGCGTTTCAATTAAATATGAACGATAAGCCAATTGCAGATATTGGAAAGCGTAATACGTTACGTTTTAACTTAATGAAAGAAGAAAATGAAGAGTATTTAGATGCAGCAAATAACAATGATTTGGTAGAAGTTGCAGATGCATTAGGAGATATGTTATATATTTTATGCGGCACTATTATAGAGCATGGAATGCAAGAAAAAATAGAAGAGGTATTTTATGAAATACAACGTTCTAACATGAGTAAATTAGATGAAGATGGTCAGCCAATTTACAGAGAAGATGGTAAGGTATTAAAAGGTCCAAACTACTTTAAACCAGATATAGGTAGTATTTTAAATAAATAAAATCTAAATTATTTTAGTCAAAAAAAAAGCATCAAGAAATTGATGCTTTTTAAATATAAAGTTTTGTTATTCTTAAAGAGTTACTCTCCAACCGTAAGGGTCCTCAGATTTGTTAGTTTGAATATCTGTGATTGTTTTCTTTAGAGTGTTTGCAAAAGAATTTTCAATTTCTGGTAAATCGTAATCTTTTTCTTTGTAGCCAAAACCAGCAATTGGTGAAATTACAGCAGCGGTTCCTGCTCCAAACATTTCTTTTAAATCGCCACTTTGTGCAGCAGCAATTACCTCAGAAACTGTAATTTTTCTTACTTCAATATCAATATTTAAATCTTCAGCAATTTGAATGATGCTTCTACGAGTAATTCCATCTAAAATTCTATCATTAGTTGGACTTGTAATTAAAGTGTCCTTAATTCTGATAAAAATATTCATTGCACCAGCTTCTTCAATATATTCATGAGCATTATCATCAGTCCAAATTACTTGGTTGTAACCATTATCTGTAGCTAATTTAGTTGGATAAAATTGAGCTGCATAATTTCCACCTGCCTTTGCAAATCCAACACCACCATTTGCAGCTCTAGCATATTTTTCTTCAATTAATACTTTTATCTTTCCAGAAAAATAAGCGCCAGAAGGAGCAGTACAAATCATAAACTTATACTCGTCTGCGGGCGAAGCATGAAAACCTACGCCAGAGGCAAGCATAAAGGGTCTAATATATAGAGAGCTTCCTTCGTTTTTAGGAATCCAAGCGTTGTCAACCCGCAATAATTCTTTTAAACCTCCCATAAAGATTTCCTCAGGAATCTCAGGAATTACCAATCTTGCAGCTGATTTATTTAAACGTTTGTGGTTTTCTAACGGTCTAAATAATAATGTGTTATCGTTAGCGTCTTTGTAGGCTTTCATACCTTCAAAGATAGATTGTCCGTAATGAAAAATTTTAGCAGCAGGATCTAAAACAATTGGTGCGTATGGAGTAATAATTGGTGTTTGCCATATTCCGTTTTTAAAATCACATACTAGCATATGATCTGAATAAACGCTTCCAAATGGTAAATTATCAAAATCTACACTATCAATTTTAGAATTTTCTGTTTGCTGGATGTCTATGTTAAATTTCATAGGTTTTTCATTTATCGGATAAGCAAATGTACATAAATTATTTATCTGAAAACAACAGAAATAAAGAGTTTTGCCTATTAAATTTGTACTTTTGAAAAAGTGTTGAAAATACGAGGTCAAAAGAAAATATTTTTTGTTTTAGTGGGTTTTTTTTCTAATCTTAGTCGTTGTAATTTTAAGAGGAAAGGAGATGCATCTTTAAAAGAAAAAATACTGAGTTATTTTGTTTTAAGCAACACAATAAAAGCATAAAAAGATGTATTTCAAATGAATTCTTTTTAAAATTCACTTACTAAAAGATTAGACATATTATATTGGGATAGCATTCACCAATAGCAATAGATTTTTCTACTAGAAAAGGATAAAAAATAGTACAATAATCAAATATTTAGAACTCTAACACGCTAAATATATATTAAACAATTTCTCCATAACTCTAGTGATTCAAACAAAAAAATGAAAAGAGAACTTTTAATTACTTCAGATGGTTCTACAACCATCCATCTACCAGACTGGAATGAGCAATATCACTCTAAGCATGGAGCAATTCAGGAAGCACAACACGTATTTATAAAAAATGGACTACATCATTTTTGTAAAAGAAAAGAACATAAACATGCTAAAATTTCAATTTTAGAAATTGGTTTTGGAACAGGTTTAAATGCATTTGTTACTTTTTTGGAAGCTCAGAAGAGCGATTTAGAAATAGATTATGTTGGGGTAGAGGCCTACCCAGTTAGTAGATCAGAAACCGAAAATTTAAATTACATTTCTGTATTGAATGCGGCTTCTTTTGCTAAAGAATTTACAGAAATGCATACATCTACCTGGGAGGAAAAAGTTTGTATTTCAGAAAAATTTCAATTGATAAAGCGAAAGCAGTTTTTTGAAGATATTACAGACAAAAACACATTCAATCTTATTTATTTTGATGCATTTGGAGCAAGAAATCAACCTGAACTCTGGACAGAAACAATTTTTGAAAAGATGTTTTTTGCGTTAAAGAAAAACGGAGTTTTGGTTACCTATTCAGCTAAAGGGAGTGTAAGAAGAGCATTACAGACTGTAGGTTTTACTGTAGAACGTTTAAACGGACCTCCTGGAAAAAGAGAAATGTTAAGAGCAACCAAATAAAGTTTTTATTTTAACAGCGTTCATCTTTAATAGCAACAATTTTTTATCTTCTTTTAAATAAATTTTTATGCAGTTCAAAAGAAAATTCGGAAAACAAAAACAAAAGAATCCAAAAAAAGGCTTGTTTTTATTTTTTTTATTAATGTTAGCTTTATTTTTTTTGTACAAAGCAGATGACCTAATACAACTTTTTTTCTAGGTTTTAAATGTTCTTCCTTTCCATGTGTATTTGGTAAAAATAGAAAGTATTACAATTGCTACAGAAAAAAAAGGATACAATACACTCGACAAAATATAATATTGCCAGGATTTTTGTGGTTTGGAAAAAAAATTAAGAGCAGGTATTAGTAGTAGTAAATCAATACTGATTTTCAATACAAGAAAAGTTGTTTTTTGTAAAATATTTCCAAAAAAACAAAGGTCCAATACCAAACAAAAGTTTGTAATAAAAATAATTA